>ERZ724522.553-NODE-553-length-23521-cov-7.818631_pt1 | contig 23521 bp, 29 predicted proteins | sample MGYA00376055_ERZ724522 | MGnify/ENA primary metagenome ERZ724522 (study PRJEB28724, sample SAMN07190884) | wastewater metagenome | isolation source: effluent of sewage treatment plant in Hong Hong | place: Hong Kong | collected 2016-03-17 ...
CTCACGCGGACAAAATATCCCCCCCAGGCAGTTAATCAGCAAATCACCAAGGAATCAGCAAATGGCAGGCGTCAAAGGCAGAAGCGGCGGCGCCCGCCCTAATTCTGGCGGGAAACGAGAAGGATCTGGCAGAAAGCCATCCACACCAGTGCTGATGGATTCGACAACTTTGCTTACCAGCGACCCAACACAGTTTTTAACTGCGCTGATGAATGACGTTGAGGCCGACATCAAGCTGCGCGCCGATGCTGCCAAGGCGCTGCTGTCGGCTCAAGTGCGCCGCGCTGAGAACGGCGGCAAGAAAGAAGCCAGGCAAGAGGCGGCAAAACAGGTTGCCAGCAAGTTTGCGGCTACCACGCCACCTAAGCTGGTTGCATCTGGCGGTAAGAAAATTTAATGCCTGAATGGTCAACATCATGCCCGGATTGGGCTGATCGCATCCGTTCTGGCCAATCGATTATCCCGGCCCCGATCTTCCCCGATCAGGCAGAGCATGCGCTAAACATATTCAAGCAACTGAGGATTGTTGATGCGCCAGGAAGCCCGACGTTTGGCGAGTCGTGTGCCGAGTGGGTTTTCGATCTGGTGCGCTCTATCTTCGGCGCATACGACGCCGAAAGCGGGCGCAGGCTGATTACCGAGTGGTTCATCCTCATCCCGAAGAAGAATAGCAAGAGCACGATTGCTGCCGGGATCATGATGACCGCAATCATCCTGAACTGGCGCCAGTCTGCTGAGTTCTCAGTGCTTGCGCCGACTGTAGAGGTGGCTAACAACGCCTTTGCTCCTGCCCGCGATATGGTGCAGAAGGATGACGAGCTGGATGTGTTGATGCACGTCCAAGGCCACATCAAGACCATTACACACCGAGAAAGCGGCGCAGCGCTGAAAGTGCTGGCAGCAGATCAGAATACAGTCGGCGGCAAAAAGTCAGTTGGAACGCTGGTTGATGAACTACACCTGTTCGGCAAGATGGCCAGCGCTGAGAACATGTTTCGCGAGGCGCTTGGTGGCCTGGCATCGCGCCCAGAGGGGTTCGTCATCTGGCTGACCACTCAGTCAGACGAACCACCAGCAGGGATATTCAAGCAGAAGCTGGACTACGCACGCGACGTGCGAGACGGCAAGATTATTGACCCGGCATTCGTGCCGATCATCTTCGAGCACCCTCCGGAGATGGTTGAAAACGGCGACTGCCTGAAGCTGGAAAACATGGCGATGGTTAACCCGAACATGGGTTATTCCGTCGATCAATCGTATCTGGAGCGGGAATTTAAAAAGGCAGAGCTGGCTGGCGGCGACTCGTTCCGTGGCTTCCTTGCCAAGCATGCAAATGTCGAAATCGGCATGAACCTGCGCTCTGATCGCTGGGCCGGAGCTGACTTCTGGGAAGCGCAGGCTAAAGTTCCAGGCATTACGCTAGACGAGCTGCTAGACCGCTCCGAAGTGGTTGATGTTGGTATCGACGGCGGCGGACTTGATGACTTGCTAGGCCTCGCTGTTATTGGCCGTGACGCTGAAACCCGCGAATGGCTGACGTGGACGCACGCATGGGCGCATCCGTCCGTGCTGGCTCGTCGCAAAGACGTGGCATCACGTCTGCACGACTTCGCCCGCGACGGTGATCTAACATTGGTCAATCAAATCGGCGATGACGTGGCGGAAGTGGCGAGCATCTGCGCACTGGTCGAGTCTCGCGGCCTGCTGGACAAGATCGGATGCGACCCGGCTGGGCTTGGCGGAATCATCGACGCTCTGGCAGAGGCCGAATTGCCGGAAGAGAAAATCATCGGTATTTCGCAAGGCTGGAAGCTGACCGGTGCGATTAAAACGGCAGAGCGCAAGCTGGCAGAAGGCGTGCTGGTGCATGGCGGACAAGCGCTGATGGCGTGGTGCTGTGGCAATGCAAAAGTCGAGCCACGCGGAAACGCTGTAATTATTACCAAACAGGCCGCAGGATCGGCAAAGATTGACCCGCTGATGGCATTGTTTAATGCAATAACCCTCATGTCGCTGAACCCAGATTCAGGCGCAATCACTCAAGGATTTATCGAACTGTGAGCATCTTCTCCAAATTCGCCGCGATGTTTGGTCGCGGCGCGGGAGAGGTGCGCCCGCAAAATGTGACATACAGCGATTCCGTGATGGATGCGTTCGGTGTCGCGCCTGGCGCTGCTGGCATGTCGGTAACGCCCACCTCTGCCATGCGTGTTGCTGCCGCCTTTGCCTGCGTGCGCGTGATTGCCGGCGGCATCTCGACACTGCCTATCCATTGCTATCAGAGCTCGGGCGATGTCAAGGCCCGCCTGCCGCGCGACGACCTCTGGTACAAGCTCAACGAACAACCCTCATCGCAATTCACCGCCGCATCCCATTGGGAAGGCGTCAGCATGGCGCAGTTACTGCGTGGCGATGCGTTTACATGGATTCGCCGCGCGCTGAATGGCTCGATTAAAGAGCTGCTGCCGCTACCGCATCACTGTGTCAGCCCAGCGCGTCAGCGTGATGGCAGCGTGCGCTACTACATCAATCTGCCTGAGTACGGCATCAGCACGTGGCTAGAGCCGTCTGAGGTGCTGCACTTCCCCGGCTTCGGCTTCGACGGCCTGAAATCCATGTCCGTCATTCAGTACGCCGCTCGCAACGCCACCGGCAACGCGCTGGCGATGGACGAATACAGCGGGAAATTCTTTGCCAATGGCGCCCACCCGTCGATTGTGTTGAATGCCCCGCAGAAGATGAACGCGGAGCAGATTGAAAAGCTGCAATCTGCATTCTCGAAGAAGTATTCCGGCGCAGACAATTTCCACCGTGCGCCACTCGTTTTGACCGAGGGCATCACCGCCAAGGAGTTGAGCCTCAGCGCTGAAGATTCGCAGCTGCTCGAAGCCCGTAAATTCCAGGTCATCGACATCGCGCGTGCATTCGGCGTGCCGCCGCACATGATTGGCGAGACATCCGCCTCGACCAGCTGGGGCAGCGGTATCGAATCGATGTCGCGCGGCTTTGTCACCTACACCCTGCAACCGCACCTGGTGCGCATCGAGCAGGAGCTCAACCGAAAACTGTTTCCGCGCGATACCGGCAAATTCCTGCAATTCGACCGCGACGCACTGATCGAGGGCGACAGCATTGCGCAGGCCCAGTACAACCGCGCCGCGCTCGGCGGCCCCGGCACCGGCCAGGGCTGGTGCACTGTTAACGAAATTCGCAGAACCAAGGGGCTACCACCTGTGGATGGTGGCGACGTGATATTCGACCCGCGCACCGCACAACCCGCTACCCAGCCAGGAGGGGCAGCCCCATGAACAAACTGATGCGTCTCATCATTGACAACAAAGCATCCACCCCGCGCCCGCTCAACGCCAGCCGGGCCGGCGACAGCGCAAGCATCTACGTCTATGACGTGATCAGCGCCGATTGGGGAGTGTCCGCTCTTTCGGTAATCGACGCCATCAACCAGGTCGGCGACGTAGCCACGCTCAACATCCACATCAACAGCCCGGGCGGTGATGTGTTTGAGGGCCGCGCCATCATGGCGGCAATCCGGGCGTTCCGCGGCAACACCGTCGCGAAAATCGACTCCCTGTGCGCCTCCGCCGCCACCAGCATCGCCCTTGCCTGCAACGAGGTGGAAATGGCCGATGGCGCCCATTTCATGATTCACAACGCCCACGGCATGGCATACGGCGACAAGGCCGCGCTGCGCCACACGGCTGATGTGATGGAAAAGGTCGAAAGCGCAATCGTCAACGACTACGTTGCCAAAACCGGCAAGACCGAAGAAGAAATCCGCGCCTTGATGGATGCCGAAACCTGGTACACGGCGAACGAGGCGAAAGACGCAGGGTTTATCGACCGCGTGACCAGCAAGAGCACCACCAAAAACACCTGGAACCTGTCTGCTTTCGCCAATGCTCCGAAACCAGACCCTGGCCCGCCAGAACCTGAACAAATCGAACAACCAGAACCCGCTCCGGCGGGTTTTTCTATGTCCGCAGCAAACGCTAACCGGCTGCGACTCGCCCTGATTGCCTAGCGCCTCTCGCGCAGCAAACCGCGCAGGGCCGGATGCCCTGAACAGACCCGCCGTTGAGCGGGTTTTTCCATTTCAGAAAGGGTCAAAATGACCAACATCACCGCACTGCGCGAGAAAATTGCCCAACTCGCCAACCAAGCCAATCACATCCTCGCCGAAAAAGGCGATCAGGTGTGGTCGAAAGAGGATCAGGCAAAGTTTGATGACCTGACCAACCAGATCGAACAGGCCCGCGACCAAGTCAAGGCCATCGAGCGCATGCGCGAACTGGATGCCGACAAGTTTTTCGAGAACGCAGCCAGCAGCAAAAAGCCTGACGGCGAAACCATCAACGGCATGGAAGCCATGGCCCTGTACCTGCGCCACGGAAACAACGTAACCGCAGAACAGGCCGTGGCTATCCGCAATGCCATGTCCACCACCACGCAATCCGAGGGCGGCTATACCGTGCCGTCGGAAGTCGCCTCGATGGTGATCGACAAGCTCAAAGCCTTCGGCGGCATGCGCGATGCGGCTTCGGTCATCACCACCAGCACCGGGGTGGCAATGAATTGGCCCACCTCCGATGGCACCGCCGATGTTGGCGCCATCGTCGGCCAGAACACGGCCGTCAACGCCGCCGACATCACGTTCGGCACTGTCGGCCTCAACGTGTTTTACTACACATCGAACAAAATCGCCCTGCCGCTGGAGCTGATCCAGGACAGCGCCATCGACGTTGTGGGCTACGTGATCGATCGCCTGGCCACCCGCATCGCGCGCATCCAGAACACGCACTTCACCGTCGGCACCGGCACCACCCAGCCGGATGGCGTGATCCCGCGCGCCAGCACCGGCAAAACCGGCACCACCGGCCAGACACTGACTGTGATCTATGACGATCTGGTCGATCTGAAGCACTCGGTCAACCGCGCCTACCGCGCCAACGCCAAATTCATGCTTAACGACCTGAGCGTGGCCGTAGTGAGCAAGCTCAAGGACACCACGGGCCGCCCGATCTGGGCGCCGAGCATCGTCGCTGGTGTGCCGGATACCCTGCTCGGCTACCCGGTCATCATCAATGACGATGTCGCCGTGATGGCCGCCAACGCCAAGTCGATCGCGTTCGGGGATTTTTCGAAGTACACCATCCGCGATGTGGCCGGCACTACCACTATCCGCCGATTCGATGACTCTGCATTCGCACTGAGCAATCAAGTGGGCTTCTGCGGCTGGACCCGCTCCGGCGGCAACCTGCTCGACACCGCTGCCGTCAGGCTCTACGTCAATAGCGCGACCTAAACCCACGGCTGAGCCGGGCCCCGTGCCCGGCTTTGCCTATTGAGCGAGGAACATCATGGCAAAAATTCAGAGGGTGGCCGAATTGACCACCCAGTCGCGCGTCCTGGTAGACACCTGGCTGCACGGCCAGCCGGTCCGCTGTGACGATGTGGTGACGCTGCCGGCAGGCAGTGCTGCCGATCTGCACGCCGCCGGCGTCATCGACACCCATGCCGACGCGGTGGCCTATGCCATCAGTATTGGCGCCCGGCAACTCGACCTGACCAGCACCGCGCCGGTCGAGGCGGTCGAGCAACCTGACCAGCCATAACGAGGCCGCCATGACTGTCAGATTATTGATCGACTGGTACGACAGCCGCAATGGCCGGCAATACGTGGCCGGAAACCTGCTGACTACCGACGCAGGGACAGAGGCGGGACTGGTGGCGGCGAAAGTTGCCGACGCTAACCTGGCCGGGGGGACGAATTATGTAGCCACGCCGGTCGTCAATCAGTACCGGATTGGCCAGTCTGTTCGCCTGACCGCTGGCAACCAGCGCTCGGCCGCAGGGAATGGGGCATTCCTGCAGCAGGCGCTGGATCAGGGGGGGGTGGTACAGGTGGATGCTGGCGGGGATGTGTATCTATCCTCACCGCTCTATATCGGGGATAACACGCAGCTGATCCTCGCAGAAGGCACTCGCCTCAAGGCGGTTGACGGGTCGTTGACATCACTGGTGCAGACTAAGTCGTTTCTGGCGGCCTGGTCTGGGGTGGCAATAGCATGGTCCAGTGGTAAAACCGCAACCATCACGTGGGCCAACCACGGTTTGATCGAGGGTGATGCGGTAGTGCTGCAGGGCGCTACGCTGCCGACCCACTCTGACTGGTGGGATATATTCCGCGTGGCATCGGTGGTTGATGTCAACACGGTAACGATCCGCCTGCCGTTTGTGCCGACAGCGTCCCCTGCTGGCACGATCACGGCCAAGCGCTGCAACCGCAACATCCGCCTCGATGTGTCGATCCACCACAACTACGACAACAACAGCACGACCGGGCAAAACCTCGGACGCATGGCCTCCGTGCTGGCATTCATTGCCGATTCGCATGTCGTGGTGCGGGCGCAGAATGTATACAAGTACGTGATGCTGCTAGCCGGGGCGATCAACGTAACTGGCGAGGCATGGGGGCTGCCCAACAGCCGCTCCGATACGCTCAAATTCTACGGGCCATGCCGCAACGTCGAAATCAAATCGTATGGCCAAGCGAGCGAAGACTGCACGTCAGTTCAGGCGCTCGAACCCGCCGCTTTTTTGGCATACATGCCATGCCAGGGCAACATTACCAACGTGACGGTGCGCAATGCCGGCGCCTATATGACGACGGCGGGCTCTGGCCCGTTCGTGGTGTATTCCGACGATACCTATTCGATCTCCGACATTCTGGTGCGCGACAGCGAGATGCATGCAATGGCCGGCACCACGCCGGCGTTTTCTGTCAAAAACGGCAACGCCTTTGTGCCATCGGCGGCGAAGATCAAGGATGTCACGCTGCGCAACAACGTGATGTCGTCAACTGGCGCGCCGGCAGTCCGCATTGATACCAAGGCCCGCTGCCTGCGCATCGACGGCGGCCGTATCATCCCGTCCGATGCCGACAACGTGCGGCCGGTATCGATCGAAAACGGCGGCGCGCTCAACGCGTTGATCATCGAAAATCTGGATTTCGAGTCCGGGGGCTGGCCCGTCGCCAGCGCAGGCTATTTCGCCCAGGTCAACGGCGGCGGCATCTGCGACATGATCGTGTTCCGTAAATGCGTATTCCGAGGCTCGTCGAACCTGCGCGTGCTGCTGATCAACGCCTCTGCATCCTGCAAACACGTGGTGTTCGAGGAGTGCGAGGCCGAGTCGATTGACGTGTTGTGCCGCGTCGAGCAGGGCGCCACCATCGCGCCGACGGTCGTCATCCGGGGCGGCAAATACAAAGGCGTGATGACGGGCGTCAATGCGCGCATGTCGATCAAGGTCGTCATCGAGGGTGCACCGGTATTCGATGGCATGAGCAACGGCGTCGCGCGCTGCGAGCTGTCGGGCACCGCAGTCGAGCTGATCGGCGGCGACGGCGCGCAGTACCTGAACGGATCTCTGCCGTTTGTATGCCTGACCTCGGCCACGATGACGCCGCGCGGAAAAATGCTGCCAGTGGACATCGGTGCTACCGGGGTGACGAAAGCGGGCGGCGCCGAGTGCTACAACACAGCGGCGCGCGGCACGATCCCGGCGAATACCCGGGTGCTGAGCGACGGCACCAACTGGTACAACGCGACTAACCTGTCGCAGACGTACTGATATGCTGACACTGCTCTCCCCCCCCGCAGCCGAGCCGATCGACCTGGCCACCGTCAAGCTCGATCGCCGCATCGACGCGGATATCGGCAGCGACGACGCGCTGCTGACCTCGCTGATTGTCTCGGCTAGGCAGCAGGCAGAGCACCGTACCGGCCGCGCGCTGGTCACGCAGCAGTGGCGGATCGGGCTCGATGCGTTCCCGGCCGACTCGCTCGAGTTGCCGCTGCCGCCGTTGCAATCGGTGCAGTCCGTCACCTACCTCGACATCAACGGCACGCGACAAACGCTGGCCAATACCGAGTATGAGGTGATTACTGATGAGCTGGTGGGGCGGCTGATCCCGGCCTATGGCAAGGATTGGCCCGCCTGCCGCGCTTACCCGGGCTCGGTGCAGGTGACGTTTACCTGCGGCTACGGCAACGCTGCAGCAGTGCCGGGCAGCATCAAATCGTGGATGCTGCTGGCCATCGGCGCATGGTACGAAAACCGCGAGGCCCTCGCCACTGGGCAGCCCGTCATGGAGTTGCCACGGGCATTTTGGGAGGGGCTGCTCGACCCCTATTGGTTGCCGGTATGAAAGCGGGCCAACTCCGCGAGCTGATCAGCATCGAGCAGAAAAGCGTAACGCGCTCGAGCATTGGCGAGGAGCAGGTGAGCTGGGTGCCAGTGCTGGCCAGTGTGCATGCCCGCGTGCGCGCGCTGAGCGGTCGCGAGTTTTTCGCCGGCCAGCAGATGCAGGACAGCGTTGACTACCAGGTAACGATCCGCTACCGCACGGGGCTGACGCGAGACATGCGCATCGCCTGGCGTGGCCAGCATCTCGATATCGTGGCGATTCTGCCCGGCGAGTCGCGCGAGTCGCTGTTATTGATGTGTCAGAGCGGGGTGCGTAATGGCCGATGAGGTGCAGGTCAGGCTAGACGGTATCGACGAGCTCAAACGTGCGCTGGCCAATACCAGCAAGCGTATCCGCACACAGGCAGTTCGCGCCGCCCTGCGGCAGGCAGGCCGTGTGATCCAGTCGGCGGCCAAGCAGTCCGCGCCTGTGCTGGCTATACCAACCAAAACACGCAGCAGCGGCACCGTCAAACGGCGCATCAGCGTGCGCGGCTCGAAGTTCGCCAGGCAGGCCGGTGACGAGGGCGTGTACGTCAGCGTCAAACCGCTGCGCGGCAAGGCCGACACGCGCCGCTACGGACGCGCATCGGCCAGCAACCCGAATGATCCGTTTTACTGGCGGTTTGTCGAGTTCGGCACACGCAAGATGGGGGCCAAACCGTTTCTTGGGCCAGCCGCGCGTACCCAGGGAGAGGCCGCCATACAGGCGTTCATGCAGTCCGTTATCCCGCAGATTGACAAACTCAACGCAAAAGCCAACCAGTGACCGCCGAAGAACTCACCTATACCGCCCTTTCCGGGTCCAGCGCGCTGGCAGCCATCGTTGGCACGCGGATCTGGCCGGACGCGATCCCGGAAGACCGCGTCATGCCTGCCGTGGTGTTCGCGCGCGCCGGCACCGAGCCGATTGTCGGGTTGGGCGGCACTGTCCATGGCGAGTTTGCCGACATGCAGATCGGTTGCTGGGCCGAAACGCGCGGCCAGGCTGATGCCGCCGCGAGTGCAGCCATGTCGGCACTCACGGCAGCCGGCCATGACTACACCGGCCGTCTCGTCGGTTACGACCCCGATACGGGGTTATTTGCCACCACTATCGAGGTACGCATTCTGGCGTCCTGACCCACCTGACAGAGACTCACCCCCACGCTACCCGCTTCGGCGGGTTTTTTTATGCCCGCCTTGAGCGGGTTTTTCTGGAGACCCGAAATGGCTCAAGTTCGCAAATGGAGCAACGTTGCCGTCGCTATGCAGTCCGCGCTCGGCGCCGCGAAAACACTCACTGCTATCACGCAGGGCGCGACAGCGACCGTCACCAGCACCGCGCATGGTTTTGTCAACGGCGACTATGTGTTGCTGACGGCGCAGGGGATGCGCCAGGTAGATGGCCGCGTGTTCCGCGTCGCATCGTCCACCGCCAACAATTTTGTGCTCGAAGGCGAGGACACCTCGTCCTATGACGCCTTCTCGTCCGGCTCCGCGCAGCTGATCACGTTCGGCACCTCGATCACCACGGCGACCAGCGTATCCAGCTCGGGTGGCGACTTCGATTTCATCGACACCACCACGATCCACGGCAATGCGAAAACGCAGATCCCCGGCCTGGCCAATCCGGCCACGTATACATTCGACAACATCTGGGATGTGTCGGATGCCGGCCTCAAGGCGATGAAACTTGCATCTGACGCGCAGGCGCCGCGCTGTTTCAAATTCGTGTTCGGCCAGGGCGGCCAGATCATGCTGTTCAACGGTTACGTGGGCGCATCGCTGCTCCCGGGTGGCCAGGCGCAGGACAAGGTTACCACCTCGACCGCCATCACCATGTTCGGCTCGCCGACCTACTACGCGAGCTAATCCGCCATGTCGAAACTCGCAGAGAAAATCCGCAAATCGCGCGAAACCGTGGTGGAGGTGGATAAATACAAATTCACCGTCCGCCGCCCCACCGACCTCGACATGCTGGAATTTCGCAACGGCATCACGCCGCGCGCGCTGATTCAGTATGTCATCGGCTGGGACGGCGTCACCGAGGGCGACCTGCTGCGTGGCGGCGACCCGCACCCGCTCGCGTTTGACCCTGAGGCGTGCGCAGAGTGGCTGGCGGACCGGCCGGATCTGTTCGGGCAATTGGTCAACCGCATCCTCGAGTCCTACCAGGCTCATACCGAGGCACTCGAGGCCGCGCGAAAAAACTGACCGCGTGGCTGGAGGCGCAACACCTACCCGGTGGCCTCCAGCCACCACCCGCTACCCCGGAAAACCGACTCGTCGTGCGCGCATGGAATCTCATGGGCGGCGAGCTGCAGTGGGTCGCGCTCGACGGCATCTGCGAGCTGCTCGGCATCCGTGATGTCGAGTGGCTGATCACCCAGCTCTGCGCCATCCGCGACTATCAACGATCACAACAGGACTGACATGGCAATCGCAACGCTGACAATCGATATCCAGGCCAAACTGGCAAATATCGAGCGTGACCTAGGCCGGGTCGCGCAGCAGTCCGAGGCTACGGCCAAGCGCATGGAGGAGGCGTTTGGCAAGGCGGCCGCCGGCATGACGGCGGTTCGCGAGGCGGCCGTGGCCGCTGTGTCGGCCATGGCGACAGGGGCGTTCGCGGCATGGGTGCAACACGCCATCGATGGCGCCGATGCATTCAATGACCTGGCCGAGCGCACCGGCATCGCCGCATCGAATCTGAGCGCCTATGCCTATGCGGCGAAATTATCTGGCACCGATATCGAGGGGCTTGGCGCCGGGCTGAAGGCGTTTTCGAAATCAGTGACGGAGGGCAACGAGGCTTTCAAGGCCATGGGCGTCAGCACCAAGGACGCCGCCGGCCACCTGCGCGGCACCGACCAGATACTGGAGGACGTCGCCGACAAATTCAGCGGCTATGCCGATGGCGCCGCCAAATCTGCGCTCGCGATGCAGCTGTTCGGCAAAGCGGGCGTCGAGCTGATTCCGTTCCTCGACAACGGCAAACAGGGGCTGGCCGACCTGCGGCAGGAGGCCGAGAGTCTAGGGGCGGTACTCGACGAGCGCACCATCAAGGCCGCAGGGGATTTCAACGATAACCTCGACCGCCTGCGCGCGGCCAGCTCGGGCTATGCGGCCAAGCTGTTTGGCGAGCTGTCGCCCGCACTGGCAACCGTCACTGACTCGATGCTCGGGACGGCGAAACAGAGTGGCGACCTGCAGATCATCATCGATGGACTAGCGGTCTCGATCAAAGGATTGATCACCGCCGGCTACGGCGTTGGCGCCGTATTTGACCAGATCGGCACGAGCCTGGGGGCAGTCTCTGCAGCCGCCGTCCAGGCGCTGCAAGGCAATTTCAAGCAGGCCGGCGACATCCTTGATCAAAACGGTGCGGACTTCAACACGCGCAGCGAGGCATGGGCATCAAAAATTGCCGATGTCTGGGCCAAGGTGCCGCAAAAAACATCCGATGCGGTAGACGAGGCCGCCAAAAACGCGGACAAGGGCGCAGCCCCGACCATCAACGACACGGCAAAAAAAGCCGAGGAGGCAGCAGCCAGGCTAGGCGAGGCCTATGCCCAGCTCGTCAAATCCCTGCAAACCAAGCTGGTCGAGCAACAACAGGGCACCGAGCTCGACAAACTCGAAATCGATCTCGCCCAGAAAAAGCTGGCGGGCCTCAGCAACTACCAGCGCGAGGTGCTGCGCAGCTATGCCAGGCAGATCGACCTGCAGAAGCTGTTGCGCATCGAGGCCGACGCCACCGCGAAATCGGTACAGGAGGCCGGTAAACGCCAGGCCGACACGCTCAAGGGCCTGCAGGACGATCTCGACCGCGCCACGCGCGAGTTGCAGACCTATGGCAAAACGCGCAGCGAAATCGCCGATATGGATGTGGCAGCGCTACAGCAGCAGGTCGACGAAGAGGCGCGGCTCAATGCCGAAATCGGCGTGGCGGGCAGTGGCTACCTCGATTACCTGCGCCAGCAGCTGCAACTGCGGCAGCAGATCGCCAATGTCTCGCATGGGCTCGATACGGCCGATGCCGCGAAAAAGACGGCCGATGCAGCGTCCGCGGCAGCAAAAGAGACGCAGCAGCGCTGGCAGAAAACTGTCGACGACATCGACGAGATTTTCCGCGAGGGATTCCGCGCCTCGCTCGATGGCAATGCCGACGCCTGGAAAAGCTGGTGCGATAACCTCGAAAAGACCTTCAAGACCGCCGTCGCCGACCAGATTTACAAGCTGTTTGCCGAGCCTATCGTCGTGCAACTGGTGGGGTCGCTGTCCGGGTTGGCGGGGGTGGCCAATGCTGTGGGTGGCGCTTCGGCGGGGAAAGCCGGCGCAGCAGCCAACGGCAGCAATGCATTCGCTACCGGGCTCAATGTACTGAGCAATGTCAAGACGGCCTACGGCCTGTATACGCAGGGCCTGGCTGGCACGCTGGGCAGCGGCATCGGTACGCTCGGGTCGTGGGTCGGCAGCCAGTACCTGACGGGCATGGGAGCAGGCCTGCAGTACGGCGCCATGGGCGCCGGCCATATGGCCGCGCTGGCAGATGCGGGTATCGTATCAAGTTCGGCGGCATCCGGGGCGTCCGCAGGCGCGGCGGGGAGCGCCGGCATCGCCGCCTGGTCCGGCCCGGCTATGGCCATCGTAGCCGGCATCCTGGCCAACATCGATGCCTACAACAGCGGTTTCCGCTACGAACGCAACGACTCCAATGCGGTATTCGGCGATAAGAAGCAGTTCGCCGGCCGCTTCGCCGACTGGCTCGACAACATCACGCCGGGGTTTCTCAACTCCAGCGAGTTCGCGCACAAGCTGGTCAGCAACGTCATCGGCGACACCAACAACCTGTTTGCCAAAATCACTGGCTCCAACAAAATGGCGGCGGTGCTGTCCGGCTCGGCGCTGCACGAAAAACTGTTCGGCCACGGCGCGACCAATGCCGACGCGGGCGGCCTGAGCGGCACCATCGATCTGTCTGGCCTCACCGGTCAGATGTGGCAGGATTTCAGCCAGCGCGGCGGCTGGTTCCGCTCGGATAATCGCTGGACCGAGAAAGCCTCGGTCGCGCCCGACCTGCAGAACATCATCGATGCCACGGTCAAATCGTCGGTGGCCGGCGTCAAGGCGATCGGTGCGCAGCTCGGCATCGCTGGCGAGGATGCGCTCAAGGGCTTCCAGCACGCGTTCAGCCTGCAGCTGACCGGCGAAAATGGCTGGGACGATGCGCTCAACCGCATCCAGGGCGAACTCGGCAAGGTCAGCGACGAGCTGGCGACGCGGCTGGTGCCGACCATTGCCGACTTCGGCCAGTACGGCGAGAGTGCGAGCCAGACGTTGTCGCGGCTGTCGCAGGAGATCAGCGCCACCGACGTCATCCTCGAAGCGATGGGCAAGACCTCGGCCACGGCATTCGGCGCGGTCGGGCTGGCCTCGGTCAAGGCGCGCGAGGACCTGATCGCGCTCGCCGGCGGGCTCGATGCGCTGACGGCGAAGACACAGTATTTTTATCAAAACTACTATGCCGACGACGAGCGCATCGGCCGTGCCGCTGAGTCTGCGCGGCGCCAGCTCGAGCAGATATTCGCCGGTATGGGCCTGGCGCTGCCGGCAAGCAAGGCGGCCTTCCGCGCGCTGGTCGAGGGGCAGGATCTGTCTACCGAGGCCGGGCGTAAGTTGTTCGCGCAGCTGATCGACCTGTCGGACGAGTTCGACGTCATGAGCAAGGCCAGCGACAGCCTGGCCGACGCCGCCAAGAAGGCCGCCGACGCCATCAAGGCCGCTGCCGACAGCGCGCGTGGCCAGCAGGTGAGTCTGTTCGACAAATTTGCCAGCCCCGACCTCAAACTGGCCAAGGCGCGCGCCGATATCGAGTACACGTTTGGCCGGCTCGGCGAGGCGATCCCGGCGACCGCGACCGAATTCCTGCGGCTGGCCCTGTCGCTCGACCCGGCGACTCAGCGCGGGCGTGACATGGTCTCGATGCTGTCCGGCGTTGGTGATGCCTTCGACCTGGTCGCCAAAACGGCCTCCGACGCGGCCGCCAAGGCCCGCGACGCCTGGCAGTCGGCAGCTGATGCGCTGGCCTCGGCACGCACCGGCATCCGCAACACCGCGCTCGATGCGCTGAGCCCGGAGTCCCGCTACAACCAGCTGCGTTCGCAGTTCGTCGGGCTGTCGACGCAGCACACATCGGACGCCGCCGCGCAGCTGGCCGGACTGGCCGACAAGTTGGCGCAGTCCTCGCGCGATTATTTCGGCTCGGGCGCCGGGTATCAGGCTGACCTGGGGATGATCGACCAGGCGCTGTCGAGTAATATCGACTACGCCAAATCGCAGGTCACGTTGCAGGACACCATCGCCAAGGCCGCGCAGGCCGCCGTCGATCAGCTGATCCTGGTCAATGCGCAATTGGCCGGCCGTGGCGCGAGCCCGACCAACGATCCCAACTACAACACATCGGCCGACCTGTGGGACCGCATCCCGAACCTGGTCGATCGCTGGCGCAACTGGTTCCGCGGCGAGGCCAACCTGCTGCCGAAATACGCAACGGGCACGGCATTCGTCGCGGGCGACCAGATTGCGCAGATTCACCACGGCGAGGCGGTGGTCGATGCGCAGTCGATGCAGGTGCTGCGCCGCTATGGCATCCCGGCCGGCAGTGGCCAGGATCAGTCCGCGATGATTGCCGAGCTGCGCGCCTCGCGTGAGGTGCTGACGGGCGGGTTTGCCGGTATGCAGCAACAGCTCGCCTCAGCCAATGCGCGCCTCGCGGCCGTCGAGAAGCGGCTGGCGGCGGTGGAAGACCAATCGCGGCTGAGCCGGGCGGGGATGGGCATATGAGCCAGATATACCTTGCCGAGATCACCGCCTACGACCCGTCCATCAGCGGTACGCGTGCGCTGCGCTACTGCACCGGCACCGGCTACACCACTGGCGCGGCCGACAGTCCGGCGCACACGTTTTACGAGCCTCGCATCGAGCAGCCCGCGAATATGCAGCGCTCGCTGGCAACCGGCGCGGCCTCGCGCGGCGCATCGCGCGTCGGCTTCGGCGAGCTGGTGATGGTCAACATCGATGGCGGGCTGGATGATCTGGTCGACTACGGGTTCGATGGCCGCCCGATCACCATCAAGCTCGGCACCATGCGCCCATGGCAAGCCCCTGTCTGGACCACGGTAATGCAGGGCACGATGGCCCGGGCAGATTTCAGCTGGTCGCAACTCAGCATCAGCCTGCGCGACCGGCAGGCCGAACTCGATGCACCGCTGCAAACCGCCACCTACGCCGGCAACAACAGCCTGCCCAACGGGCTCGAAGGCGTCGCCACCGACATCAAAGGCCGCGAAAAGCCGCGCCTGTACGGCAATGGCTACAACCTGGAGCCTGCCTGCGTCAACACCAGCAGGCTGATCTACCAGATCAGCGACCGGGCATTGCAATCTGTCTCCGCCGTCTATGATCGCGGCGCCGCGCTCACTGCTGGGACAGCCTACACCTCGCAGGCGGATATGGAGGCCAATGCGCCAAGCGCCGGGCAGTACCGCGTCTGGCTCGCAGGCGGCATGGTCAGGCTGGGGGCAGCGCCGGCGGGCCAGATCACCTGTGATGCAGTACACGGCGCCAGTTCGGCTAACCGCACGGCAGCCCAGATTGCCAAACAGATCATGCTCGATGCCGGGATTGCATCAGGAGACATCAATGCCAGCGATGTGACGGCGCTCGATGCTGCCACCAGCGCCGAGGTCGGCTACTGGCTCAACGGCGGGGCGACAGCCAAACAGTGCCTCGATGCGGTGCTCGGCTCGGTCGGCGCCTGGTGGGGGGTGGACCGGCTGGGGCAATTCCGCATGGCGCGGCTCGAAGCGCCGTCGGGCATGCCCGTGGCCACCCTGACGCCGGTCGAGATCATCAAGATCGATCGCATTACCGGCGACAGCGCCGCGCCGATCTGGCAGGTGACGCTGAGCTACCAGCCCTATGCCGTCACGCAGAGCAGCGACCTGGCTGGCAGCGTGACGGCCGCGCGCCGGGCCGAGCTGGCGCAGGCCTACCGCAAGGTGGTCGCGACTGACAGCAGCATCAAGGCCGTGCACCCGCTGGCGGAGACGATGGAGGTGGTCACCAGCCTCAGTGGCGCGGCGGCGGCGCAGGCCGAGGCCGACCGGCTGCTGGCGCTCTACAAGGTGCGCCGCGATACCCTCAGCGTGCGCGTGGCACTCGATGCCGGCCTCGCCGGGGCGCTCGATCTGGGCGCCGTGGTGGCGGTGCAGGTGCCGCGCTACGGCTATGACAGCGGGCGGCTGATGCGCGTGACATCGATCCGCACCGATCTGCGCAACGGCATGCTTGATCTAACACTCTGGGGCTAACCATGACATCACGCACGATCATCGGCTACGGCAACCGCTGCGACGAGGCTACGCTCGCCGGCGGCTCATGGATGACCACGCTGCCGCTGGCCAATCTGCAAAACCGGCTGATCGCCAAGGTGGCTCGCTCGAACGGCACCACCAAGGCGGCCACGCAGTTCGACATTGATTTAGGCCGCGCGCGCAAGATCGGCGTGCTCGCGCTGATCGGCCACAATCTCACCGAGCTGGCGAAAGTACGTATCCACGGCGACGATGCCGCCGACTTCGCCACGCCGCTGTATGACTCCGGCTGGGTCGAGGTCTGGCCCAATGGCATGATCCCGCAGGAGCTGCTGGAGTGGGAGGATGACAACTTCTGGCTCGGCACCCTCTCGCCCGAGGCACGCGCCGGTTACAACAGCCCGTTCATTTATCGCGTCGACGGCAACCTGAGCCTGCGCTACTGGCGCGTCGAGATCGACGACACCAGCAACAGCGACGGCTATGTGCACATCGGCCGGCTGTTTCTGTCGGACGTCTGGAAACCCACCTATGGCCCGCGCGTCGGCGCTGCACTCGGCATGGATGACACCTCGGTGATCGAGTCCAGCCTCGGCGGCTCAGAGTATTTCGACACGCGCCACCGTGCCCGCGTCTACCGCTGCGACCTGCAGGCGATGAGCAGTACCGAGGCCTACAGCCGCGTGCTCGACCTGCAGAACCTGCTCGGCATCCAGGGCGAAATCCTCATCGACCCGGACACCGCCGATACCGCCAACAAGCCGCGACGCGCCTTCGTCGGCCGCATGCGCAGCCTGTCGCCGGTGGTCGAGAGTTCGCCGGGCCTGTTTGACACCAGTTTCGAAATCCGGGAGTTGATCTGATGACCAGTGTGTACTTCGACCCGGCGGTCGGCGGCGATGGCTCGACCGTCACCGACGACAGCAACCCGTCCACCGGGATGGGCAATGGCGGGCATCGCACGCGCTTTGTGCCGGCGCTGGCGCAGACCGTAGCGGTGGCCGGCAGCGCTAAAAACTCGGCAGCCAGCGCACTCAATGCGGCCGCGACGGCGATCAACGCGCCGGGCACGGCGGGCAACTCGACCACCAGCCTGACCATCGGCACCGGCTCGCAGGCACTCGTGATCGAGCCCGGAAAGTTATTCCTCGCCGGCATGTATGTGATGGTCGCCGGCGCCAGTGTCAGCAACTGGATGCACGGTCAGATCACGGCCTATGACCCCGCCACCGGCAACCTCACCGTCAACGTACTCAATACCGGTGGCGGCGGCACTTATGCCAGTTGGCGGGTAATTGCCAGCGCGCCCTTGCCGACGACGTTTGGCCAGGCGACGCTGTTCGCCGCCGATGTGACAGCCGGAGCAGGTCTCACGCACAACGGCGCTACGGCGATGCTGGCGCAGGGGCATAGTGCCGGCGGCTCGGCAGTGGAGATCGGTGGCGCGAATACCACGCAGGCCAACCTCGACATGCACAGCAAGGGCGGCGGCACGCTCAATGATTACGATTTCCGCCTGGCAGTAACGGGCGGCGGCACCGGCAGCAACGGCGGCGCGGCGGTCGATCTGCTGTGCGCCACGCTCAAGCGCAGCGGCAACACGATCTGGGATGCCGGAAATTTTGACCCCGCGAGCAAACAGGCAGCGCTGGGCTACACGCCCGTGCAGCAGGGGACCGGCATCGGGCAAAACGGCAACACGGTTAAGCTGGGTTGGGCGCAGGTGGCAGGTAAATTGAAGGCCACAGTTGATACGTTTGACCAGGGCAATCTGGCGTTTGAATCCTGGGTCGGCTCCAACTATGCGGCGCTGGCAGGGGCAGTATTCACCGGGTCGATTACCTCGCCAGGGTATTTTTTAGCGAGTGGCGGGTCGCTATTTTTGAGCAGCGGCGGCGGGGCCGGTGCGATTTATAACAGCGCCGGCATCCACAATGCAGTGATCCGCGTCGGCGCGCCAGGCGCCGAGAAATACCACGTATTCAACGGCGATGGCACATTTGCACTGGCGGGGGCCGAGGCTAAGGTCGGCAGCGGGGAAAATGAGGAAAAGCGGGTGCGGCTGACGAATGCCAATCGCGATCTCTGCCTCTATGTGTCGCAGAACGGCAACCAGTCTGGGCTCTATGACAATACGGGAGGCATCACGCGGTGGTATACGGACAGCAGCGGTAATTTTACCGCTGCCGGCAACGTCACCGCCTACTCCGACATCCGCATCAAGGCCGACATCGCGCCCCTGCGCGACAGCATCGACGTATGGGGCATGGTGCGCGCCGTAGACGGTATCACCTACACCGACAAACGCACCCGGCACCGTGCTGCCGGCGTCATCGCCCAGCAGCTACAGCCGTGGCTGCCCGAGGTGATCCAGCAGGGGCAGGATGGGCTGCTGACCGTTGCGTATGGCAATGCCGCGCTGGCCATCGCACTCGCGCTCGGCCGCGCCACCGATGAGCGCCTGAGCGCGCTTGAATCCCGACTCCAGACAACGACAGAGGTTTGACATGGCCATTACCGGCAACATTGTCCACAAGGGCATTACCATCAACGGCGCATACGCGCGCATCCAGCGGATTTTTGGCGGCAAACACGAGGCCGGCGAGTATGGCGCGCTGGTGCAATTATTCCCAGCCAAATCGTTGGCGGGACCTGACAACGTGCTGGCAGAATATCGCGTCGAGGTCACGTATGCGCAGGGCGACCCATACCCGATGCTCTACGCCGCGCTCAAACAGTTGCGCTACCTCACCGGGGTCGATCAGGATCACCAGCCAGTCTACGGCGCGCTGGTGTTTGACGGCTGGACGGATGACCTCGAATGAGCCTGCCAACCAGCGGGGCGATCTCCGTCGCCCAGATCAGCGCCGAGATCGGCCGCGCGGCGACAGCCACCACCAGCCTGGGCGAAACCGAGGTGCGCAATCTGGCCGGCATCGCCAGCGGCGCGATCAGCCTGAGCCAGTTCTACGGCCTCGCCACCCTCATCAACCCACCGACGTTCGGCAATTTTCATAAAATCGCCATCTCCCCGGCCAGCTCGACCGCCGCTTTTTATATCCGCGCCAATGGCACATGGGATAACAGCGCCGGCAATAGCGGATCGTGGCGCGGCGCGAGTTCGCAATCGTTCGAGGTGTGGTTCGAGGTACTGTCAGGCTCGCTCGGTGGAGGCAGCAATGGCGCAAGCGCCTGGAAATCCACCGCCACCGACCATGCCATCACGGTCTACAAGAGCGGCACCACCGGCAGCCTCTCTGCCGTCGTGCGCGTGCATCTGCGCGTCGCCGGCAACCCGGCCACCGAGATCACGAAGGACATAACCATCACCGCAACCGTAGAAGCCTGATAGGGAGACAACCATGACGACACCCACATCCACCCGCGAACAACAACTGATCGAGATCGTGCAGTATGCGCTGCACGTACTCGGCCAGATGCCGTACCAGCAAGTGGCCGGCCCCATCCAGCAGATCCAGTCGCGCACCAATGAGGTGATGGCGCAGCAGACTGCGAGCGAGGATTGACATGCAGGAACACGAAAAGACCTTCGCCCAACTGCTCATACTCGGCGCCGCGATCGGCGTCGGCCAGCTGCTCGCCAGCCGCGAACGGCTCACCTGGCGCATCGTCGTCGGCCGCGCGATCTGCTCGGCTGGCGTGGCCGCCAGCGCCGCTGCGCTCGGGTTGATTTTCCCCAGCGTCGGGCCGGTGGTGCAATTCGGCGTCGCTGCCGCCATGGCTAGCCTGGGCACCAGCGCCCTGGAAAAACTACTGCAGCGGGTGCTGCGATGACCCAGCTCAGCCGGTATTTTTCGCTGGAGGAACTGACCATCACCCAGCAGCGCGGTATCGACAACACGCCGCCGCCCGAGATCATCGAGCGGCTGGCATGCACCGCCAGCGCCATGGAGGATGTCCGCGCACTGCTCGGCGAGCCCATCATCGTAAGCTCGGGCTACCGCTCGCCCGAACTCAACAACCTGATCGGCGGCAGCAAAACCAGCGCGCATTGCCTGGGGTATGCCGTGGATTTTATCTGTCCTTCGTATGGCACGCCGTTCGAGGTGGCGCGCAGGCTGGCCGGGGAATCGTCGCTGCATTTCGACCAGCTGATTTACGAGCAGACATGGGTGCATATCAGTTTCGACCCGCGCATGCGGCATCAGTTGTTGACCTATCAGGGCGGCTCTTACCGCCCAGGCATCGTCAAATAGGAGGTGTGTGATGGAGTGGAGAGATGTTGCGAATGCGGCGGCGAAGGCCGCGCCGGTGGTGGGCTCGCTGCTCGGCGGGCCTGCCGGTGGTGCAGTCGGTGCGCTGGTCGCCTCTGCGTTGGGCGTCGATAGCACACCGCCAGCGGTAGCAGCAGCGATTGCGACCAACCCGGATGCAGCAATCAAGCTGCGCGAGCTGGAGAGGGATGAGCGATTGGGATTGGCGCAATTGGCCAATCAGCAGCGGCTTGCAGAGATCAATGCCGATTCGGCGGCGGTCGGCGACACCAACAAAACCATGCAGGCCGAGGCGGCCAGCGAGCACTGGCCTACGTACTCATGGCGCCCCGCGATCGGCTTCGCTGTCGCGCTCGCCGTGGCTGTCATGGCACTGACTGTCGCCGGGGTCTATATCGCAGCGATGGCCTCGGGTCTCACCAAACCGCTGGAGTACCTGCCCGGCATGCTCGCCGCCATGGCAGGCGTCATCGGCGTAGCCTCGCCGATCCTAGGGATTGCATCGTGGTTTCGCGGGAGGATGCAGGCTGACCCGAGCATACCAACGGTCAACCGGGGTTAGCCCTGTAATCACCCCGCTGAGGCGTGGCCGAGGTGAGGGCTAGGCGATCTCAATCGGCCACGGCAGCCGGTTGTGCAGATCAACCGCCGCTATAAACCGCTCGCGCGCCCGGCTGACCGTAGACTGCGTGATCACGAGCTGCTGGGCGGCCGCGTAGCCGGTGAGGCCATCCGCGTAGACCAGCAGCATCGCTGACCTCGACTGGCCTTTGATGCCGGCCAGGTCGCAGACCAGAGTGGCGGTGTCGGGGGTCATGTCGGCCATTCTATTTCGTCCAGTTTGTCGCGCCAGTAATCCGCATCACCGGGTTGGCGGTCGAAACGATGGAATGCCAGTTGGCGATTGTTGTGGGTCATGGCGGCGGCCAGCTTCTGGCCGTCGAGATCAGTGCGGTTGACTAGCGTAGCAAATGCAGCGCTGGCGGCGTTAGCGTCACTGGTGACAGTTTTGCTGCCGTCAATTACCTGCTGCTGGAAATTCCGCAGGTAGATGCGGTAGGTGTTCATTCGTCGTCCTCGTCATATTCCTCGTTGTCATACCCTCGGCCATGCGCAACAACCTCGTGTGCATTATCCCCGGTCAGCAGGGCGCCGCTGAGGTTATAACGGGGTCCGGTGTCCTTAACCACTCGCATCCCCCGCCACCCCATGCTGTCCTCTAGTTCGTGCATACCCCTGATCGCTGCGTGGGCAGAATCGAATTCCGCATCATGGATGGGCTCGTACTGATACCCGGTATACTGTTCCACGATAAATTTTGCCTTCATTTCCCGCTCCTGCCGAGTCCTATCTAACCGGGTAGATCGTTGCCGGCAATTGGTCCGCATCCGTTAAATTGACAGAGATAGGTGGCAGCCAGCGCAGCTGCAATTGTCGGTCTGTGGTGGCGATATCGGAACCGTCCGGCCGTTTCATCGGACCGCTACGGAATCCATGCCAATGTGCGCGGCGGATATGCGGGCGTGGACCAGCATGGGCGCCGCCGGCATCGGTTTGTTGGCCATGGTATTGGCGCAACGCGCTGCCCATGCGAACGCCAACATCCCACGTCGTTGGCTGGTCCGGCGCGAACAGGCGCAGACCAGCTTTGGTACGTTTTGGTAAGGGATTGGCGGGGGAGTGTTGCCCGTCGCCAATTTCAGCATGTTGGCTGCATAGATACAGCAGCATCGATAACACCGGGGCCAACAACGGGCGTAGCAGGTCGCCATGATCAATACCTGTCAGCGCCGACGGTAGTTGCCCTAGCCCGACTGCCTGGGCGTTGCGCATTGCCTGTGCGATGGCGCGCTCAATGCTTTCTGCCAACGACCATGTGCCCAGATGTAGTACGATGGGCAATAGGACAGCGTCGCTGTCAGTGAGCAATCGCAGCTCGGTACGACCGGCGCGGGTATCGTATTCCAGATGCGCCCATACGCCGTGCAACGGCGTTCCAGCCCATTGCAGACCCGGTGTTTCCAGATATACGCACCATTCTGGCAGGCGATAAAGAATCTCGGTCGGCAGATCGCCACCGATGGCGGTGTCAGCCAGCGCGGCATACAGTGTTGGATCAAACCGATAGATGCCCTGAGTCACCCGCCAGGTGCCAAGTGCGCCGAGTTTGGCGACGTCGGCCATGAGGTCCGGTCGGCTGCTCAGGTTGCGTAGCTTGGCAGCCTCGCAGGCGATTGCATACCAGCCGGCGAGCGGAAGATAGCACCACTCAGGCCACGGTTGAGGTCGATCTGCGCGAAACTCGTCCGCGCGTTTCCACGCAGTCAGATATCGTTTGCCGACGGCGGTGAGGGCTAGTTTGGGGCGGCAAGTGTGCATGGTGATGGCCCCTCTCGGGGCCTGTTCATCTGTTATTCGGCGAATTCGGTAGCGGCGACGTTATAGACCTGCTGGCAGAGGCTCTGCACGCTCTCCAGATCGTAGCCGTCCCAGTCTCCTAGTCCGTATGGGTCGGCGAACTGTGGGTATTTGTTGCTATTGGCAGACCCGGTTTCCATCCAGTCGTCGCTTTCGTCGAGGTATTCGCTGCGCTCCTCTTCGGTCAAGCCGCATTCCCCTTTACTTCGTCAATCGCCGCGTTCAGCCGGTCAACAATCCCAA
>ERZ724522.555-NODE-555-length-23514-cov-5.590861_pt1 | contig 23514 bp, 28 predicted proteins | sample MGYA00376055_ERZ724522 | MGnify/ENA primary metagenome ERZ724522 (study PRJEB28724, sample SAMN07190884) | wastewater metagenome | isolation source: effluent of sewage treatment plant in Hong Hong | place: Hong Kong | collected 2016-03-17 ...
AACTATGCATATGAAGCTTCTCACCTTCTTTCCCTTGAGAAGGGATGCTTTAAAGCATGGGAAAAATCTTCATATCAAAATATCTCAATGAGAAATGCTTTCCGTACTACAGTAGCCCCTACTGGTACGATTAGCATTATTGCTGATTGCAGCTCTGGCATTGAACCTCTATTTGCTTTATCATTTAAGCGTACTGTTATGCCTGATGATAAAGGAAACTTTAAAGAGATGTGGGAAACTAATAAAGAGTTCCTAGAAGCTATTGGTCTATTAGATGTTCCCTCAACAAGAGATCGACTCCTTAACCATGTCAAAGCTCATGGTACTATAGCAAACTATACGCCTTGTGCTGGAGATAGAGGAGTCGAAGTTCATAATATTCAAGATATCTTCTTGACTTCTCATGATATAGATCCTATTAGCCATGTTAAAATGCAAGAGGCATGGCAAAAGTATATTGATACAGCAATATCTAAGACTATAAATCTACCTCATGATGCTGATGTTAAAGTTGTAATGGATTCATACTGGGAAGCATATCTCGGTAATTTAAAAGGTATAACTGTATACCGCGATGGTTGCCGAAATAATGTGGCTGGAATGAAGCAGCCTATGAGTGTAGAAAAACAAGAGCCTAAAGATGGGAACCAAAAGTCATCTGAAAAAGTCAACAGCGTGGCCATGGAACCATTATCTTCTAACAACGTTAGGAGCATCAATACACTCAGAAACAATAATAAGTATCGCCTTGCGCGGCGTACGCAAGTCCGATCACAGTTTGGTAACATTCATGTTTTCATTACATATGGAGACAGTGGTAAACCTACCGAGATATTCGCTCAACTCGGAAAAGCAGGAGACCTTATTTCTGCAGACACAGAAGCGATTTGTCGTCTTGCCAGTAAACTCCTTAGTAGCGGAACGACTATTGAAGAAGTGTTGACACAGCTAGAAGGTATTGGAAGTGTTAATGCCTATCTTGGGCCTTCGGGACGTATTAGTTCTTTGCCAGAAGCTATTGCAATGGGCATTAGACAGATCATTGGAGATGAAGAAGAAGAAAGTTCTACTATCACCAATAGCGACAAGACCACTACTCTAATGAGGGTTAAATGCCCTGAATGTTCTGGTATTCTTTCCTTTCAGGAAGGATGTCAGAAGTGTGCGTCATGTGGCTATAGTGCTTGCTAATTCTTTTTTTTCCTAATTCATTTTTGCTAGAGTCAAAATAGAAGAACTATAGTGGTACTCAGCGCCATAGTTTAGACATAATACAATGAAAGTCCTATGTCTAGATAAAGTAGTTGTATATCTATCAGACTCTAGCATTTTTCCTTAAAGGCGATTAGCTCAATGGCAGAGTGTCTCCTTTACACGGAGAGGGTTAAGGGTTCAAATCCCTTATCGCCTACCAGACTGGTTTGACTATGAATAACATTAAACTTTCTGTAGATATAATCGAAAATATTACTGAGACCACTAAAATATGGCTTCCTTTAGTATACGAAAGTGACCTTGATTATATACATGATAATGAAGCAGCTTTTCGTAAATATCTAAATCTCGATCCTAAATCTTTTACAGAAGACGATTGTGACTTCTTCATAGAAGACATTAAAATTATTGAAGACAATACTTTATCAAATCATATAGATATATTACGATATGATAAAAATGTCGACTATAAAAAATACTTTAGTAAAAAGAATGTCCTTAAAATAAAGCCATCTTTAGTTGAAATAAAATATTCATTCGATTCTAAATTAGATCTGGAATATGTTTGTATTGAAATAAATGACAATCTAACCACTGAAATTGGATGTTATTCTAATTCGTTTGAACATCCAGATGATAACTTTAAACAAAAGGTCGAAGAGTATTTCAATACAGTTGAAAATAAAAAGAAGATATTAAGCAGTCTTAAATTTAGTTCTGCTAAAATTAGTAAAATAATAGATGGCACTATTATTTCTTGGAATTATAATCCCAAGAAAAAGAAGAAGGCATTTAAAATAGTTAAATGTCCTTTAAAGAAACTTAATAAAAAGAAATAAGCAATATAATGGGTTTATACCCTTGTTTTTTTTATTGCCAAATTTTTTTTGCTTCAGCCCTAATCGCAGTAATGGCGTAACTGGCAGCCGCGTAGGTCTTATTTCTTTCGCCGATTATGCGTAGAAGTTTGTGAGTGACAATTAGGACAGAGAAACCTTAAATTATTAACCTCATTATTTAGAAAATCACCATCTATATGGTCTATCTCTAAAGTAATAGGTTTATTATTCCAAGTTTCACCTATTTTACACCACTCACAGATGTATAATCGTCCTACTTCTAGTAAGGCACGACGTAAAATCATAGTCTTCTGTTTAAGTTGCTTAGAAGAACGCTTAACAAGTATTTGAGTAGCCGTTAGCTTAGGCAATTTAAGACCACGATTCCAAGTCGAGCCAGTAAAATGTGACGTATTTATATTAAAATACTGAATACGTCCCTTAATGTAAGATTGGGTACCACCAGCCTGTTTTAATCCCAAGTATCTTAAAACACCAGCATAGCTAGTAGAATTGTAAACAGCCTGCTCTAGAACAGATTTGGTATAAGTTATGGTAGTCATAATAACCTCCATAGTCTTTCCGTCTACCAATGGCTGTGTAACAGAATTGGAATATGTGCGTGATTTAGGATCACGATTCTGCGGGTTCGAATCCCGCCATAGCCACCACTTTATTAGTAAAGGTATAGAATAAAGTCCTCTTACTGCACCAAAAAAGAACACAAAGACCTCCTTTTGAAACTTTAGTCAAAGAACTGTCCGTTCGCGTGACCGGACCAACGGATGTGTAAGATCTTTTTGTCCTTCATCTCAAAAATGAGACAAAGAAATTGCTTTGATTTTAGAATAAAACCGCAGGACATGAGCCCCCTGTAATGATCTTGAAGTGGTCACAGATAGATCTAATAAGGCTTCTTCAAAAGGCCGTTATAGCTACGCAGAAAGCTATAAGAGAACCATTCTAGCAGTGGTTCTCTTTTTTCGTACACATAAACCACTTTTCTTTAGACAAGAATTTAATAAGGTCAGAGAAACTTTGCAATACACATTCCTTTTTGGAGTAATTCAAAGAATGCTAGTATTGATTGACTCTGTTTACATTATTGTCAGCAATCAATTTTATGACTATTAGCATTCTTGTTGCATAAATACTTTATTTTAGATAAGCTCACTCTAAAAAATAACCATCATTGTTAAGGATCCGTAACTTACGGGTATTGCTGCCTTTGTTAGGTTGGATTTCCTTAAAATGTTCGTTGTTAATTGTATGGAGCCAAAGAAAAGGCGTTGGTTAGCTACGTCGAAAGCTAACATCTAGAACAATTTAGACCTTGTGTGAGTATACCGGGAAACCACGAGCAACTTTTATATAGTAAGAGTTACGAAGCTATTTTCTGTACAAAGAAAATTTGGTTAGACCGTATATGTAAATACAGTAGGATTAGTCACCTCTAACGAAAGTATAGTTCTATATCAACTACCTTTCATAAACAGGACTCATTCACACAATCGCCGTGGGGTGCGCAGAAACCACCACAAAATAGGCTAACAACCTATTAATTTTATGTCTTAGCGAAGGTGGACTTGAAAATAATACTGATGGTATCAGTGAGCAATTTCGATCTATAGTGGAAAATTGTTTAGTATATTATAACTTCTCTTCTAAACCTTAAAGATTGTAGTATGGACAGCGTGATTCTCTAATACCATATTGAGTCATAGCTTGTACAAAGATTTTGTATGATGCAAAAGGTCCAAAAAGAAAAATCGAGTAACAAGATATAAGAGCTAACCAAAAGCTATAAATTTGGCAGGAAGATTTCTTCCTGATTTTAGAACAATTTGAGACCTCTTCTTAAATTAAGGAACAAAAGTATTAGGAGGTAAAAGTGTCTGTTTAAACGTACAGCACATCGCTCTTTATAAGAACGCTATATATTAGTTTTGATCTTGTGCGTTGCTTTTATAGTTCTTTAAACAAAAAGTCTATTCCATTTAATGAACAGCTACTTCATTACAACAGTTATGAAAAAAAATATATTCTCGTGACCTGAAAACTAACTGGTCGTGCCATATATTTTTTGTACTTAACTATTGAGACATACGCCTAAGAAGATCGTTTGCCAGTCACGCCGAAGCATTGGCAAGAGATAGCAATATCTCTTTTTTTAGAATAAATTACTTATATGATTTCAACTATACCCAGACAAGAACTTTCTAATTTACTTAGCATGTATAAAGATCTTCCTTTTCCTAATAATGATCGATTAGGAATTAGAGTATCTTTAAACGTTCCATTTGCTGTATATTTGGATATAAGTAATGACAACAATGATGACATTGTATCGTTTACCTCTTCATATGAATTTGACAATGAAGGTATAGAAACTATACTGCAATCTAATACTTCTGTAAAAGCATTAGAAGTTGCTGTTAGACAAAAGTTAGAAGCTCTACAGGCAGAACTTGCGCGAATATCCGCAGCATATAGAACTTCTAAGCCTGTACTATGGAACTATCTTAAAACTCATCAAGGTTCTCCTTGATGAATAGACCCTCTAGGATGCAAATATTATATTTTATTTATATTTTGCATAGATGAAGTATACCTAATCTATGCAACAAAAAGCCGTTCTAGAGTCGCTTCGCCATGAGCGTTTAATCATGGCATTTTTTATACTTTTATATATATGAAAACACGTAGAGTTATAATCACATTAGAGTTAACCACTGATGAACATTTTAAAGATCTTAAATCAAAAGATTGGTGGCAAGAAATGGTAAGTAATTATACTTGCAATTTAAACACCGAAATTGTTCAAGTTCAAGCTAACGTATCAGAACCTAAGAAAAAAAAGAAGTGATGGTAGGTTGGCAGAGTGGTCTATCGCATCTGTTTTGAAAACAGAAGAGTTAACAGCTCCGTGGGTTCAAATCCTACACCTACCGCCAATTATATATGGTTGAAATTATAAGAGATAGAAAAAGATTTATTAAATTTTTAGACCTCAAAAATGGAGAAGTTTTTGAGATCATAAATCATATAGATTATAAAGATAAAGTTTTTCTAAAACTACTTTCATCTGATGGCGATAAATATAATATTGTAGACCTTAAAACTGGTGAACAATCTAGGATTCAAGATCATATTCAAGTAAAACCTATAAATGCACAACTGGTAGAATACTAACACATGGAAACTAACTTATCAATTATAGCCAAAGTAATTGCAGCTAAATATAAAACATCAAACATCTCTAAGAGAGATATTTCATTAAAGACTGGTCTATCTCAAAATACTATTGGAAATGCTTTAAGAGGTAAAAATCTTACATTGAATACAGTATTTAAGATCATGGAAGTTTTTGGAATGAATCTTGAAGATGTAGTCAACGAAGGTAAGGCAATGGGATTCACTTTCCCTAAAGTAACAAACGCTGTCGTGCCTACCGTTAACAGTACAAAGATTGCAGAACTGCTAGCGAAAGGAGAGACTACTCTCCAGATCGCAAGCAAATTAGGTATGACTGAGTCAGACCTACTTAATGTAATCGGAACAAAGCCAAGCACTGTAAAACAAGAAGTCATCGAAATGACCTGATATGAGTCAGAAAAAGATTGCTATCATTACTGGCATTACAGGCCAAGATGGCTCTTTGTTTGCCGAAAAACTTTTAGCCATGGACTATACAGTCTATGGACTTATTCGAAGAAATGCTAGTGAAAATTTAGCATGCGCTGAACCATTAAAAGATTTGGTTAATTTTGAATATGGTGACTTAACAGATGCATGGAGCTTAAATAGACTATGTAAATTAGTTAAGCCTCATGTATTTATTAATTGCGCAGCCCAATCTCACGTTGGCCTTTCGTTCGAACAGCCGTTGTATACTGTAGAAGCTACAGGCGTAGGCGTTCTTAATTGTCTTGAGGCAATTAGACAATCTGGTGTTCACACTAGATTCCTACAGCTGTCTTCTTCAGAAATGTTTGGGAATGCTCTTCAAAGTGATGGACTAATTAATGAATCAACCCCATTAGTTCCTCTATCACCATATGCGTCTGCCAAGGTTTTGGGTTATAACATAACCAGGAATTATAGAGAATCCTATAGGATGTTTGCTGCAAACTCTATAGCATTCAATCATGAATGCCCTGGTAGACGTGGGCCTAATTTTGTCACCAGAAAAATTGCGATCGGTGTTGCTAATATAAAAAGAGGTATCGCCAAGACAATTAGACTAGGCAATACCAAGGCAAGACGAGACTGGGGACATGCTTCTGAATATGTCGATGGAATGATTAAAATTTTAAATCATTCTGAACCTGATGATTTCATAGTCGCAACAGGGAAGTCATATTCGGTAGAAGATTTTATTCAATTAGCATTTAAATATGCTGGAATAGAATACAACGAAAAATATATTGAAATCGATCAATCATTAATCAGACAAAATGAATTGAATATCCTAAGAGGGGACGCATCCAAAATTAAGAAAGAGCTTGGATGGGAACCTAAAATTGGATTCGATCAATTAGTCAAAGAAATGATTGACTATGAACTAAGTGATATACCCAAAGATCACTTAGTTGGACACTCCACGTATGGTCTATATGTGATAGGCAAAGATCACTCTTAGCTGCAGTCTTAATAGATAAACATGTATCGTGGCGGTTAAGAGCGCAATATTATGGGTACATCATAGTATTGCCTTAGTCATAGCAGTGTCCTTTCGAAAATAATCTGCATTGATTACATAATAACTTCATAATCGTTTTTACATCAATGCTCTTTTAGCACAAGCCTATAGTTTACTACAACATCACCTTTAGGGGTTTAAAGCAATCGTGGCCTAAAACAATGATTCGATTACTTGTAGAACAAACATTCATTGTACAGAATTGTTTGTGACTATGGGTTTCAAAATATAATCTATGCTGATTACATCACCGAATAATAGATACCATCAGCATTTTGCGCGGGTAACTCGACTGGAGACAGAGCCCGGGTTCATACCTCGGTTAAGGTGGGTTCAATTCCCACACCCGCTACCAATACAATCCATTATAAATGAATCTTAGGATTTAATATTTTGGATTAAACTTTAATTTTCGCTAAAGAACTAACTTGTCTATTATAGCGATCATGAACTTCTATAGTAGAAGAGTAGCAAAAAGGTTAAGCCATATAATTGTTGTCTAAAGGGCTTAAAATTCTAGAAAAATAAACAGATAAGACGCCGCATTCGTTGATTGTCTGTTAAACCTTTATGGTGTAAAGAATGTATGTAGATACTATGTCTTTTGGTCGATTGCAACGATATTGCTAAAAAGAGATAGTCATTCTTAATATGTCAATAATGTTAGTTCCTTAACATATGAAAATCTACGAACCCATTTGAGCTACTTCGAGAATTAAAGTTTCTATTAAAATAATCTATAGTGTTTACATGGTAAAATTTCTGAGAAAGAAATTTTAGGTTCAACTCCTAAAATAAAAACACTATTCTTTTTTACCCTTATATTGTAACAGGAAGCATTCTAGACGTAGAAGTATAGGTTCGAATCCTATTAAGGGATCCAGCACATCGGGCCTGTAGCTCCAACTGGCTAGAGCATTTGGTTTGCAACCAAAAGGAACGAGTTCGAATCTCGTAAGGTCCACCAAAATTAATTTAAATAGAAAGAGACGGATACTATGAATTACGTTTTTTATCATGCAAATTGTACTGACGGCTTTGGCGCTGCATTTGCAATGTGGTTAGGCTTTGGGGATAGTAATGCAAAATATTATCCAATTGGATTGTATGACGCCTTCCCTAGTGAGTTATTAGAGAAGATCACAAAGGATGACACAGTCTATGTATTAGACTTTTGCTTCGATCCTGAGACACTGGAGAAGATTCAGGAGCGATCTAACCTACAGGTTATAGATCACCATGAAGGTAACCTTAGTAAACTTTCTAAAGTAAAAAGTTTCATACATAGTACGACTAAGTCTGGTGCCTTATTGGCATATGAATATATGGAAGGTCATAAGTATTATGGTGATACCAATAAGACTTTATTTAAGTATATATCAGATGCGGATCTATGGACTTTTTCACTACCTTCTTCTAAAGCTATCTCTGCTTTCCTTAAGTCTTATCCAAAAGACTTTAATATATATTATAATGTGCTGTTATTATTTCAGAAACACTTTGGGAGTTGCGTTTCCCAAGGTGAAGCCATTATCAGGAAAGTTAACGACAATGTCTCCTATGCTTGTTCCAATGCTTATGAGACTACTCTTGAAGTAAACAAGGCGCCCATTAAGGTCGTCGCTACTAATGCTACTTCTGATTGGTCTGAGGTAGGTGAAGAGCTCTTAAAGAGACATCCCAATGTTGATTTTTCCATATCCTATAGGTACGTTAAACTTGCTAGTAACGTTTCTCATTGGGAATATTCTATACGCTCTAGACAAAGCTCATTCTCTTGTATTGACGTAGCTAAGTTCTTTGGTGGCAGTGGTCACCCAACTGCTGCGGGATTCTCTAGTAAGGATAAGTTACTATGAATATTCTTTGCAATATATTTAGAATCCATAAATGGGATAAATGGGAACTAATGAGAGTTGATCGTTTCGATATTATACAAAAAAGACAATGCACTAAATGTGGCCTTATAAAGACTAAATATTATTGCATAATTTGGGACTAATTAATGAGTAGTAATAAAAAAGAAACTTATATATCTATAGATATAGAAACCAATGGACCTGTCCCTGGTATCTATTCTATGTTATCTTTAGGAGCAGTTGCATATGATGATCAAGGCAATAAACTTGATACCTTCTATGTTAATATAACTGAACTAGAAGATGCCAAGACTGATCCTGATACTATGCGATGGTGGTCTACTGAGCCAGAGGCATGGAAGGCTTTGCAGGTAAACAGGCGCGATCCTGCTACCGCTATGAAGCTCTTCGAAGACTTTTGTCTAAAGTTTTCTAAACCTGTAGCTATTTGCTATCCTTCAGGGTTTGATTGGACTTTTGTATATTGGTATCTCCATAGGTTTAATGGCAAATCTGTTTTAGGTTTTTCTTGCGTAGACATTAAAACTTATGGTATGGCGATCTTAGATACTAACTTTAGAGATTCTAAGAAGTCTGAATATTATGACGATTGGTTTGATCCTAATCTAAAGCATACTCACAATGCTATTGATGACGCTCTAGAGCAAGGCTATTTGTTCTTTAAGATGAAAGAATATAATAAACGCTTACAATAAAAAGTTATTATGTTCAAAATGAAACTTATACATAAAAAAAATTCTAAAAAATTCTGGATATGCTATCATTGCAAGAAACGAAATCATATAGTTAACGGTACTCTTGAAGTATATCATACAAAATGGACTAAAAAAAGATATCTTGAAGATCTTAAAAGATATAATCATAAAATAGTCCAGATTACTACCCATAATAATGCTACCGATATAGAATCTTCAGCAATATCATGTGGACAATGTGGTAAAATAAACCAATTAGCGTCTTACCATAGGAATTCTAGCGGTATGGTAGATGATATAACATATAAAAATAGTTTAGCAAAAACTACATATCAAAAAATAAGTAGAGATAGATTTAGTCACAAAATAGTATTCCGTAGATTTAATCATTCTAGTAAAAAAACAAACAATTAAATAAATAGAACTGGCCTCTCGACTAACCGGTAAGTCTCCGAGCTGTTAACTCGTACGATCTAGGTTCGAACCCTAGGGGGCCAGCCATTCTAATGATTCATATGGTTGAAGATTATTTTCTATCAACTAAAGGAGATGGACAATATAATGGAAAGACTAAGTGAACTAGGACATAACTATTGTTCTAAAATTATAGGAGTAGAAGAAAAATATGTATATCTTAACGGAACAAAAAAATTACATTTTTTCTATGTCTTTTGTAATAGAAAAGTGAAAAATTATTTAAACTACTGCCCACCAAAACAAACAACTATGATGGGTAGAGCATGTTGTAGTATACATAATAAGAAAGATTATAGATCAGAAGAAAGAATCTTTATGAATAAGTTAGCAAATCTAATCAAAAAGGAATCATCTATAAAGAAAAAGAAAAGATCTGCAAAGAAAGAATCTCTTAGAAAAAAGATATACTATATTACAGATAAAATATTCCATGGATAGATTAGTTAATAAAAGATATAGACCATGTGGCAAATTGATAGGAATACAATTTGTATATATAAAACACTTTAAAAAGAACAGTGCAAATATTCTACATATGTATTATATATTTTGTAGAAGAAAAGCAACTGCATATTCACTTCTAGCTGAGACTAGAAGACCACGAACAACTTTGTCTGATCAATCATGCTGCAGCTTGCATAATAAAAAAAACTATTTGATAGAAGAAGAAAAGTTTTCAACAAAGATAACACATCTTTATATGGCTATACGAAAAAAAAAGAATATAAGAAAGAAGATTTATTATTTTGCAGATACCTGCAGCTAATTATAGCCATTATATGCGTTTGCTTAACTCTAATTATAGAAAATTAATTCCTTTATCGAAGTCTTTAATTGCAAAAAAACCAAAATGTAGACAATCAATTGATGTCATAGTATCAAAAGGAAATTTTTTAAAAACAATTGATTGTGACAATATAGCTAAGTATATGTTCACAAGCCGATCTAAGAATGTCAAAAATTATGTTTATACATATGGATTTTATCTTTGTGAAAAACATAAACATTGTAAAACTACAATATCAAAGAAAAGTCTACTAAAGTATGCCGTTGCAATGAATTTTAGAACCCCAAAAGAAAGAAAACTATTTAATCACATAAGAAGAACTATAGTATTACCATCTAAAAAAAAGTTTAGAGAAATGTGTGGTTACAACGAACCTTAAATTGAGACAAAAAATAGATGAAGAGAAAGAAAGAACATGATTTTACAATAGGCTGTGACTACCCAATATCAAGCTATTTTTATATATCAGAGACCTTTAAAACATGCCATCTACATGTATCATTATGCGATAGTACAAAAAATATAAGATTTGTTAGTCTTCCAAAATCACATCCTTTATATTCAAATATCTTTGCATGTGAAAGACATAGTAAAAAAATACATGCTTTATATATGTCTAAGGTCTTTAATTTTTTAAATACAAAACATTTTGAATATAAAAAATACAAAAGCACTAGAAAAAATGTGGGACAAATTATACTGAAAGACTTAAAAGATGGCAAGAAGACTAAATACACCAGACCCTAATAAATCAACTAAACATTGCAAATATATAACTGGTGCTCGAATAAAAGTTATGAATTGGCATAAGTATATCTATATTAAATATCATATATGCAATAAACCAGTAGATAAACATTTTGAAAACTTAACTTTTTATAAGATACCGGCTTGCAGACGTCATAGAAAGTATAATAAAAAAGGCTCTAATAAAGGACTAAAAGAGGCTTTCTTTTTAGAAAGACTAATATTCCCAGAAGGATTAGGAACTACTAAAAAACGTTCTAATAGATTGTACAAAAAATACAAAAATACAAGAAAGACTTTCTGTGTAAAAAAGAATGAAAAAAGCCTACAATTACCAGAGGACTATTTAGAATATTATATATGAAAAGATTAACATCTAAACTTGTTAATAAAGACACAACTTTCTGTTGTTATGTAATAGGAAGTAAAGTAAAGATTTCTCATTCTAATAAATTTATTGGTATTAATTATCAAACTTGTGGTAAACCAGTAACTACAGTAAAATATCAATATAGAGGAAAGTGTTACCATCATGTTGATTCAAATTTTCCTAACTATCGTGGATCAAAAAAGGGAACAAACGAAGTAGCCTTCCTAGAAAGCTTACTGTATCCTGGTCTCTTTTTTAAAAAAAGAAAAGAAAAATATAAAAAATACAAAAACTTAAGAAAGAAATTCATAATGCCGAAGTCAATAAAAAGAAGGAAATGGACAAATGGGTAACATCTTTCAATCTGCTTTTGAAACTGCATTCAAAGTTTGGGACGATAAGTTTTCTTTTAACAAGATTCCATTATATTTCTTTTCACTTATGCTATGTAGTGCAATATTTATATTGTCAATCCTTGTTATAGCGCCTTTATGTCTTTTGGTTTATGCAACTACAATAGATTAAATATTATGGAACTCAAAAAATTATTTACAGTTAGATTAACTGACATTAAAACTAATCAAATTTTTTATCTCCGATCAGCAAAGGTCTATGGACTCAATCCGAATCAACTAACAGAAAATTTAGATAAAGCAGTCCCATTCAGATCTAAAAACTATGCCGAAACATATCTAAACAGCTATTATAATTGGATTAAAAATGGGTTAGAATATGAAGCTGCTCATAATCCTAGCTCTACCTACTATGCAGAACAAAATGCGACTTTTGCTCAATATAAAATTGAGATAATGGAAAACATCATAGTGCCGCGAGAAATCTTTGAATATGTCCCAAATAGAGATCAGTAAAACTCAAGACACAGAAATCGAAGAGCAACAAAAACAAGAAATAATTAATCTAATTATTTCTAACAATTTTACTTGTGGTAATTCTTTACCAAAAGAAGCACTTATAGCAACCTTTGAAGGAAAAGTTGTAGGCTATTTAGGTTACAACTATACATATGGCGCCAATGCATATGTATTTGTATTTGTTGTAACTTATATTATAAGAAACTTAGGCGTTGGATCTGCTTTGATTAAGGCTTTAGTAGAACAATGCCAGAAGAATAATATCAAACGTATTGAAGCTATTGTAGATTATGATTCTAAAAAAGCTATTGATATGTATGAGAAACTAAATGTATCTTTAAAGCCTGTTCTTTATATCGAAGCGAACGTAGATGACTTATCACTCATGCTTAAACAAAACAGTTGAATCGAACTTACCTTTAGTTAAAAAGATAGCTGGGAAGTATAGATCTAAATCTAATAAGTATCTATTCAACTATAATGATCTTACACAAGAGGGCGTATGTGGTCTTATAAAAGCCCATAAGCGATACGACAAGAGTAAAGCAAAGTTTAGTACCTTTGCATATACAAAGATCAGAGGATCGATTATAGACTATCTGAGAACGTTTAAGAACAACTCAGATAATACGCCTAAAGTAATTCACATTAGTACTCTAAGTGAGCAAGAGATTGAAAACATAGAAGAGTCCATTAGAGAAGACCCTAATGAACTCTTCGAGCATTTATGTAAAGGACTTGATAAGAGAGAAAAAGAAATTGCTTATCAAGCTTTTATATTAAAAAATAAATATAGTGAAATTGCAAGCTCTCTTGGTATTAGCGTTAGTCTAGTGACACAAATCATCAATGATAATGTCTATTTTAATTTCAAAGCCAGGATCAATCTCTTCAATCGTTATTGAGCTTCCTCAAGTATCTCCATATCAGGGATTTAGATCTAAATATAAAGGGAACAAGTTCGGGATTTTCCTTTTTAAGGATCTTAATGAAACCAAGATATCTATAGAAATATGGAACTGTAGAAAGTGTGCTGGAATTGGTAGATATGATGGTTTTGATCGACACCAGCTCGCCTCCTATTCCTATTTTAGTCCCCATTTTATAATCAGTTCTATTCCTTTTTATACTGGAATAGCTTGTAGTAATTGTGAATGTATATTTGACACTAGAATTGGCTTTGTTAAAGGCGTTAAACCTTTTATCCCGGACACGCTCAGTGAACCTAATCGCATCTGACATTGAATAGCCTTTTGCTACTAACAATTGTCTATACTGAGCGTAATCTTCCCAAGTTTGATAGTCCCAATTCATTGTCAAAACGTTTTAACTACTGGCATTAAAGCTTCTAGTTCTTTTGCAATCTTATCGACTACCACATCTGGTGAAAGCTTTTCTTTAATTACTTCCTTATTAGATTCTATTTTCTTTAAAACAGCTGAATTAGAAGTTTGTTGATCTATGTATGCAATTCTCATTTCTTTGCATAACTGATCTATATCGATTCTAGTCCATTTGTCCAATGGGCTGGCACCAGGAGAATTAACTACAGGCTCCTTGTAGGAGTTAACAATTCTTATTTGCTTATTAGCAGTTCCTAGTAAACGATTAGCAGTTGTATATATCCCAGTTCTAGGAACAATAGCTATTTTACCATTAGAGACTGCTCTCATAAAATGGTTATCTAAGGCCGCGCCTCTATTAGTAGATACATAAATATTAAAAGTACTAACTAATTTAGCTAAAGACAATTCAGAAAGATTGTCTTGAATAAGAACAATCTTAGGAAGATTTGGCTTATTCACAGTGCCTTTTATAGACTTAACAAGGTTCACAATCTGAGCCTTTTGATTAGGATCAGTATTGGTACCATTGGCGCCTGTTTTAATAACAAGAACCACATTGTCATTGTTATTAAACTCAACACAATATGCTATGATAAGATCATGCATATTAGACTTTTGATTCCACTGATTAATAACTCCAAAGATAATAGGATTAGACGATCCTATGTCTGGCAAATTAACTGGAGACAATTGATCTGAATAAGATTCTATTGTAACAGGAAAATTCTTATAAATTTTATCTGTTCCTGGAATAAAAGTTATAATATTTTCATTAAAAGAAGATCCCCAAACTTCTGTATACTTAGACAGTTGTCCAATCCATGATTGAGGAAAGTCTAAAGTATCCCAATGGGTAAGCAAAATATTTGCATTACCAAAAGGGTTAAGCCCGCCTTTGTCTGGATTACAATGATTAATCCTAATAAGACCAGGATGAGCTTGAGTAAGCTTAGGTATGGTCTCTACCCACCATGGGGTTAGCTCCTCTGGAAGCATTCCAGAGTTAAGTAGCTCAAGACGAACCTTAGCTCCTCCTTTTATAAGAAGTTCTAGGATGGTTCTAGCGTATTGTGCTTCTTCAGCACAAGAAGTAATGTCTCCAAACCAGGTTAAAGAAAGATGATTATATTTCATATGACTTGTGCGTATAAGTTATTGGCGTTTTCAATAGGCAATGGCTGAGCTGCTAATTCTTTAAACATAGTATACCATTGATTAGCTATACTTGTTACATTCTTTTGAAGAGCGAATTCACGCCCCTTAAGACCTAAAGCTTTAAGGGCATCTCTGTTTCTGTATGCATATAGCAATTGTCTTACAGCATCGCCTGTATCACATATAGATCTATTTATTCCAAAAGCAAACTCTGGAATAAACTCTCCAACTCTTACTGGAAGGCCGCCGTGTTTACAGAAGTCTGGATGAGAACTATAATTAGAATAGACTACTGGGACACCTGACATTAGAGCTTCAAAAGCTGGAACTCCAAAACCTTCTCCACCTGTTAGGTATAAGAAACAGTCCCAAGTAGAAATCAAATCTGCAAGAAGCTTAGGAGTTAATCCTTTAGAAGGATTATCTGATCCTGATATAATAACTCTATCATCTATGTCCCATATTTTTGAATGCAATGGATAATTATAGCCCTGATCAGTTCTTGACATATGCTGCCATAGATAAACGTCTTTTAAAGCATTACCCAAACGAATATCTTTGGATTTACAATACCAGCAATGTTCATAAGAGTATCCTTCTTCGTATCGGTGCCGTCCAGGTATTGATTGCCTGGTTGCCCAGTCATATTCCTTCACAGTTATTCTATTGCATGCAGAGCATTCAATGTAATCCCCGTGTTTTAAATAATGGAGCACTTCCCACATCTTATGGTTCTGCTTCCGGAATTGGTTCCTTCCAATCCAGCCGATAACGAATGAATTAGGATCAATATGACCTGAATACAATCTCTTTCGTTCTTCACGTTTCTCTGACTCATTAAGACAACGGAATCGTGTTATATCCATAGGATGATAGATTACATCTATCTTTTTATCCTTTAATTCAGGCAAGGCATTAAGAACCTTTTGCCCAAATTCTGTCATGGTAACAATGCGATCAGCCTTAACCAACTTTGATCCCCATTCACTAGACTGACCAGGATTAAAAGAAATGCCAGTATAAGGCGAACCATCTATAGTATAATAAGTTATAAGTCTAAAAGAATTTCTATTAGGAGAATTCAATAGGTGATCAAAACACCATAAATCTCCATTAGTCCAAACAATATCTGGCTTTAATTTAGCTATAACAGACTCTGCTGATCTCTGTCCATAACGATCTTCATGATCAAGAGATGGGCCATTGGGACCATTAACTACATGAGTTTGATAAATAGGCCAAGGAACTTGTTCCGTAGGCGTAACGTGAAACCATCCTAGTTGATGGATCTCAAATTCATTAGGGTAATTTTTAAGCAGTTCGGTAAATACTAATCTACATCCTTCGCCTAATCCTGTATGGATACCGGCAGAATCAGTTGAAATTAAAATCTTAATCTTTTTCATTTTTTCTTAAACGACCAAATACATTTATCTTTATAAATACAATGCTCACAAGCTCCATTACTTACCCTTGGATAGTAGACTTTATTCTGTATTGATTCTACTAAAGATTTTAAAATTCTTGGGTAATTAAGTCGATGGTCTTGATCTAACTTAACTTCCGTTTGTTTTAAAGAAAACGGATCTAAAATAATGTTATTAACATCTACATTTTCTCCAATTAATTCTCTTTTAATTTGAACGTAATTCAAACAAGCCTTTAGAACCGTACCAAAGTTATTAGAAAACTTATGATCGAAGCTTATACACAAGAGGATCTTATTCCCAGAGGTTTCATTGTAGAGGATCACGTCTTGGTTCGATCTTATAGAAAAAGATGTTTCATTCCGATCAATGAATGTACGTTCGATGGGGTATTCTACTGCAACTATATGAAAATGGTTCTTTTCATATACATCTATAAGAGCATAAAAATTCCTGATACTTTCAAGATACGATATCAATTCAGTTGGATTTATAATTACAGAATTGTTAGCGGTTTCATGGCTGACACCAGAAGTATTACTAACTTGAAAACCTTGAACCCCGATAAGCTTTTCTTTAACTAAAGCTTTTGAAAATGCAACATTTAAAGCTCTAAGAGTTAAGTTATTTCCAAGACCTTTTTGTACAAGATGATGAATATATATCGATCTAAGGATCGACCCAATCCTGTCCCTGTTATCCGTATTGATATATTTATTATTCTTTGAAGGTTCCGATACCCGAAAACGATATTTATACGGACATGTGGCATAATCAATTAAATTATCAATATTATATATGACTGAATCAGCATTTGACATAATTAAATCACAATTAAGACCAAGACTAAAAGAATATATCGAAAGCAAACAGATATCAATTTCACCGAATGGAATGATGAAGTGTCTAAGTCCTAGTCATACTGATAAAAACGCCAGTATGAAACTTCTTTCTGATATAAATGAAGAACAAGTATGGTGTTATGGATGTTTAAAAAAAGACGAAAGAATACTTACTAGCTTAGGCTGGAAAGAAATTCAAAATATTGATATAGGAAACATTGTTATAGATGTTTCTGGTAAACCAACTAAAGTTACAAGAAAAGAACCAAAACAAGCTACAGAACCATTACTTTGTGTTAAAACATCAACTGATAACATTGGATTATATGCAACAGCAGATCATACAATGTTATGGGTTCCAGATCCTATTTCCACCAGAGGAGAAATTAGATCTGATTACAAAAAAGTATCAAAGATTTATGAAATAGAACTAAAGGACTTAAGACAAGGACAGTGGTTGCCTACAGCAATCATTAAAGAAGATGGTAATGTAAATAATTTACTATTCATTAAAACAGATATTAGACAAGCTACTTTTGATATTCATGATCCTGAACTAGCATGGATACTTGGTCTATATGCTGCAGAAGGATCAGTGCAAGGAGGAAGATCAGTTTCGTTTTCTATACATGAAGATGAAGTAAATCAATTTAAACCAAAAATTGAAACTTGGTTATCAAAACATTTACAATCAACTGTAGTAGTAAGTAAAAGAACAGGAAGTAAAGGAGTAGATTTAGTAGTATCAGACGTTTTATTTGCAAGACTTGTTAGTGAAACAGTAGGAAATGGATGTCAAAATAAAATTTGTCCTGATGCTATATTACGTGGTCCACTACAAGTTGCAGCATCATGGCTTGTAGGCCTACTCGATGGTGATGGTTCAAAAAAGAAAAAAGATTTAGTTTGTACTAGTCAAGATCTTTGCGATGCTATGTTTGTTATAGCATTAAGATGTGGAGCTATTCCATCAAGAAGAAATCCTAGCCAAAAAGAAGGTAAAAAGAAAGTATATTCTGTAGGTCTCTTGTATAAAACTTACATAGAGATAGAAAATGCTGCAAAAGGTCTATTATATGAACCAAAAGAGAAGGCTCATAAAAATGCATGCATTATTAATCTTCCAGAAATAGGTTGGATTTTAGCTTCAAGAATTGAATCAATTGAATCTACAGGAAGATATCCAACTGTATATGATATAACTACAGAAAGTGGTACCTTTACAACCACTACAATGTCTGTACATAACTGTCATGCAACAGGTGATATCTTTACCGTTGCTCATTGGCTTGACAATGCACCAATTAATGGAATGGAATTTATTAATGACAATGTCATTAGATTAGCTAAACAATTTAATATCCCATATTCAGATATTAATCTAAGCCCTGAACAGGCAGAAAAAATTGAATGGTATAGATTTATAAGCATTGTCACAAATAGACTATGCTTAAAAGATGAGAGAGGAGAACCGGTTAATTGGACACATAAGTTCTGCGAAGAACGCGGTTGGCCTAGCAAAACTTGTGAAGCATTACACATTGCAACTATATTAGACTATGAAAAGTTTGTAAAACAACTACAAGCTATCACTGGGATGTCTAATGAAGAGATTAAATCAAAGGGCATTACTCCAGATCTATTTGGACCAGACCTAATTACAATTTCTCTAAAAGACGAAAAGGGCAGACCCGTTGGATTTACTGCAAGAAATTTAAAATGGGATAAAGGGTCACAAAGTCCTAAATATAAAAACTCTTCTCACTCCCCAATTTTTGAGAAGGGAAGTATTTTGTATGGCATATCTACGTGTAAATTATTCTCAAGACGTCTTGATGTCTTTGAAGGGAATGGTTCTCACATCGTAGCTTATGCAGCTGGACATCAGTCCAGTGTGGCGTTATCAGGATCTTCGTTCTCTGAGGCTCAGGTATCTCTTATAAGGAAACTAGGTGTTAAATATATTAACCTAGTATTAGATAACGACAAGACTGGTAAGGACAAAACTAATGAGTATATGCAAAAGCTTTCTGGCATTGAAGGCTTAAGAGTAGAATGTACTACATTAGAATTCAAACCAGAAGATCTTCAAAAGAATCCTAATCTAAAAGATCCAGAAGATTATATAAAACTATATGGATTAAATAGCTACTTTAAAAATAAACCTATATCAGCATTCCAATGGATGCTAGATAAGGAAGCTCAAAATATAAAGAATGGCAATATATCGCCAATTGATTTTGCCAATAAGATGGTAAAGATCATTTTCAATACAGAAAATCGTATTGAAAGAGGCAAGCAGATATCAAGATTAGCTGAACTAACCGGCGTCTCTGAACGAGATATCAGAGATGAGATGGATAGACAAACAAAGAATTCAGTTAATGATGTAAAGACATCATTAGCCAAGAAAATTGCTTCAGCTAAGAATGTAGATGATATTGAAATTGCTATTGAAGAAACCAAGAGCAGATTAATAGATACAACTGCTGGGAAAGAATCTACTAAGTTATTATCTTTAGAAGAAAGCGTAGAAAGTTTTAATACTTTAATAACAACATTGGATCAAAGAAAACCTGGACTACAAGGCTGGACAAGTGGCTTTAGTCTAATTGACAATAAAATCTCTGGCATCTTTAAACCTCTTGGTAAAGACGAGGAAGGTAGGACAGTACCTATCCCCGGTTCATTAATAGGATTACCAGGTGCCCCTCAGCATTGCAAATCTACATTGATTCAAAATATTGCACTCAATGTAGCTAGACACAATGAAGATGTTACAGTATTGTATTGGGCCTTAGATGACTCTAGACAAAGAGTAATCGAAAGAATGCTATCTATCTTCTCTGGAATTCCTTGGAGAAAGATTACTAGAAGAGATGAGATAGATATCTTTGAAAAGCAAGCTCTTAATAATTATATTGAAGAATATAGAGAACTAGTACTAACTGGTCGACTTGTACATAAAGACCATAGCTGCGGATCTACCCTTCCGGTTGCTTTTAAATGGGTCGAAGCTATGCAGGATCGATTCCAAAGACCGATCTTATTGATAATAGATTCCTTCCATAAGATTCATCAGGCAGAGTCTGACGTCTCGTCGCCTTACATGGCAACGAAGCGTACCTGCGAGAATCTTAAGTCTTTCGTCCAGACGCACTGTATTACTGTAATGGCGTCGATCGAGATGAATAAGGGACAACAGAGGGGCATTGAGCCAGAGCTTTTAAACATGACTGAGGCTCGTAAGATCGAGTATGACTTCGATACCTTAGCAACAGTATTTAATCATTTCTATGACATGGATGGTAATAGCGACCAAGTCATTAGAAAGCCTAATGGATTAACTGAACCTTTAATCAAAGTAAACTTTAGGAAGTCCAAAGATGGGGGAACAGGTCCAATCTATATGGCACTAAATACAACTAACTTTAGAATGACTGACTACTCAATAGATGACATTCAAAGAATTACTAATTTAACGCCTGTTACAAGTACCAATATAGGAGGAATTACTATTAGTCCTCCAGACATTGGAAATTTAAAACAACAGACCGTATGGGAATCAGTAGACTGTTCCACTGGCGAAATAAGAGCCATAACGAAAAAGAACGCTGATTCTATGATAACAATTGAATAATGTTAGATATTACTAGACGAATATATGAAGCTTTTGCATCACCAAAAACTTCTATTATAAAAGGAAACTCTGGATTATACCCATCTTCAGCTTCTATTGAAATAGATGGAGAAAAATTTGGAGCTTGTCATAGACAAGAATATTATAAGTGGTTTAAATATAAGCCTACAGAATCTACAGATCCAGAAACTGGTTTAACCAGTATCATGGGAGATTCTCTCCATGAAATGGTAGTAAGATTCTTAAGAGAACATGTAATCGAAACAGACATCTTAGTTCTGACAGCTGAACAAGCTTTCTTTGATCAAAAGAACTTTATATCTGGCAGAACAGATATCTTTATGAAAGACATGAAGACTGATAAACTTCATGGTTGTGACATAAAAACCGTTGGAGATTACAAAGCTTCAGTTACTATTGAGGAACCTGATCTAGTTCACATTTTACAATGTGCAATATATTTAGATCAATATAATAAATCAGCAGCAAAGAATAATTCTAAACCAGTAGAAGATTGGATAATTCTTTACTTAGCTAGATCAGAGAATTATAAGTTAAAGAAGTATCCTCATGGATCTTTATTTAAATATCTATGGCAGTTTCATGTAACTATTGAATCTAATAATTCAGTTTCAGTTACTAATCAATATGGAGCTACAAGAAATTATCCAAAAGTAACTTTAGATAAGATCTATGCTAGATACGAAAAACTTTTAAAAGCTATTAAAGATAAAACAATGCCAGATAGAGAATATGAATATAGATATTCAGAAGCTCGCCTTACTGGTATGCTTAAGAACGAAAAACTTAATAAAGGCCAGTCGGCTGAAGTAGAAAAATGGCTTGAAAAAGGAGCTAAACAAGGAGACTTAGAGCTTGATATTGGAGACTTTCAATGTAGGTATTGTAACTGGAGATCTTTATGCTATTCTAATGACCCTGAAAACGGAGAAAAAGAAGTTCAGGTTTTATATACTATTCCGAAAGACCTTATCATCCCAAAGGTTATAACAAATAATACTGACGACTTTGAAATCATATGAATAGTATAGTTCAAGTTATATTAGGTGGAATTGGAGATACTATATTATCCTTAGATAACATTAAAAAAGAATATCCATTACATATATATACACATTCAAATAAAAAAGCTATTTATAGTTTAATAAAAGAACTCGACTTACATTCTAATCCTGAAGTATATAGTATGGGAGATATTAAGAATGCAAAATATCAAGCATATCAAGTAAAAAAGATCAAATATATTTCATGGAAATTCTCTGAAGATCTTCAACAGAAAACTTTAGAAAGACTATTCCCTTCAATAAAAGATAATTACATTATATTTCATCCATTTGGATCAGAATTTTCTAGTAGTTGGGCTAAAGCTTTTAACTTACCAACTAAAGATATTCCAAATGAAAGTATTAATCTAATATTAGATATCCTATATAAATTTAACTTACCAGTAATCTTAACTGGAACTAAAAAAGAATTTGACAATCTAAATATAGATAATTCTAAAGTAAATAAACTTATACTAGATGACTCAATCGATGGACTTGTAGTTGCTTCTAAATGCAAGTTCTTTATAGGATCTGATTCGGCTATTAAAACTTTGACGGCATCCAATAAGATAAAGTCAATTGTATTCGTCGCAGATTATGAAGACGAAATAAGAGATAAATTCTTTATCGGACCATATAAAGCTGATAATATCATAAAAGAAATTAGATATAATAATTTCGATAAATCATTTATAGAATCAATACAATTAGAAAAAATTATATCAGACTTTGTATGAACAAAAAACACATTCCCAATACTACATTAATATGTATTGATGGAAATAAAAATTCAGATATCAAAAAAGCAATAGATAGAACTCTAAGCATATGCTCTTTTGATGATTGCATTGAAATATTTGATGAAAAAATTAATTCAGTTAAAGAATATAATGACTATATTCTTTACAAACTAATTGATCTAAATATTAAAACATCTCATATTCTAATTATTCAAAGTGACGGTTGGGTAGTTAATCCAGATATATGGTCTGATGAATGGCTTCAATACGATTACATCGGAGCCCCTTGGGCATTAGATCCTAGTCATAGACTACAAGGTTTCCCTAATGTAACATCTAAAAATAATGTAGGCAATGGCGGCTTCTCTCTTAGAAGCATGAAGCTATTTAATAGTATTCAAAAATTCTTAAATAAGAATAACTCATTTACTTATCCAGAAGACGCATTTATCTGCAGACTACTAAGACCATATCTAGAAAAAGAAGGAATTATATTTGCTACTCAAGAAGTAGCTTCTAAATTCTCTGTAGAGAATACATTGTATTCTGGTCAATTTGGTTTTCATGGAAAAGTTACTATGAGAATAAATGGATTTACATTATAATGATTCATATTATAAATAGACATTGTAACTTTTCTCAAGTGTCTGTAAATAAAACTAGACCTTCATGGTTTTCTAGAGAAAAATGTTTTATTAATTTAATTAAAACAT
>ERZ724522.556-NODE-556-length-23511-cov-4.831727_pt1 | contig 23511 bp, 33 predicted proteins | sample MGYA00376055_ERZ724522 | MGnify/ENA primary metagenome ERZ724522 (study PRJEB28724, sample SAMN07190884) | wastewater metagenome | isolation source: effluent of sewage treatment plant in Hong Hong | place: Hong Kong | collected 2016-03-17 ...
ATGTGTGGCGGGAGCTGGTGAAGCAGCTGGCGAAAACGCGGGTGTTGACGGAGGGGGATGGGATGGCGCTGGAGATGCTGACGGACGCGCTGGTGAGCTATCGCGAGGTGGAGATGGACCTGCGCAAGGGCGGGTACAAACACAAGACGAAGAATGGCTATGAACAGATCAGGCCATGCGTGACGATGTTGAACCTGCGGAGCAAGCAACTGCGGGGGCTGTTGGAGCAATTTGGGTTGACGCCGGCGAGCCGTAGTCGGGCGGAGCGCGCGGGGAGCGGGGAGAAAGACCCGCTTGGGGAGTTTCTTAGCAACTGATGCAGGCCGCGACACGAAAGAAGTCGACCGCGAAAGGCCGGGGCCGCCGGGCGCCGGGGGTGTTTCGTCGCGACAACAACGTGGTGTGTCGGTACATCAAGCTCGCGCGGGAGCGCCAGGAGCGGGACCTGAAAGAGGGGCATCGTCGGGGGCTGTGGTTCGACGAGGAGAGCGCGGAGCACGTTCGGGATTTCTGCGCGCGGTTCTTGGTGCAGTCGAAGGGCAAGTTCAAGCGTCAACCGCTGGTGCTGGAGGATTGGCAGTACAACGATTCGGTGGCGCCGCTGTTCGGCTGGCGGAAGCTGCCGGGCAAGATGACGGCAAAAGACGCGGCGCGGATCCCGCGCAAAGACCGTGCGGCCGCGGGGATCGTGCGGCGGTTCAAGGCCAGCTACGAGGAGATAGCGCGCAAGAACGGGAAGAGCACCAAGTTCTCCGCGATTGGGCTGTACCTGCTGACGGCGGACGGCGAGGGCGGGCCGGAGGTGTACTCCGCGGCGACGAAGCACGAGCAGGCGAAGCTGCTCTTCGAAGAAGCGCGCCGGATGGTGATGCAGAGCCCGGAGCTGCGCCGGCTGGTGACGGTGTTGGCCGAGAATATGAGCGTGTTGTCGACGTTCGGGAAGTTCGAGCCGCTGTGTGCGGACAGCGACAGCCTGGACGGGTTGAACGCGAGCGCGCTGCTGATTGATGAGCTCCACGCGCACCCAGACGCGAAGCTCTACGACGTCCTGCGCACGAGCCAGGGCGCGCGCGAGCAACCGTTCTGCGGTGCGATTACGACGGCGGGGACGAATCGGCTGGGTCCGGCGTGGCGTGAGCGGGAGTACGTGCGGCGGATCTTGGAGGGTCGGCACCACGACGACAGCTATTTCGGGCTGATTTACACGATTGACGAGGACGACGACTGGCGCGATGAGCACTGCTGGGTGAAGGCGAACCCCGGGCTGGGGACCATTCGCAACATCGAGGACATTCGGGACCTGTGCCGGAAGGCGGAGGGGAGCCCCGCGAGCCAGGGCAGCTTCCGCCGGTACTACCTGAACGAGTGGCTTCAGGCGGAAGAGCGGGCCATTGACATGGCGTATTGGCGGCGGTGCCGCGGTTCATTGGACTGGATGGACCTGCGCGAGGCGATGGTGGGGCGGGCGTGCATGGCGGGGTTGGACATGGCGAACCGGTACGACCTTGCGGCGTTCGGGATGGCCTTTGCGCCGCGGGAGGACGAGCCGCGCACGGTGTTTGTGCCGCACTTTTGGATGCCGGAGGAGACCGTGCGCGAGCGCAGCCAGCGGGACGCGGTGCCGTACGACCGCTGGGTGGAAGATGGGGCAATTCACGCGATCCCGGGCGAGGTGATTGATCAGGAGCTGATGCTGGGCGACATCGTGGACCACATTCGTCCGTTCTATGCGATTGACCAGGTGCAATACGACCCGTGGAACGCGGCGTGGATGGTGAAAGAGCTCGAGAAGTACCGGTTCGAGTGTGCGCAGTGCAAGCCGTGCTTCACGAACATGAACGAGGCGACGAAGCAGCTGCTGGCGATGGTGCGGACGGGTCGGCTGGACCACGGCGGGCACCCGGTTCTCGAGTGGATGGCGGAGAACTTGGTGATGTACACGGACCGGGCAGGGAACATGATGCCGGACCGGAAGCGGAGCAAGGAAAAGATCGACGGCCTGGTGGCGCTGGTGATGGCGCTGCGCGGGTTTCTGGTGGCCGAGACGAAGGCTGAGAGCGTGTATTCCAAGCGTGGGGCGCTTGTGGTTTGACCTGGAGGGGCATCGAATGGCGCAGCAGATCGAGATTGAGGTGGTGTGTCCGGAGTGCGAGAGCAAGCGGTACATCAACAACGGCCGGGATGGGAACTGGATTTATCGGAAATGCCTGGAGTGTGGGTACAGCGGGAAGACCCTGCGCATGACCCAGGCGGAATTGACGCGGCGGCTGGAAGACAACTCACGGGTGGCGTGAGGGGAGCGACACATGACAAGCGTGCTGGAGCTGAGCGAGCGCGAGGAGGAGTTGCTGGGGGTGCTGGAGTCGGCGCAGGTGGCGTTGCGGCCGGGGTTGGAGATCCTGGTGTTGTTTCGGCTGGCGGTGTCGGGTGGTGAAGAGGCGCTGGTAAGCGAGGCGCAGAAGTCGGCGCTGCTGGCGCGGGCGTGCCGGATCATCGGGTCGGACGGTGCGCCAGGGCAGGGGGTCGCGGAGGACGCGCAGGCCACGCCGGCGGTGCCGAAGGAGTTGGGGAAGCGGATGCGCCGCTGCGCGGTGTGTGGCGGGGTCAAGGGCCTGACGGCGTTCAAGGATGGCGGCGAGGTGTGCCGGAAGTGCGCGGGGCATCAGCGCGGGTTGGACGGGGTGGGGGTGACGGCGCGGCTGGCAAAGCAGGCGAGGGTGAAGGAGGAGAAGAACCCGACGGGGTATGCGTATCGGGTGAAGGAGGCGCCGAGCGGCTTGCGGCGGTGCAGTTATTGCGAGGAGCGGAAGCCGGCGAAGGGGTTCAAAGGGGAGGCGTGCGGGGATTGTAGTCGGCGGTAGGGATTGACGGGGCCGATGGGGCCCATGGGACCAATGGACAGATAAGGGCCGATGGGGCCGGAGAGGAGGATTTCATGAGTAACACAGAGGGCACGAAGGAAGACACGAAGGGCACGCGCCTGCTGAGCGCGGACGAACTGGCGGGGATTGCGGTAAAGCGTGACGGCATGATGCACGACGTTCTGCCGTGTCACGGCAACTGCAAGCTGTGTGTGATTAACGCCCTGCTCGCCCACATCGCCGCGCTGGAGGTGGCGATGTTGCCTGCGTGTGAGCACGACGGAGCGTGTGATCGGTGTGGGGTGGTGCCGTCGGTGGTGATGCCGACGCATCTTTGCGATGAATGCGCGGACGGCGTGAGGCGCGCCGAGAAGGCGGAGGCGGCGCTTGCCGATGCGAACGCAAGCCTCGCATTGTGCGCAGAGAACACGGCGGCGGCGGACCTCGCGCAGGAGGTGGAGTTTCTGAAGGCGGAACTGGCGGGGCTGGGGCCGGTGGAGTGGCAGTATCGCGAGCATCCGACGGTTCGGCTGTGGGGGGATTGCTCTGAAAAGTTCGCCCAAAAGAAGATGGAAATTGGCATTGACGCCAGGGCGTTCCGCGCTGTGCTCACCAAGGAGCATGCAGAGGCTGGGGCCAATCTTCGGGCTGAGAATGAGCGACTGCGGGAAGCGCTGGGAAATGTAATGGGGGCGATTAAATCACTCTGCGACGAAAGCCACGGCGTCGCTGGGCTGCACCTTAATGGTGATGTTGCGCCTTGGGGCGAACTACTGGAAGGTGGAAGATTCGAGGAGTGGACAGAGCCTGCGTTCTCGACGGCGCGCGCGATGCTGGAGCGGAAGCTGTGAGCGGGGCGATTCATATCTACCGACCGACGCCGGAGGTGGTGATCTCGGGGGCGGAGTGTCCGTTCTGTGAGGCGCGGGAGTTGGTGGTGGCGCGGTACTACGCGTTCCAGGATGCGGCGTGTGTGGGGTGCGGGTGGCATTCGACGCGGCCGGAGTGGAAGGCCTTCACGCAGATGTCGATGGAGGAGGTGGCGCGGGGGAAGGAGATGGCGCTGCGGTTCCTGGCGGAGCGGAATGGCGCAGAGCTGAAATTTCAACTCGCCGGGAAACGTCTTGTAGGTGGAGGTGATGATCATGCGCGAGATAGTGCGGCTGATGCGGTTGGTGAACGGGGTGTATGACCGGGTGTGGTGGTGGCTGGTGGAGCGTCGTCGTCGTGGGGGTGGTTTCCGAGATTCGGAATGAAAGTCTGGACAGTGGCGCGTGCGGATGTTAAATGGGGGGTATGACGCACGCGAAGCAAGAGACAGATCCGGAGCAGGCGCGGGAATGGCGCCGCGAGGCGTACCGTGACGGGCTTCTGGCGACGGGTTTGCTGTTGTTTTCGTCGGGGATGGGGCTTGCGTATGGGCTTCCGTACGCGCTTATCTGCTCGGGGTTGGTGCTGTTGGGCATCGGCATCCTGAGCGCGTGGCGGGCGTAGCGATGATCGGGGCATTGCTGGGCCGGAGAATTGAATCGCGCGGGGCGAACCTGAGCCTGAAGGATCCGGCTTTGGCGCGTTTCTTCCGTGGTGGTGGGCGCAACTCGGCGGCGGGTGTGGCGGTGACGGAGGAGACGATGATGACGTCGTCGACGGTGATCCAGGCGGTGCGCTTGGTCAGTGAGACCTTGGGCATGCTTCCGCTGCACGTGATGGAGCGGACGAGCGGGAGCGCGAAGGAGAAGCGGCGGGCCCCGAATCATCCGTTGTATCGACTGCTGCGCTTACAGCCGAACCCCGAGATGACGGCGATGGAGTTCTGGACCTGGATGGTCGGGAACTACATGGTTCGGGGCAACGCGGTGGCGGAGATTGTGCGCGACGGCGGCGGCCGGATTCGGCAGCTGTGGCCATTGCCGGCGAACGCGGTGCGTTGCGAGCGGGACCGGCAGACCCGGGAGCGGATTTACAAGGTTTCGACGCCGAATGGCGACGTGACCCTGCGCGCGAGCCAGGTGTTGCACATTGCGAATTTCCACCTTGACGGCCTTTGGGGCCGGGGCCTGCTGGACAACGCGTGCGAGACGGTGGGGGTTATGGCGGCGCAGGAGCAGCTGGCCGCGAGCCTGTACGCGAACGGGCTTCACACGGGCGGGGTGTTGAGTCACCCGGGCGAGCTTGGCGACGAAGGGCAGAAGAACCTTCGCGCAAGCATCGACGACATGCACGGCGGGGTGAGCAAGGCCGGGAAATACCTAATCCTCGAAGAGGGGATGACGTACACGGCTGGGGGTATCACTCCGAAAGACGCGGAGCTGATTGCGAGCCGAAAGTTCAGCGTGCTCGAGGTGGCGCGCCACACGAATCTACCCCCGCACATGCTGATGGACCTCGAGCGGGCGACCTTCAGCAACATCGAGGAGCAGGGGCGCCAGCTGGTGACCTACACCCTGGGGCCGCTGATTGCGCGTTTCGAGCAGAAGGTGAACATTGCACTCTTCGGCGAGGGCGATTCGGATCGCTTTTTCGCGGAGTTCAATGTTGACGCGCTGCTTCGGGGCAACATCGAGGCGCGGTACAAGGCGCACCAGATTGGAATTTTGACCGGCATCCTGAGCCGGAACGAGGCGCGCGACTACGAGAATTTGCCCCCGTTCGAGGGTGGCGACCTGATGCTGGTGCCACAAAACATGGCGATTGTCGGCGCGGACGGCAGCATCATCTCGACGCAGGCGCCGCCCGATGGACCGGGACCCGCACCGGGAGCACCCGACGGGCCGGGAATGGCCCCGCCCCAGGATGGCGACCCGGCGACACGCGGGCGGGCGCAGGGCGTGGTGGAGTACCGGGCGAAGAGCGGACTGCGCGAGCGCCAGCGGCTTCAGAAGAGCTTCGCGAAGGTCATCACGGCCGCGGCGGAGAAGGTGGTGCGTCGCGAGGCGCGCGAGATCAAGAAGCTGGCGGCGAAGCACCTGAAGGGCCCGGGCGAGGCGCGCGGGAGCAATGAGTTTCTGGACGCTGCGGAGGCCTTCTATGGGGACGAGTACCGGAAGGCGATAGACGAGCTGCTGGGTCCGGCGATTGCGGCGTATGCCGAGGCGGTGGCGGCGAGCGTGGCCGAGGAGCGGGGCGGGGATGTTCCGGACTTCACGGCGTGGCTTGAGGAGTACATGAACGGGCTGAAAGACGCGCGGGCCAAGAAGAAGTACGGCGAGCTGATTGACTTGATGAAGAAGGGCGGGGAGGACCTGCGGGGATCGGTGGATGCGGCGGTGGACGAGTATGTGGCGAACGAGCCGGACGAGGTGGGGGTTCGCGAGAGTGTGCAGGCGGGGAATGGCCTGACGCGGGTGACCTTCGCGGCGTTTGGTGTGCAGCACATGATTTGGCGGATGAGCGCGGATGCGTGCCCGATTTGCGCGGAGCGAGATGGGCAGCGGGCGGAGATCAACCCGCCGTTGCACAAGGGATGCACTTGTAGCCTGGTGCCAGAGGAGTAGCGAGCGATGAACGAGACCATGGAAAAACGCTTTCATGCCGAGATTGAGTGCCGGGCGGCGAGCGATGGCAGCGGGGATCTGATCCTTGCGGGGTATGCGGCGGTCTTCGACGTGGAGACCGAGCGCTGGCCGGGCTTCCGCGAGGTGGTGCGGCGGGGTGCGTTCGCGGAGAGCTTGCAGAATGACGACGTCCTGGCGCTTTGGGTGCACGACTACAGTCAGCCGTTGGGGCGCAAGAGCGGCGGCACACTGACGCTGGAGGAAGATGGTCACGGGTTGCGCGTAGAGATCCGAATGGCGAACACCGTGATCAACCAGAACCGCTACAGCGACGTGCAGCGCGGGACGGTGAAAGGGATGAGCTTTGGGTTTATTGCGCATCCGGACGGGCAGCGGTTCAGTAGCCTGGTCAACGGCGCGGAACTGCGGGAGTTGACGCGCGTGAAGCTGCTGGAAGTTTCGCCACACACCGACCCGCAGTATGAAGAGACTTCGATTGAGGCGCGGGCGAAGGTGGATGCGCAGCGTCCGAAACAGGCCGAAAAACCGGCGGAGGTGCCGGTGGAAGTGCAGCATGCGCAGGCGCGTGCTGTGTTGATGGCGTACGAGCTGTAGGGCGGGCGCGCGCGGACCAGTGCGAAGCGCGCGGCGGCGTTACGGCGAGGCGAGAGAAACAACCAACGAGGAGCCAAACCAATGGCGGTGGCAGATCACAAGATTGTGGAGATGCGCGAGCGCCGTGTGCAGTTGCACGCGGAGTATGCGGGCATCGTGGAGAAGGCGGCGGCCGAGAGCCGCGGCTTCAGCGCGGAAGAGAACGAGCGGATGGCGAAGATTTCCGCCGACATGGACGGCTTGAAGTCGACCATCCAGGCGGAAGAGCGTTCGCGCGCGTGGGACAAGGAGCTTTCGGCACTTCCGGAGGCGTCGACGCTTCCGGGTGAGGGCAACGGCGGCACGCCGGCGGCGCAGAAGGCGCAGGCCGAGATGCGCGGGGCGTTCAATGAGTGGCTTCGCGAGGGCGCGACGACGCACAAGGGCGCGTACGCCGAGGCGCGCGGGCGCTTCGTGTCGACCCTTGCGCCGGAGCAGCGCGGCCTGACGGCGGCGAACCCGACGCAGGCGGGCTACCTGTTCGCGCCGGAACAGTTCATGAGCGACATCATCAAGGGCCTCGACAACGAGCTTCCGCTGCGCACGCGCGTGCGTCGTTTCCAGCTGAACGGCGCGCTGAGCATGGGCAACCCGAAGCGCACGGCGCGCGCGGGCCGCATGACGAAGGGCACGGAGATCTCGACGGCGCCGGAGAACACGAACGTGACCTTCGGCAAGAAGGAGCTGAAGCCCCAGCCGTACAGCGACAAGATCCTGCTGAGCCGCACGCTGATGCGCCACGCGCCGAACGTGGACGCGATTCTCCGCGAGGAGATCGTGTACTCGGGAGCGACCACGCAAGAGTACGAGTACCTGAACGGCAGCGGCAACGGCGGTCCCTTGGGCGTGTTCACGGCGAGCAACGACGGCATCTCGACGGGCCGCGACGTGAGCACGGACAACACGAGCACGGCGATGACCTACAAGGGCCTCGTGAACGCGAAGATGTCGCTGAAGCAGGGCTATCGCAAGAACGCGAACTGGCTGTTCCACCGTGACGGCGTGGCGCAGGTGATGAAGATTCTGGACGGCCAGAACCTTCCGATCTTCCTGCCGAGCACGACCATCGGCGAGCTGGACCGCGTGCTGAACGTGCCGGTGCTGGAGAGCGAGGACGCGCCCAACACCTTCACCACGGGGCTGTACGTCGGCGTTATCGGCGATTTCAGCTGGTACTGGGTGGCGGAAAGCCTTGGCCTCGAGATCAACGTGGCGAACGAGCTGTACCTGGCGACGAACCAGATCGGCTACTTCTACCGCATGGAATTCGACGGCCAGCCGGTGCTGGAAGAGGCGTTTGCGCGCGTCAAGCTCGGCTAATCGACCCTGACGGCGGGAGGGGCTGTCCCTCCCGCCTTGAGCGAAAGAGAATCCCGCAGGGCGGGTGAGTAAAGGAGAGATGACGTGATTCAGTCCATGTTGAAGAACACGAAAACGATCCGCGCGAAGAACGCGGTATCCGCGGCGCAGACCACGCAGACGGCGACCTTCAGCCGTGCGGGTTTCAACGGCGCGTTCATCACGGTGCTTTTCGGCACCCTGACGTCGACCACGGCGCCGGTCATCACGGTGAAATCTGGCGCGCAGAGCAACGGCGGAGACGCGACGGCCATCACCGGGGCGACAGTGAGCGTGACCGACGCAGACAGCAACAAGGTTGCGCTGGTGGACGTGCCCGAGATTCCCGACGGCGACGAGTACATCACCGTCGAGGTGACGCGTCCGACGGCCAACGCAGTGCTGGACGGCATTGTGGCGCAGCTGTACAACCCGCGCACGATGCCGACGACCCAGGACACGACGGTGCTGGGTTCGGCGCTGGCAGCCTAAGAACAGAGCCTTCCTCCTCGGGCGGCGGGGTGATTGACCACTCCCAGCGGACCCCCGCCCCGTCGCCCATCTTGGGGAACTTTCGGAGCAAGCGATGAACGTATACGCGAACCTGGAGCGATTGAAGCGGGCGCTGCGCATAGCGGCGTCGGTGACGACCCATGACGCGTATCTGCTGGAGCTGAGCGAGGCGGCGAGCCGTTCTGTGGAGAACTTCTGCCAGCGGCACTTTTACACGGTTTCGGAGGTGCGCTACTTCGGCGTGCTGAACACGGGGCGGGTGCTGCTGGACGACCTGCTGAGCGTAAGCGCGGTGGGTGCGGACAGCGAAGAGGATGGAACTTTTGACGGCGAGGCCTGGGTGGAGGGGACGGATTACGTGCTGTTCCCGCGGGACAAGTGGCCTCGGACGTGGATGGCGCCGCACAAGGCGGGCGAGAAGAGCCTGAGCCTTGACGGGGACTACCTGAAGGTGACGGGGGTGTGGGGCTTTGGGGATGGCCAGAGCGGGAGCCCGTGGCGCGGCCTGGGGGTGAACCTGACGGTGGCGGATGGGACGGCGACGAGCGCGACAGTGAGCGCATCCGGCGCGGTGAGCGCTGGCGACACCTTGAAGGTGGAGAGCGAGCAGGTCTATGTGGAGTCGGTGAGCGGGACGACGCTGACGATTCGGCGAGGGATGAACGGGACGACAGGGGCGGCGCATGCGGCGGCGGCGGTGTCTCGGGCGCTGTATCCGGAGCCGGTGATCCGGTTCGTGGTGGCGCTGGTGAGCGAAGAATTTGGGAAGCGGACGGCGCGTGGCGTGCGGCAGGAGATGCTGGGGACGCACCAGGTGGTTTACGAGGAGATGGACGAGCGGATCTACCGGCGCGCGCTGGGGGTGTACCGCAGGGTCCGGGCGAACTGAGGAGCGAACGATGTTGATCAAGCAGTTGACGACGTATGCGGGCCCGGATGGGGTTCGTGATGTGGGTGTGGTGTGGGACGCGCCGGCGGAACAGGCGCAGGCGTTGATTGCGGGGAACTACGCGGCGCAGGTGGAGGTGGTTGCGGAGGCGGCGGAAGAGGCCGAGGTGGAAAACACGGCAAAAGAGCACCCCGAGGCCGAGACCCCGGAGGCGCCGGCGGGGAAGTTCTTCCGCGGGAAGAAGAGCAAATAGCCATGGTGAGCAGCTTCCTGACACAGAGCGCGCGCGTGTTCCGACCGGAACAGAGCAGCAGCGATGTGGATGGCCAGCCACTGGTGGCGTGGGAAGAGGTGAGCACGGACACGCCGTGCCGGCTGATGCACGATTCGGCGAGCGTGGCGGCGGCGGGGAGTGTGCAGCGTCCGCGTTGCTACTTCGACGTGGACGCGGATGTGACGGTGAACGACGAGGTGGAGGTGGCGGGTGTGCGATATGCGTTGGAGCAACTTTTCGGCCCCGCGGAAGGGGGCGATCATTACCAGGTGGCAACGTTGCGCAGCGAGCTGCGCGGATAGGAGCGACGAGCGATGGCATACACGAATGTGGCGGTGGTCCAGAGCAGTCCGCTTGGGGCGGTATTCGCGCCGGCGGCGTGCGACGCGAGCAACGGGAACAAGTTCAGCAACGACGGGCGAACCCTGCTGTACGTCGAGAACGGCGGTGCGGACAGCGCGACCGTGACCATTGACACCCCGGCGACGGTGGGCGGGCTCGCGGTGGCGCAGAACGCCATCACGCTGAGCGCGGGGCAGGGGAAGATCTGCGGTCCGTTCCCGCCGGAGATCTACAACCAGCCGCGCGGGGCGACCGACGAGGGGTGTGTTCGCCTGAGCTTCAGCGGGACCGGCGCGGCGGATGTCGACGTGGCTGTGTTCCGGAACGGCTGAGCATGGCGCAGTTCGCTTTTGAGATCGACCCGGCGGGCATCGAGGAGATGCGCGAGGTGATGGCCGAGAACGTTCGGCACCTGGCTGGCGCCATTGCGCAGGATGCGCGCGGCGAGGCACCGGTGGTCTCTGGCGGGCTGCGTGACAGCATCGGCGTGAAGGACGGGAAGAGCAGGTTATCGGCGCTGGTGGTGGCGGACGCGCCGCATGCGGGGCTGGTGCACAACGGGACGAGCGTTGGGCCGAGCCATCCGTTCTCTACGAAGGCGAACCCGTTTGTGAAGCGGGCGGCACAGAAGAACTTCGAGAACCTGAAGGCGGCGAGCGAGGCATGAACACGGATCCGCTGCAGATTGTGCGCGAGCTGTTGATCCAGCCGGGGACCGACTTGTCGGCGCTGGTGGGTGGGCGCGTGTACTTTCCGCACCTTCCAGACAACCCGCCGGGTGGGGTGGCGGTGTTCGACAACACGGCGCCGGGGGTGTTGCTGGTGGGGCTTGGCGGGGAGCCGCTGGCGCAGGCGGTGGGGGTGTCGGTGGATGTGGAGATCCGTTGCTTTGGTGGCGGGACGGCGTTGCGGAAGACGGCGCGGGATGCGTGGGCGTGCTATTCGGCGCTGCGCGACGCGCTGGTGGATGGGGAGGGTCGATTCCTGAGCATGGTGCGGCTGGTGAGCGGGACCGTGATCAGCGTGGACGAAGAAACGACCGGGAGCCATGCAGTGGAGCCCGGATTGAATTGGCCGTTTGTGAGCAGCAACTGGACGTTCGAGGTGTCGGCGTCTTAGGGAGAGAGCGATGGGAACCTTGGCAAATTTGTTGGCGGGCCCGGGGATGCTGTACGTGGCGCCGGTGGGAGAGTCCCTGCCGGAGCTGAACGACATTGACAGCGGGATCATCACGCCGGCGGGGAACTGGAGCGCGCTGGGCTACCGGACGGAGCCGGGGCTGTTGATGGAGTACAACCCGGGGCTGGAGAAGGTGATGGTGGAGGAGGCGACGGGCCCGGTGAAGATGAACCTCCACGAAGAGGAGGTGCTTCTTTCCAGCGGGCTGGCGGAGCGCGACATGCAGGCGTACAAGGACGCGATCAGCGCGCTGACGACCTCGCAGACGGCGGCGGGCGCGAGCCAGAGCGCGCAGGACATCTTCAGCCTGGGCGGCGGGACCGTGCGCGAGGTGCAGCTGCTGTTCATCGGGAAGAGCCCGGAGGGCTACAGCCGCGCGATTGTGGCGTGGAAGGCCGTGGCGCAGGGGAAGATCTCCGACAAGTACAGCAAGAAGTTCGCGGGGATCAACGCGCAGTGGATGGTGCTGAGCGACCCATCGAAGAGCGCGGGGCAGCAACTGCTGAAGGTCATCGACATCACCGGCGTGCCGACGTCGTAATCGAAACGAGGAGGAAGCCATGGAACGGACGGATTTTGAACGATTCAGCGAGCCCCCAGTACCGCTTTCGGTGGTGCTGGGCGGCCGCGAATTCGCGCTGGCGATTCAGGCGAAGGGGCGGACGGCGCAGTTTCGGAAGAAGCTGCGGGGCTGCCTGGGGGACGTGGAAGAGCTGGGGGCGCTGTTGCGCGGCGTGACGGCCGCGGTGGACCCGGGGCAGGTGGTGCAGCTGGGCGAGCTTCCGCTGGAGCGAATTGCGGCCATCGTGCTGCATTTCCTGGGCGATGGGGCAAACGCGGTGCTGGACCTGATCTATGAGTACGACCCGGCGCTGGCGTCGGAGCGCGAGTGGATCGAAGAGCACGCCTACGACAGCGAGGTGTGCGCGGCGCTGGTGGAGGTGGTGAAGGTTGTCTTTGGCCCTTTCCTGCGGGTGCTTTTGCCGGGGGTTCAGGCGGAAAGCCTGACTGGCGGGAGCACGAAAGCCGAGGATTAGAGCTGGCGCTGGCGGCGTGGCGACTGAGTCCGTTGGAGGCGATGCGGCTGACGGATGAGCAGTTCAATGCGCTGTTGTGTCGCTTGGTGGAACGGAAGGCGCAGGAGCGGGAGGGGTCGGAGGAGGAGCGGACGGTGAGCGATGGCGAGGCGCTGGCGGAGCTGGGGATCAAGGTGGAGACGCGGCCGGGGAAAGGAAGCACGCGGGTCAAGGGAAGAGGTGACTGATGGCGATTGCGTTGGGGTCGGGATACTTTGTGGTGAAGGCGAAGGATGAGGCGACGGGACAGGTGGAGCGGATGTCTGCGGACATGCGCGCGCGGCTGGGGGGTATCGCGCAGACGGCGAGCTTTGCCATGGCCGCGGCGGGGTCTGCGGTGCTGGGATTCATTGGGGCGAGCGTGAAGGCGTTCGCGGATGCAGAGCGCAGCGGCGCGCAGCTCGAGGCGGTGATCAAGAGCACGGGTGGCGCGGCCGGGATGACTGCGGAGGCCGTGAACAAGTACGCGGAGAGCGTGCAGGCCGCGGGAAAAGCCGAGGGCGACGCGGTAGTGAGCGCGAGCGCGCTGATGCTGACTTTCACGAATGTGGGGCGCGATGTGTTCCCGCAGGCGATGGACGCGGTGATCGACATGAGCGTGGCGATGGGGCAGGACTTGCAGGGCAGCGTCATCCAGGTGGGGAAGGCGCTGAACGACCCGATCAATGGAATTACCGCGTTGACGCGCGTGGGCGTGACGTTCACCGAAGAGCAGAAGGCGGTGATTGAGTCGCTGGTGTCGACGGGGAATGTTGCCGAGGCGCAGCGGATGATCATCGCGGAGTTGGCGCGTGAGTTTGGTGGGAGCGCGGCGGCGCAGGCGCAGACCTTCAGTGGTCAGTTGGAGAAGCTGAAGTGGGAGCTGGGCGATGTGATGGAGAACATCGGCCAGGCGGCGATTCCGGCGCTGAAGCAACTCGGGGAACAGCTGAAGGAGATCCTGCTGCCGATGGCGGAGTGGATTCGGACAAACCCCGAGGCGACAGCCGAGATTGTGAAGTGGGCAGGAGTGATCAGTGTGGCGGCGATGGCGCTGATTCCACTGAACGCTGCGATTCAGATGGTTGTGGCGCTGTGGCCTTTGGTAGCGGAAGCGATTGGGGCAGAGGCGGCGGCTATTGGTGCGCCGGTAGCCGTCGTAATTGCGGCCGTGGCTGCGATTGGCATCGCGGCGTATGAGGTCATCACGAATTGGGAGCAGGTGAAGGGGTTCTTCTCGGACCTGTGGGACAGCATCGTGGCGGTGTTCAACAGCGGTGTGGAGTGGGTGGGCGAGGCCGCGGGCTGGTTCGCGGGGAACGTGGTGCAGGCGTTCACGGATCCGATTGCATTCATCACCGAGTACTGGCAGAGCCTGGTCGATTTCTTCTCTTGGGTTTGGGATGGGATCCAGGCGGGTTTTGACTGGGCGGTGGAGAATGTTTTTGGTCCGATGGGATCGTACATCAAGGAATTCTGGAACAGCCTGACCTCGGGCTTTTCCGAGGGGTTTGGCGAGGGATTCACCGAGGCGGCAGGCGGCTTCGCGACGGGTGGACGCGTAGGGCGGAGCGGGTTTTACAACGTGGGCGAGCTGGGGCCGGAGCGGCTTTGGTTGCCACGGGGGGCGGAGGTGACGAGCGCGAGCGCGACGCGGGCGATGGAGGGGGCTGGGGGTGCGGTGAGCGTCAATGTGAGCTTTGGGGATGTGCGGATCGGCAGTGAGCAGGATATGGATACGCTGGTGGTGAAGATGACGCATGCGCTGGAGCGGACACTGGTTCGGCGCGGTCTCGCGCTTCGGGGGGTGTAGGCCATGGGGACGAGCATGTACGTTGGCGCGAGCCCGAACACGTTCCTAGACCTGTCAGCGTATGGGCTGGTGGTGTCGCGCGGGCCGGGTGCGGCGCTGGCGCCAACACAATTCGAGGCGCAGGCGTTGCCGGGGCTGGATGGCGGGGCGCAGTACAGCGGTCAGTTTGGGCTGCGTCGGTGGACGATTGATGCGTGGGTGTTCGGGGATAACTACGACGACACGCGGGACAACGTGGACACGGTGCTGCGGCTGTTGAATCCGCAAAGCGGGGATCGATACCTCAAGTTCGATTCACTGAGCGACCGGTGCTGGCTGGGGCGGGTGTGCGGGGAGATTGGGCAGGAGCGGCGGGGGATGGAGGCGATTCGGCTGACCATTCCGTGGCAATGCTCGCGAGCGCTGGCGTACTCCACCACAGAGACGACCCACACGACGACCGTGAACAGCGACCCGGAGGCGTGGGACGAGGCGGGGACGGGGGTTGCGGTGGAAGGGACGGGGTATGCGCAGCCGGTGTGGGTGGTGAAGAACACGAGCGGGGGAACGAGCAGCGCGCTGGTGCTCCAGAACACGACGACGGGGGAGATTGTGAGCACGAATACGGGCCTGCCCAATGGGCACTGGGCGCGGTTCGACGGCGAGCGGCAGATCATCGAGAAGAGCAGCGACAGCGGGGCGACCTGGAGCGCCTGGATGACGGCGCGGGGGAGCTACCGGAACATTCCGCGCTTGCAGCCTGGGGCGGTGAATGCGATGACACTGACGGGGCTGAGTGCGGGTAGCGTGGTGTGTACGTATCGGGCGCGATACCTGTAAGGGGGAGCGATGGCGACGACGGCATTCTTGAATGTAACCAACAGCGCAAAGACGACGCTGAACGGCGCGATCAATGCGCTGGTGACGGCGTGCTCGGTGGCGAGCGGGACGAGCCTTCCGAGCGTTCCGTTCGTGGTGAAGATCTACGAGAACGACGAGGATGTTTATGAGCTGGTGAAGGTGACGGCGAAGAGCGGGGCGAGCATCACGACGATGGTGCGGGGGCAGCAGGGGACGGCACCGAACAGCTGGGCGGACGGGGCGAACTTTCAGGTGGTGTGGACGGCGTCGAACGTGACCGAGCTGCAGACCGCGATCAACAACCTCGAGACGCGGCTGGGCGACGGGACGGGGGACGTGACCATTGCGACGGGGGACCTCGATGTCCTGCGCGATGGCGCGGTGTTGAACCCGACGTGGAAGAGTTACTACGGCGGGGCCAACAACCTGATCCACGACTTCATGATCAGCCGTGGCAGCGTGGCGGTGCCGGCGATTGTGCAGAACCTGGACGAGGTGGCGCTGAAGTTCTGGGGCCACGACGGCGCGGCGATGCAGCAGTTCGCGGCGATTACGGCGTACATCAACGGCACGCCGGGTTTGAGCGACATGCCGGGTGCGCTGGCGTTCAAGGTGAGCCCGGACGGTGGGGTGACGCCGGCGACGGCGCTGACACTGGCGCAGAACCTCCTGGCGACGTTCTACGGCGCGGTGACGATGTCGAGCACACTGGCGGTGACGGGGGCTATCACTTCCACCAGCACGATGAGCGCGAACAACAACGTCACCACGGGCACGGGCGCGGGCACCGCGAACCGGGAATTCCGCGCGATTGCGGGCAGTGGCTACTTTGGCCTCGTGCGCTTCCTGGGCTGGGATGGTGTTTCGGCCAACGTCAACCGGTGGGCCATTGGCAAGGGCAACACATCGGAGTCCGGCAGCAGCGCGGGCAGCGAGTTCCTGATTGCGGCGTACACCGACGCGGGGGTGTTTATCGACTACCCGGTGACCATCACGCGGGCGCAGTACGGGGCGGCAAACTTCAACCGTCCGGTGGTGTTCAACTCGAACCGGCGCGACACCCCGAAGGTCATCACCTACGCGGCGACCATCACGCCGAACATGCGGGACGGGAATTACCAGCAGTGCACGCTGACGGGCAATGTGACCATCGCGGCGCCAAGCAACGTGGCGGCGGGGGACATGCTGGAGATCGTGCTGGTACAGGACGGGACCGGCAGCAGGACGGCGACCTGGAACAGCGTGTACAAGTTCGCGAGCGGCGACACGGGGACACTGACGACGACGGCGAGCAAGAAAGACACCTTCACCTTCAGGGCGTACGACGCGACGAACCTGATTTGCACGGGCATCAAGAAGAACATTTAACGAGGAGGCATCATGGGTGGTTTGGAAGCGATTGGGAAGCTGCGGGAGATTTGCGCGCACAGCACACTGAACGTGCCGTTCGCGGTGGCGGCGGGCCTGTGCGAGGTGGTGGCCGGGGAACTGTTGGCGCGGGATGCGCCGGCGCCCGAAGCTGCGCCGGAACCGGAACCGACGACGGACGTGGCATAGGCTGTGGCTGGCTCCACGATCATAGGCGAACTGGTCCTCGGGCACGGGACCCTCGCGACGGGGAACATTCCCGCGGGGGCCCCAAGCACGCCTGACACGACGAGTGTGCGGGGGCGTCCGTGGACGATGGAGGTGCGGAGTCGAGCGGGGACATGGCTTTGCGGGCTGGAATCGTGGCGCGAGGGAAGCCGGGAGGCAAAGGCGAACACCTTCGAAACCCTGAGCGTCACCGTGCCGATGGACGACGAGGCGGCGCCGTATCTCGTGTTTCCGAACGAGGTGTGGCTGTACCTGGGCGACTACGAGGAGGTGGTGCAGAAGTTCACGGTGAAGAGCCGGACCGAGCGGCGGAGCGTGGGGCGGTGGGTGACGGTGGAGTGCGAGAGCCTTCTGGCGCAGCTGGCGCAGGAGATTGTGGACGATTACCGCACCCCGGAGACGACCGACGCGGAGACCGGGGAGATCGTGCGGACGGCGCAGACCGTGAAGAACATCGTGGGGACCCTGCTTTCGGAGAAGCAGACCCAGTCGCCGGCGATTCGGTTGGGCAAGATCGATGCGAGCGTGGGCGACGTGACGGCGGTGATCTCGCTGCAGAACAAGAGCCTGCTGGCGTGCCTTCGGGAGCTTCATGCGTGGGCCGGGGGGTGGTTCTACGTCGACACCGACCGGCGGCTGCACTGGCGACGTGCGACGGGCTACGACGCGGGGCACTGGATCCGGTTTGGGCACAACCTGACCCAGATTGAGGTGCGGACGGATTACCGGATGCTGGCGACGCGGCTGGTGGGGTATGGACCCGGGGGCGAGACCGAGGGGCGGCTGAGCAGCACGCAGAACGACAGCGGCGCGCAGAGCGAATACGGCGTGATTCAAGGGGTGATCTACCAGGACCACGTGAACGAGCAGGAGAGTCTGGACGATGTGACGGCGGCGGAGCTGGCGCGGCGGGCGACGCCGGCGAAGAGCTACAGCGTGGGGGTGGTGAACCTGGCGGCGGTGGACCCGGATGCGTACAACTTCGAGGCGGGGCTGCTGTGGGTGGGGACGCGGGTGGGGGTGTTTGTGGATGCGCCGGAGGTGGAGATTGAGACGACGGTGATGGCCATCACGTGGGACTTGGACCGGCCGCTTTCGGTGGAAATTTCGCTGAGCGACCCCGAGGCGGTACCAACGGGGACGGCCGCGAGCGATGGCACACACGGGACCGAGGCGAAGACCCTGTTTGACTACATCGCGGACGCGATTGAGGAGACCCAGGACAAGGCGAACGCGAGCGCAGTGGCGGCGGTGGGGGCGGCGCTGGACCCGCCGACGAATGCGCTGGAGAAGATTTGGACCGACGACAACGCGACCGAGCGGCTGAAGGAGGAGGTGGAGACGGAGTACGGGACCGAAGGGAACGAGGACACGGACGCATTCACGGATGCGCTGTGGCAGCGGCTTATTGACGCGCTGACGGACTCGGCGCACCCGATGAACGCGGCGCTTCGGGAGGCCTTCGCGGTGGGTGGTGAGAGCAACCGCTGGGAAGAGTACGAGGGATCGTGATGGCGAACCCGAACCCCTACAGCGGGCAACCACGATACAGCCGGGACGTGTGTGGGCTGATGCGGCGAATCAACGCACTCGAGGCGCGGGCGAGCCTTGCGCCGGCGCAGGGCGTGAGCGAGGCGATGGACTTCGACCTGATGGACGGGCGGGTGTATGTGCTGGTGCGCGAGACCCAAACGTTCAACGGGTTTCGGATTAAGGTTCACGACGCGACGACGGGGGCGCCGCTGCATGACTTCGCGCTGCCGTTCCAGATGACGGCCGGGGGAGCGCTGCCGACGGGGGAGTATCGCGAGAAGAACGCGGCGCCGCGGATGTGCTGTGGGGGCGGCTACATCTACATGCCGGGGGCGTCGCAGCAGGACGAAGACACGGTGGGCGTGAATGGCGTGGTGACAGACAGGGTGGGGGGGTGCCTATGGCGCTTCGACAGGAACGGTGGCGATGCGCAGCGTGTGACCTTTCCAAAGCAAGACTGGCAGGTGGGGTTTGCCGATATCGTGATGCGGGACTGGTGGTATAGCCACTCGGGTGTTGAGATTGACGATGTCGAATATCAGGCGACAGAGAGGTTCAAGGCGTGGGCTTGGGGGGAGGGGTCCGGGATCTATGTGAGCCCGAAGATGCAGATGCACTATGTCGATGGGCTGGTGTACGGCATTGCAACGCGGACCGGCGGCGGGACCCTGGTGGGCAGTGGAACACAGGTGGACGGACAGCCCGGGCAGGCGCCGCCGATTGATAGAAGCAGTGGGCGGCAACAGATGTGCGTGGTGCAGGGGGACCTGAGCGTGGCTGGGTGGTCGGCGGCCTCGGTGACGGAATATCGGGGCGACGACAAAGAGCGGAGCGAGCACCTGTATCGGCAGGAATATGGAGACTTCGAGGATTACTGGCAGTGGAACGGGAATGTGCATCCGGACCATTCCGCGGCGGAGTCGACGGCCGCACATCTGGCGCTGCAGGAGGCTTACGAGGCGCAATGCTTCTCGCCGTCAATTACACGTGATGGGTATGCACCTTACGCACCGCCATTCGACTACACGCGCACACAGCAGCTCATGGAGCAAGGCCGCGGTCTTTCTGTGGCGCGCACCTTGCAGCACACGGCGATTCGGTCACACGTTCACTACCTGAGCGCTGGGGCGAGCTGCGTTGTGGATGGGCGGATTTATTTCGATGGGGGCGGGGAGACCCCGGCGACAGACGGAGCGGCCTTGCCTGCGGTGCAGTTTGGAAGCGTGCCAGCGGACGGGGCCGAGGTGGCGGAGTTTCGCATGCTGCACATGAACCGGCTGACGCCGTTTCAGGTGGGGGCGAATCGCTACAGCTGCGCGTGGCTGTACGCCGGGGCCGGTGGGTATCTGTTTGCGCTGGAGGGGAATAATCCGCGCGTGCTGAACCGGTACCTCTGGGACACGGGGGCTTTTGTCGACGCGTGGGAAGACCTGGTGCCGAACCAGATGCGGGTGGTGGATGGGGTGCTGTGGTTGAGCTATCCGGCGAAGCATGACAGCGACCTGGCGACGCCGGTGCAGAGCAAGATCGAGGCGCGTGATCCGTCGACCATGGCGGTGCTGCTGGAGTTCTATGTGGGGGACCCGGCGGGGCAGACGGAGTGGGAAGCATACAAGCGGGACGGGACTGCGGAGAGCCTTGGGACGCCCGACGGCGGGGTGAGCGTGCCGGAGCTCGAGGCCTTGACGGAGGCGGAGACGAATGCGATGGTGGCGGGTCGTTTCATCACGGTGATGCGGGATGCGTTGCGGCGGATCGCGCCGTTCTACCTTGCGCCGACGGGGCTGCGGTGGCACCTGGAGGGCAGCGACGACGACGAGAACTTGTACCTCGCGGCAATGGGGGACCGGAGCGCCTACGGGGCGACGGGTGGGGAGCGGTTGACGTGGACGCGGACGGCGATGGAGCTGGTTCTGACGTCGCACGTGACGGTGGACGGGCCTTATCAGAGTGGGATTTCGACGGTTTACAACTGCATCAAGTGCCATGTTTCGGACGCGAACAACAAACCGGGGACCGGGGGGGTGTGGCAGGAATTTTGGGCGGTGGGTTTTGCTGGGGACACGGTGCGGGTGGACCAGATTGGGCAGTGGGACAGCGGGCAGTACTACAGCATCCACAAGACGTTCGACATTGACATCGGTGAGATCCATGAGTGTGTGACGTTGCTGGAAGGTAGCTCGATTGGTGCGGACCCGGGGGCTTAAGCATGGTAGCGGGAGAGCGAGGCATGGCGGAGCAACACGAGGCACTGAACGCGCTGGGCGTGACGGTGATGAAGTGGGCGCTGGGCGCGGCGTGGATGTGCATCGTGGCGGCGTTTACGTGGATGTGGGCGACGGACCGGGCGGTGCGGGGGCTTATCCAGAGCACGAAGGAGTATCGCGAGCAGCGCGAGAAGGACGAGCTTTTGCAGCGCCAGGAGCGGGAGAAGAAGGAACAGAAGGAGCAGGAGGAGCGGCGGGAATTTCGCGACAAAATCACGGAGAGCATTGAACGGCTGGGACAGCGGGTTGGGCCGCTGGAGCTGGAGCAGGCGCGTCAACAGGGGCGCGAGGAGGCGCAGCGGCAGGGGCCTCGGTGAGGCGTTGGGTTTCGGATGTGGTGGCCGTCGCGCTGGTGTGCGCGGGGGTCTTGGCTGGGCTGGTGTTATTGCGGCTGGAGGCCGCGCGAAGGAGATGGACGATGCGCGAGTATAGCTGGATGAAGACGTTGAAGAAGGCTGCAATTGCGGCGGCGCCCGGGGTGCTGTTGGCGGTCACGACGGTGTTGCTGGGGGCGACCGATGGCGCGCTGGGCGTGCTGCAGGGGGAGAACGCGATCAGCACGACTGCGCTGGGCGTGGGTGCGCTGACGGGTGCACTCATCGGCCTGAAGAACTACCTGAGCAACGCGCGCTGATGTGGCGGGTGCTGGGCGTGGTGTGGCGGTCTCGGGACCGGCGCCCGCTGCTGCGGACGATAGTGACGCTTGCGGCGGGGATGTTCACCGGGGGCGCTGTGGTGGCGTGGATGCTGCGCGACGAGGAGCCGGACCATGAGTAAGTCTATACGCAGCGGTGATTCCATCGTCTACGGCTGCCCTGGCTGTAAAGTGGCGGGCGCGGGCGGGTTTCACTCAATTCCCGTCGAGGGCGCGAAGGCCTGGGGATTCAACAACGACCTCGACGCGCCGACCCTGACGCCGTCAGTGCTCGAGAAAAGCGGCACGTTCGACAACCCGGGCGAGCTGTGTCACACCTGCCATCACTTTCTGCGCAACGGCAAGCTGGAATACCTCGGCGACTGCACACACGAATTCGCGGGGCAGACGATGGACCTGCCAGAGATCGAGCGCCACCCGGCGGGCGGCATTGGCTTCGCTGACGGAACGCGCGGGCTCTCGCCAATGGACGCAATGGAGAAGATGCTGTGATTAAGGCGATTCTGAAGCGGATGCGGAGCGGGGACGACGGGACGTTCGGGACGCTGCTGCTGCGCGATGGTGCGCGGGAGCTGACGCTGTACACGGCGGAGCTGCCCTGGCGGGACAACGCGGTGGGGAAGTCGTGTATCCCACCGGGGGTGTATCGGGCAGAAATGAGCCCGTCGCCACGGTTCGGCCGTGAGCTGTACGAACTGGCGGGAGTGCCTGGGCGCACGGAGGTGCTGATCCATAACGGGAATTGGGCGGGGGACAAGTCGAAGGGCAAGCTCTCGCAGGTCAAGGGCTGCATTCTCGTGGGCATGGCGCACGGGATAGTGAAAGGGCAGCGGGCGGTGACACAAAGCCGGACGGCGCTGGCGGCGCTGCACAAGTTCACGGGCGGCGCGCCGATTGAGCTGGATGTGTTGGGCTGATGGGTTGAAAAGCGGCGGGCCCCACTTCGGCCACGGGACGCGAAAAGGCCCGTAAAACAAGGTTTCTCCGCCACTCCCCTAGTACCTGGAGGGTGCTGTGTAGCTGGGCAACGGCGATGGCGATATAGCTGTCGTCGTTTGAGAGCTCGCGACCATTGAAGGCAGGCGGGGCTTCCTTCACAGCAGAGGGTGGGGCCGTGTTTGCGCCAAGCGAATCAACGCGGCTGGCCAGCCATTCACTGAGTTTGCGAAGGGGCGCGGCCCCGATGCTCATCTTCTTCGATGAGAAATTCATCAGCACTTGGTAGTCGATTTCTGCCAGGTCTGATATCTCTCGCAGGGACATGCCGCCATCCATCAGGCGGTGCAAGGCCGCCTGGACGTTCTTTTTGTGCTCGGTGTCCCGCCTCATATGACCGGACTATCCCCCTGTGCGCCCGCATTTTCAATGGGCACGGTTCATTTCTGCCCGATAAGTAATTTTCTGCTTGACTTTTCGGTAAGGTTCTGTCAATATCTGCTTAACGGAGGCGATGAGCTTATGAAAACGTTGCGAGAGTTGATGGAAGACAAGGGGCTGACGGAGCGCGGTCTGTTGGCGGAGTTGGAGAAGCACGGCGTAGAGACGACGCAGCTGACGGTGGAGCGCTGGCTGACGGGCGTGTACATGCCGCGTCCTGCGGCGCTGAAGGTGTTGGCGGCGGTGCTGGGTTTCGACATGGGGGTGGTGCTGGAGGCGTGCAATGCGTCGGTGGAAGCGCGGAAGGCGGTGGCGTGATGGGGGGGAGTATCACAGAGGACACGAAGGGGGCCACGGAGGGCACGAAGGGGGCGGATGGGACGCATGGGGCCAATGGGGCCTATGAGGTGGTGACGGGGTGGCTGGATGCGGCGTACGACGTCTTTGGGCGGCCGCGTGTGGTGCGTCGGACGGTGATGACGCCGATTCATTTGGCGGACCGGGAGCGCGCGGCGCGGCGTGGGGCGTGCCTTGCGCGGCTGCATGGGGCGCGGTGCTGGTGGCACCAGGTTAAGCCGTCGAGCTCGGGAAAGACTTCGATTCTGGAGGTGTGGCTTTTTGGGGAGGGTCGGTAGATGGGTGCCGCGAAAGGTCCGGAGTATGTGACGGCGGGGGAGTTGGCGGTGCTGCTGGGGCATTCGGCGGAGTTCTGGCGGGAGCGGTTTGATCGGCGCGAGGTGGTGGGGCATCGGACGGGGCGGCGGAAGAATCCGCGGACGGGGGAGGTGGTGGGGGAGCGGTACATCTGCGTGGAGAGTGCGCGGCGGTATT
>ERZ724522.557-NODE-557-length-23498-cov-18.230133_pt1 | contig 23498 bp, 17 predicted proteins | sample MGYA00376055_ERZ724522 | MGnify/ENA primary metagenome ERZ724522 (study PRJEB28724, sample SAMN07190884) | wastewater metagenome | isolation source: effluent of sewage treatment plant in Hong Hong | place: Hong Kong | collected 2016-03-17 ...
CGACTCAATGCAATATCGCAAACAAGAAAGAAAGCAATAGAGAAAGAAAGAATCATTATCACCAATGTCGTTCGAAACGATTGCTTGGCAACATCAAGAGAGAGGCAATTACGCTGAAGCCATGAAAGTCGAAAGGAACAGAAGAAAATATTTTTTCGAACATGTGCTCCGATAGAGAGGAGCTGGTGAGAAAAAGTATTTTCTTCTGTTCCGGGCCCGCCACTACCACGAACAAAAGGGGCACAATACGAGGAAAGTATCAAAAAAAAGAAAACCCCAATTCCAAATCCCATCCACCCGCTTCGAGAAAAGGTAAACACAAGCGCAAAGCTCATCAGCGCCGTCATCCCCAAAAATACAGCTCTCGAAGAGACTCGCTTCGCCGTCACCGAAAGCCATACACCAAACAGCATGGCAACCGCCAGCGCGCCTCCGAGCACATTTGGGTGTTCAAACCCGCCATACGCACGGAGGAATCGCCCGTCCTCGGTTTTCAAAACAAACGTCCCCCATCGCGAAGGATCATGCTCCGCGATGCCAAGCAGTGTCGAAGGTGCGATATATTGCCCTGCCCACTGCGAAAGCGCGAGACTTGCTTGAATCGACATCGAGAGGAGAAAAATAGAGATCGTCTTCCACATCGAAACGTCACCATATCGCGCAAGCACAAACGCAAGCGTCATGAGAAATATTCTCCATGCCGAAATAAGTGCAAGACTCGCATCGATCGACCAGAGAGAAGAAAGAAGCGCCCACAGGAAAAATACGCCAAGCAGAAGCAACACGCGGTCACGAACAACAACTCGCCACACTTCGCGCCTCGCTCCAAAAACAAAAAACACAGCACACAAAAGAAGTGCCACATCCGACACGTATATCCCAAGCGTCGCATATTGCCATTTCTCCCCACTCACAAATACCTCCCGCACTATCCACACCGTCTGCCACGGAAGAAGGAAGGCAAAAGCGTACCACGATACTGTTCGTATTCGATCAATCATGCGATTAGCATAGCATTCAGGGGGTAGAAGGCGGAAGATAGAATATGGATACGAGAACGAGAAAACCAAAAGAAAAAAAGCGTTCCCGAAGAAAACGCAAGGTACTCGTACTCATGATATTTACCCCTTTTTCTCTCGAAAAAAGACTCTTGAAAAAATCAAGGGCGGAGGGAAATTTATTTCCACACCCGCCCCGTCGCACGTTATACCTTGAACTTTTGCGCCCACGCTTCTTCAAGGAAAGCCTTGATGGTCTCCCGATCATTCGGGTGAGCGCACCAACAGTCCCTGAGCTCTTTCGCCTCCTCAGTCTCACCGCAACGCTCGAGCCGCGCGACAGCGGCCTGCACATCTTGATCCGTCACGGTCTGTGGCGGGTACGAAGGCTGAAACCCTTCCGTCCGTGAGAACAAACCAGGAACACCTCGAATTATAACGATTTGCTGACACATTTTTTCTCTCCCGAATAGGTCACTTGGCGACCGGTTATTTACACATTGAAACTGCTTCTTCCAAATCTTTTACATCCAGTGAACTATAACGAGATCCCTCATAAGTTCCCTCGAGATAATCCCCTTTTGTTACCTGCTCCCGGAAAATCTTGAAATTCGGAACTCGGCTAAAGCCAGAGCCGCCTGCATAAATTTGCAGAAAACACATATCAACCTTAGTATAAGCACCCGGATATTTCCGTTCGCGTTCCCAACCAAGGGCTTGAAATTGTTTTCTCAGCTCATCAACAAATCTGCCCCGCTCGGGCGAAAACCTCCACCACCAAGGGTAGTGAGAACCCACAAGCAAATCAAACATGACAGCCACTTCGCCCTTACGCCACACTTCTATTTGTTGCTTTGGCACATAAGTCAGCGACAGATGCACCAGAGCAAGGGTTAAAATCATACCGAACAAGACACCCACAGGTACACCCAGCCAAACTCGACTTTTCATGACACCCTCCTTCGGGTGAGGTAAGAAAAGAGAAATTTTGCCGATACGGCGGAGAAATTTCCACGGAAACAACCAAATGCCTGAATCAGCCGTAAAACCACCTCTCCGCCGTATCGGGTGAATTGTCAAAGATCCACACAACCGGAATAGTAGCATATCGCCCCTGTTTTGTCAATAACATTGGACAAGTGGCGCGCACAACATAAAAACGGCTCTTTTAAGTCGTTTTTATGAAACAAACCCGATGTACACTCTTTATTTGCCTTTCCTCACGGCTTTCACCCGGTCATTTTCGGTGAGGTATTGTTTGCAAAAGCGGATGTATCCGCCGAAGTAGACTGCCCAATCAATGTTTACTTACCCTTTCGTCCAGCTTTCACTCGATCGTTTTCAGTCAAATACTGTTTGCGAAGGCGGACATTTTCCGGGGTGATTTCGAGGTATTCGTCACCGGCCATCACTTCGAGTCCGCGTTCGATGGAGAGCGTCCACGGCGGCGTGAGCTGGATCGCATCGTCCGATCCCGAGGCGCGCATATTGGTAAGTTGCTTGCCCTTGGTCGGATTGACACTCATATCATCGCCCTTCGAGGCATTGCCGATCACTTGCCCCTCATATACATCCGTGCCGGCGCCGATATAGAGTACGCCACGCTCCTGCAAATTCCAGAGCGAGAAGCCAAGCGCCTTCCCAGTCGCCATCGAAATCATCGAACCGACGCCGCGGTGCTCGATATCGCCCACATGCGGACGAAATTCCAAGAACCGAGAAGAAAGAATGCCTTCGCCCTTTGTATCGACGGTAAACTGCCCACGATACCCCAAGAGTCCGCGAGTCGGGATTTCAAAGAGAAGTCGCGAATCATTGCCTTGCCCCTGCCTCATGTCCATCATAATGCCCTTCCGCTTCCCCATGCGCTCGATGACCGCACCGGTATATTCCGTCGGCACATCCACCGTCACCTCTTCAAACGGCTCGCACTTCTTGCCGTCGATTTCCTTCATAATAACCTTCGGCTGAGACACCTGGCATTCATAGCCTTCGCGCCGCATCGTCTCCAAGAGAATAGCAATGTGAAGCTCGCCGCGCCCCGACACCAAGAAATGCTCGCCCGAATCAAAGTCGATTTTCAGTCCCACGTTTATCTCAAGCTCTCGGCGCAAACGCTCACGAATCTGCTCGCGCGTCACAAATTTCCCTTCCCGACCGGCAAAGGGCGAGTCGTTCACCAGAAAATGCAGCGTGATCGTCGGCTCATCAATCGCAATCGATGGCAGGCTTTCCACTTCCTTAGTGTGCGCAATCGTATCGCCGATATACACATCGGCAATACCGGCAATCAGTGCGATATCGCCCGCCGACACGTCCGCCGATTCTTCGCGATTCATGCCGCGAAAGGTAAAAATTTTGGTAATGCGCCCCGAAGAAACTTCCCCCGTCGGCTTTTTCGCGTAGACCGTATCGCCCACCTTCGCCGAACCCTCATAGACACGACAGATGGCAAGTCGCCCGAGGAAATTGTCATAACCCAGATTAAAAGGCTGGGCTCGAAACGGCGACGCCGTATCCTGTCCCGCCGCCGGCACCGCCTCGAGCACTGTATCGAGAAGCGGCGAGAGATCCATCGATTCGTCCGCCATATCTCGTTTCGCAATGCCCTGCTTCGCAATCGCATAGACCGTCTTGAACTCCAATTGCTCGTCCGTCGCCCCAAGATCGAGAAACAGCTCAAACACCTGATCGAGCACCCACTCGACGCGCGCCGCCGGCTTGTCTATCTTGTTCACCACGACAATCGGCTTCAATCCGAGTTCGAGCGACTTTTTGAGCACAAATCGCGTCTGCGGCATCGGACCCTCCTGAGCATCAACAACCAAGAGAACTGAGTCGATCGAGCGAAGCACGCGTTCCACCTCGCTCCCGAAGTCCGCATGCCCCGGCGTATCGACGATATTGATCTTCGTGTCCTTGTAGAACAGCGCCGCGTTTTTGGAATAAATAGTGATGCCCCGTTCCTGTTCGAGCGCATTCGAATCCATACTCGCCCCCTCTTCGGTCATCCCCGTCTGGCGCATCAAGGCATCGGTCAGGGTCGTCTTCCCGTGATCGACGTGCGCGATAATAGCAATATTGCGAATGTCCATAGGCAGCACAAAAAGTTAAGAGAAATGCGAGCGACGAAGAGCCAACAAAAAACGGCTCCCGCCGCTCGAAGTCTTGACAGACTACCAAATAAAAGAATATTTGTCAAAAAAATATCCCGAAGCGCGTTGTACACTTCGGGATCTTGGAAACCAACCTTGCTGAACTCAAGAATCCGCTATCTCATAGGCTATTGACAGTTATCAATACAGGAGAATTTCCCCAATACGTTCACGCATTCTGACGAAGACCTCCGATCGCCTATCGAACGAATGAGGAAGAATCGAAGGGCTAATAGTCACCAACAGAGGAACTCGAAACGCCACACGGCTCGGCTTTATAGTTCGAATAAACGCAGTTATTTCAGAGAGGCAAGCGCTTTTCGAATGCGTTGCACCATATCAGGGAGCGAGATATTCGACTTCACGATATAGTCGAGTGCACCGAGCTCTTTGGCATGAGCGATATCCTTCCCTTGGCTCAAATTCGACATCACAACCACGCGAATATCCGACAATCCCGCATCCGCGCGAAGTTCTGAAAGCACCTGGAAACCATCCTTGAGCGGAATCATAATATCAAGCAAGAGAACATCCGGCTTCCGATCGCGAATAGCTCGAAGCGCTTCTTCGCCATCCCGGGCAAGACTTACTTCAAACCCTTCCATGGCCAGTTTCCTCATATAAACATCGGATATAAACTCATCGTCTTCGACAATGAGAATATAGCGCGCAGTATCCGACGCATTCGCATGTTCAGCGCTCATAAAGAAATGTAAAGAATATTATTTTTTCACAATCGGAAGTCTGACGAGAAACGTCGTTCCCTTCCCCTCCTCACTCTCAAATGAAACACGTCCGCCCATTTCTTCAACGAAGTTTTTTACCACAGCAAGTCCCAATCCCGATCCTTCTGTCTTCCAGCGAAGTGCATTCGAAGCGCGGAAAAACTTCCCGAAAATTTTCTCGCGTTCCGACTTCGGAATACCGATACCGGTATCGGAAACAGAAAGACTCGCTTCATGTTCCGAAAGTTCTTCCAATCGAACGGTAACCGTCGACTCGGGACGACTGTATTTGACAGCATTGTGGATAAGATTCTCGCACACCTCGTGCAAACGCCTCGGAAACGATACGACTTTCCAGCTACTCGACTTTTTTGTCGGTGAAAAATCAATGCGCACGCCGGATTTCTCCGCAAGCGATTGCAGTTCACCGAGCACCGTCGATATCGTCTCGACAATACCGACCGCTTCGGACGATTCGGGATCCTGCCCGGCGTCAAGCAAGGCGACGTTCAAGAGATCATTGATAAGCCCGATCATGCGAAGTGTATTCGCGTGTATCTTCTTCACCGTCTCGGAAACTTCCGGAGAAACATCTCCGACATCACCGCCCAAGAGCATCTCCATATTCCACCGCATACCCGAAAGCGGCGTCCGAAGCTGATGTGCCGCGACGGAAAGAAATCGATCCTTGGCGCTGTCCATGGCGCGCTCTTCCGTCATGTCTTTGAAGACAATCATACAGCCGAGCAGCCGCTTGTCATCGGAAGAAATCGGATTAACGGAGTAGGCAACAGCTAACGGTTCCAGATCTTTTCGGATCAATATGCCGCGAGCGTCTTCCAGAGAAGATTTCGTAGCAATAATCTGTTCGAGAAAATCCACCACAGTGTCCGGACGTTTCTCATTGGCAAGTGAAAACAAATCCTGACACCGACTTCCCAGAAGAGCCTGCTTTTCAATGTCACCCTTCGAAACGCCGAGAATATTCCCCGCCGCTTCATTGAGAAACAAAATATTTCCTCCGAGATCAACGGCGATGACGCTATCGCCGATAGATCGCAAGAAACGAAGAACCGAATCTCGCTCCTCTTTTTCTCGAGCAAGCGCTTCATTGGCGATTTTCAAGTCTTCCGCTTGGGCCACCAAGCGCGATTCATACTGTCGCCGCTCGGTAATATCGCGTTCGATGCCCACAAAGAATCGAATATCGCCCTGTTCATCAAGAAGCGGGGAAACGCCGATCTCAGCAGCATACAACTCACCGGACTTTCGTTTATTTGTCACTTCGCCGGAAAACCGCCGCTTTCGGCCTTTAATCGTGCTCCAGAATTCCTCATAGAATTCCTTTCCCATCTGCTTTCCCCACAGCGCAGGGGTTTTTCCGATAATCTCATCGATCGCGAAACCGGTTACGTGCTCGACAGCCGGATTCGCATAGAGCACGATGCCGTCCGGATCGGTAATGACCATGTGATCAAAACTTTCTTCCGCCGCCATGCGAAACTTCTTCAATTCCTCCGTTTGATCCCGAAGTTGCCCCTCGAGAATGCGCGCGTCGTCGAGCACATTGAGAATCGCTTTTTCGGTATCTTCAAGCTGGCGCACTTTTTTCTCAAGATCGCGAACATACGCTGTGGACACCTTCGTTTCTTCGCTACTTGATGACTCCGACGATGTAGTGATGTGTGGCATAAAAAGAATTCCGTCAATTATGGTTCTTGCCAATAAGCCGACGACACTCGCCTATTTCCTTCTTGAGTTCAACCATACGAAGTTCCCGACTCACCATGATGGCATTCAATCGCTCCGTATCTTTTCGCTTCTGAACCTCCGCCTCTTCCAACTCTTTCCGATCGGTTATATCGATGGCCGTATGCAAAAATCCCAAGAAGACACCCGAGGAACTCGAAAATGGAACACTATTATCAAGCATCCATCGATACCGATTCTTCGACAATGCCACGCGATATTCCATCCGAAGCGGTTTCCTGTTTTCAAAAGCAGACAAACATTGCGCACGGTAGAGCGGTTCATCATCAGGATGTATACTCTTCTGCCACACATCCGTAAAATGCTCTTTGGAAACTTCTCCGACAAGCGAGAGCGTCTGCTTGTTCGCATAGAGACAGGCCCGATTCCGGTCAATCATCCAGAGAAATGCCGGCATAGTATCGGCAATTGTCTGGAATCGCCGCTCGGCAAGATCTCCCCGCTCGCGCACCTGCAAAAGCGACCGAAGCATGGCGTTGATTTCCCCGGCAAGCTTAGCAATCTCATCACTCCCCGAAAATTCTATGCCCGATTTTGATATGCCCTTCTCACGCGCCTGTGCAAGAGATCGGCTCAAGTAGTTCACGCGAGACAGCACCGTCCAATGAAGAAGAAAGAAAATAAGCGCCGTCGACACAAGAAAAAATCCGAGCAAGGAGAGAATCACGACGATTTTCGACACACCGAAAGCCGTAGGAATTGCCCGCTCGACTTTATAGAAGAGAAGCGGGCTTCCGAAAACATCCGAAACAAATCCGTATCCGGAAATCGTCGCCTCCCCAACGACGGTCTGCGGTTCTTTTGAAACAACAAGCGTATTCGCAATGCTCGAAAAATCCGCCGGAAAATTCTTCGATCCGTACAGTTCAAACGAAACCGGATACCCGAGAAAATTGGACAACTCGTATCGATACGAATCATTGACCGTCCTTACAAACGCTATCGTACCGCGAGACGGTCCTTCTCCGTGCGAAGTCATAATGGGTCGTGTCGCGATAAACGCCGGCCCCGACGACAATTGAATCATCCCGGAATGCACTCTCGAAAGAGAATCGAATGTCGAGAGAAGCGATCCCGCCTTCAACTGATTATCAATATCACCCGGAACGGGAATCTCCTTTCGAGTTTCCTGATCCATGCCCCGTTCCGCCAAAACATTCCCCTCCCGGTCAGCAACAACGACAAAGTTAACGTCGAGCACATCGAGAGATTCGACCGGAAGATTCGAGTCAATAAACTCCTTCGTCGGACTATCCGCAAACGCATACATATCGTCCCACTGCGACCAATCGAAAAGTTGATGATCCATGTTCCGTATATCCCGATCAATCGCCCGACCGGTCCATTCAACATTTCCCTGAACCGATCGCTGCTCATTCTCAACCAGTCGCCCCAAAAAGAAAACACCCAACCATCCATAGAGCGCAATTAAGACCACTTCCAACGAATACGCCACAATAAAAAATATTTTCTTTCGCAAAGTCATAGGGATATTTATTTTGTTTTAGAACCTGTTTACAATCTCTCTTTCGTTACGAGACTCTCAAATTTCGGCTGCAAAACATTCGTATTTCGTCTGGTTGCTCTCCGAGTAGCCGTCACTCATAGCGAAGCGCATTCAGTGCTGATATTTTCGTCGCACGGCGCGCCGGATAGAGCCCCGTCAAAACACCGACAGCCAGAGAGAAAATAAGAATGGTAACCACGAAAAGATTCGGGATATATGCGACATCAAGAACACCGAGATTCTTATCGCGAAGAAAGGCAACGGTAGAAATCAATATGCCAATCGCCTTGCCCGCCAAAAATCCCAAGAAAAGCCCCAGCACCCCGCCAAAGAACGACATAACCATAGACTCCGTAAGAAACAACTCCTGCACTTCGAACGCTTTCATGCCCATCGCTTTCATAAGTCCGACTTCGCGCGTTCGTTCGAGGAGCGACACCGTGAGCGTATTGAACATACCGAGTGCGGCAACGCCAAGTGCTGCCATACCGAGAAGCGCTAGCACAATTCTTGCCGTTCCGAAAAAATTATTGATCTGCTCCACCGTATCGGCAACGGACGTGGTCACATATCCCATGCCTTCGACTTGCCGACGAACATTCGCGAGCGATTCCTGCGTCGCAACCGTCAATTTCACCTGAGAATAATTTGTAACGCCGAGCGTTCGCACATCAATAAAGGGAACATAAAATACCGGTGTTTTATCATCGGGAATAACTCCGATAATCGAATACTCCGATTCAACAGACTCGACCTTCTGCGCCTTGCCTCCAAGGAGCGAACCGGTTATCACAAAAGAAACACTGAACTTCTTGCCAACAGCTTCCGATTCGGAAAGCGAGAGCACGCGAAGCATTGCGCGATTTACCACCGCTTCGCGCTTCGCCGCGTCCCCAAGAACCGCTCGCTCCACCGATTTATCAGTCCCAGCCGCATCACCAAGGTCAAGTTCCACCCACTCGCCATCCGATGCGGACACCTTGATGTTGTTCACCGTGGTCGATGCATCGGGAGAGGATTCGGCAGCTGCTGCACCCTCTGATGAGACTGCCTCCGTACTCTCACCAAGCACAAGACCGGCAGTGTCGGTCATCTCTTGATCGGCAGCATATACCGGAGTGATCGAAACTTCGTCATCTACAAGAGCGAAATATCCCTGCTCCACCCGAACAGATCCATTCGAATCTTTGAGAGGTGAAAAATCATCCGCACAAGCATCGGAATCATTGCAGTCGGAAGACTGCTTCCAGAGAGGTGCTTCCAGAGAAATCCACTTCCCTAGCACCTCTCCCTGCGCGCCGCGGTATGCCTCTCCAGAATCCAGAACCGTACTCCCATAGGGTTTCCCAGCAACAATATCACCCTTCACGGGAATACGAGCAATGCGAACATATCCGAGCAGCCGCGATTTCGGATCGGGCGATTCCCGCAATCTTGCCCACACCGTCGAAGACGCCTGGATCGAAATCGGTTCGAGAATATCGCCGAAGCCATCGGGAGAAATCGGAGCGGAATCAGAGACTCCCGCTACGGTTTTCACCGTCGGAAGATTCGCCGAAAGATCATTGCTTTCGAAAATCACTCCTGAAGACGGCCGAATTGCCGACTGGCGCAAATAATCGGAAGTAACCGCATAAACCGCCATGTCCGATACCGATCCTTGGTAGTTCACCTTGCCAACCACGGCAACGAGCGGCGCAACGGATTCGACATTTGGAATCTCTCGCATATTCGCAAGCGTCTCATCATTGATCTTCACTTTGCCGCCGGCTTGAGGAGACACATCCATCTGTCGCATCTCCTCAAGTCTCGCCACCTGAGAAATAACCAGCCGCTGCACGCCATACCCGAGCGACACGAGAAACACAATCGAAGCGATGCCCAATGCCATGCCGCCTATGGTAATCGCCGTTCGCGTTTTCTTCACTTTCATATTCCGAACCGCAATGCCGATAAGGCTGATTCGATCAATGGATTTTCGCCGCTCGATACGAAATAATTTTTCGATTTTGCTGTAGAGTGCGGCAAACATTTCTTCGCTTGACCGCGGAGACGGATGGCGCAGCACTTTCCGAACACGTCCATATACCGAAAACACCCCGCGCGCCACAATATAGAAAAGCAGAAGCACGACAAAGAGCACGAGCCGAAGGAAAGTACTCTTAAAAAATTCCGGAATCCCGACAATCGAGCGCCACAAACGCACAAAAAACGACGCGCGATAAATCGGCACAGCAGATTCGAGAACGGCAACACCGTGCGCGGCGGCATCTTGCACGTCACGAACGAGTTTCTTTTTTCCAAAAAAAGGAAATTGCATACAACAAAAAGAATGAATTCTAAGAACCTGCTGAAAAAACTTCAAACCAATAAAGAGTTGACCGAGCTTTTAAGACAAGCTCTAAGCAGTTTCTGGCACCGAAGGTTGAGAAGCAGACTTCCCACTCGACCCTCCATACGAAAATACTACTGGTTCGGCATTCGGATCCTCTTCAAGACCGGCACCCTGTTGAATACTCACACCGCGTTTGTATTTCAATTCTTTCTCCAGATTCGCTTTTTCCTCACCGCGATAAATACCAAGAAGATGCCCGTCTCGCATGGAAAGCGCTGTTTTTGCATACGCAAGATACTCAAGATCGTGCGTCACCATAATGAGCGTTTTCCCGTTCTCATTGAGTGACCGAAGAAGTTTTAAGAGCATCTCGCCGGCATCATAATCCAGGTTGCCGGTCGGTTCATCCGCAATGATAACTTCCGGATCGGTGATAAGCGCTCGAGCAACCGCGATACGCTGCTGCTGTCCGCTCGAGAGATCCATCGGGTGATAATCCGCCCAATCGACAAGCTCCACCGAGCGAAGCGCCTCGCGCGCGCGTTCAAACGCCGTCAGCCGATCCCAGCCAAGCAAGAACAATGGAAAGGCGATATTCTCCAGAACGCTCAGTGACTTCACCCAATTCGACTGCTGATACACCATACCGATATGCTTTTTGCGAAACTCCGATCGAACATCCTCTTCCACTCCCGGACCATACAGGTTTTCTCCGAGAAACGTCATACTTCCTTTTGATGGTCCCTCCAGCCCGAGAATAATATGGAGCAGCGTCGACTTCCCACATCCGGACGGCCCGAACACGATCAAGAAATCAGATCGCTCTACGGTAAAACTAATGCCTTTCAAGACATCGATAATCTGCGTTCCGACATGAAACGATTTATGTACGTCGGTCACCGCAATAACCGGTTCGCCCGCCTGAGGAGTCGATTCGTACCCTCCGGCAAACGGCTGTTTTGAAATGGGAGTGATGGTTTCCGACATATCAGCGTTTACTGGCCAAAGATGGATTTAAGACTCGAAAACACAATATCGAGCGCATTCTCGGTCGCTTTCGGCGCAATGGAGACAATATCAATCGATTCTCCGACATTCCCCGCCTTGTCTTTCGAAAGCACACGAAGATGATACACCTTCGACGGCGTTAATTTCGAGATCACCACCGTGTGATTCGATACCAACGAAGCGTCCTCTTGCGTCTTCTGCGGATAGACCGACCCCGTCCCCTCGCCATATTCCACCTGCGAAGTTGCCGACTCATCCGTTGTCCATGTAATCACCAATTGCGCCTCCGCCTCGCCCTGACTCCCGTCGGACGACTTCACGATAAGCCCCTCGACATTCGCATCAATGATTTGCGGAGCGCGCGTATCGGTTGCCGTCGTGAACTGCAAGGCGTCGGATTTCGCTTCATTGCCAAAATTGTCTCTCCCTCGCACCACCAGCGAATAAGATGTTTGAGGCAGAAGATCCCGAAGCAATATGCGGTGTTCTCCCGCTACCATCTTCGCATCCACCTCATCCTTCGCATCGCCCGCATTTCCCTCGGGGACATAGGTGACAATGGAAGACGTTTCCGTATTGGTCTTCCATGAAATCAAAAGTACGGTCTGCGCCGTTCCCTTTACCTGCTGAATACGCACTTCTTCAATCTTTGGTCGCGGCAACGTTTCAAAGGAAAGCGTATTTCCCTCATATTCCTCTTCTTCACTATCAACGGTATTGATCTTGTAATAATATTTCGTGCCATCAAGCAGATCTTCGAGACTGGTCGTATAGGTTGTCTCGGACGTCGAGGTGGATATCTCCTTCACCAAACCAAACGCCTCCGTAAGTCCGTAGTATATTTTCACTTTGCTCGCCCCTCTTGCCGTAAATTCCAAAATAGCACTCGAAAGACCCGCGCTTTTCAAATTCGGATCGATAACCGTCGGAGCAGGATCAGTCTTAAACGACTTCTCACCCGAGAGTCCGGTATTACCGTCTTCGTCCGTCCAGCGCGCACGGTAGTGATAGGTTGTCCCCGGAGAAAGATTCGAGAGCTTGATCTCATGATCCGTCACCTGTTCGGAATTACTTGGTTCCTCGGAATAATAGTCTCCGGAACCCTTCCCATATTGCACCTTGCTGTCAGACGCCCGATCGGTCGACCACCCAATAGTCGCACTCTTGGTGGTAATGAGTGAAACCGACGGACCGGAAGCGAGCCCCGCCGCCTCGGTGTATTTCCCGGTCGGATACGCCGAAACAATTTCACTGAATGCGCCGCAGTTATTAACACTGTCACACGCGCGAATCTTATAGTAGTGCAGCGCCTGCGTCAGTCCCGTGTCCACAAAGGCGATACCGCTCGTCGAGGCAACTTTCGTATACGTCCCGCTCTCACTCAACGAGTGATAGATCTGATAGGAATCGACACCGGAACCGATATCCGCCGGCGCCTCCCATGACACCGCTAGCTTCCATGATTCGGTATTTTTCACTGACACATCCGCGATATCGGTATTCAGCGGAATGCCCGGCGCGCTTGTATCAGCGACAAACTCAACCGTTTCGTAGGCTCCATAATTTATAACGCCGCCCAAATCCTCCGGATTCTTCGCAACAACATAAAACGTGTTCGTGCCCTTTTGCGTCGCAAATGCCGATGCTGCAACCGACTCCACTCCGGGAGCGGTAAACGTGCAGGCATCTTCCGACGGCACAGCATTTACCGTATAGCAGTACGTGAGATCACTCGCATCTCCCGAAAAACTAAACGGCGGATCCCACGTGAACGCGAAAGAGTTTGCGGTGTTTGTTGCCGGTATCGCTTGGACATTTTGCGGCGCCGTCGGTCCGGCTCCTGCATAGTAAAACGAGGTACGCACATTGCTCGCGCTGACATTTCCCGCCACATCAATCGTACGCAAATAAAAGAAATTCTCTCCCGTCTGGTAGGCAGCGTCGGCGATATCAACTTGGAGAGCCGTCGTCGTTGACGACCAACCATCGCTCGCAACCGTCGCTGCAATTTGATACTGATATCCGGCAATCATCGAGTTCGTCGACGGATTGCCGTTTCCGTCCGTTCCCGCGCTCCACAAGAACGAAAAGTCATTGTCAGGAGAGTACACAGCTGGCGCTGCGGTTACACCAAGCGGATTCGTCGGAGCCGTCGAGTCGAGCCAATAGGAAAACGCCACAGGAAATGTCACACTTGTATTCTGTGCGACATCTTTCGCTTTCACGATAAGATAGTATTTCTGTCCGCTTACCAAGGCATTCCCATCCGTATCGACAGTGGCTGTATAGCTGTTTCCCACTTGAAAATCCCCCTGCGTTGTCGGCTCAGCACTCGCCGATGTGCCGAAATATACATAGTATCCCGCAACGCCCGACCCGCCGGTATCGGCTGCAGCGGACCACTCGAAATAGGGTGCTGAATAGGAATACCACGTACCCGTTGTCAAATCGGTTAATCCACCGCTTGCATTCTTGGCAGCGAGTGTCGGCGTACCGGACCATGTTGGCGCCGCAAGATCCGCTGTCGCTGTCAACGTAACCGAGTTGAGTCGAACTAACTCATTGCCATTCCCAAGAAGCACCGCTTGCCACAACAATCCGCCCGACCCTGCGGGAAATGTCGGGATATTCGTCGATATCGTCGAGGCGTCATTCGACTGCGCATATCCAGACGATGTTGCCCATGCGGAACCACTCCAATATTGCCATGTCGATCCGCCGTCGCTCGAGAGGCGGTATGCGATATTTCCCGGCGCATCCTCATCCGCAACAAATGAGTCCCACTTCTTCACGCCGGAGGTGTGAACCGCCGAAGCGAGCGTCACGGTTTCGTATCCGTTCGAATACGGAGTCGACTGAAACGACGTTCGCGCAACAGAACTGATTCGAAGCTCATCGAGAGAACCCTGAAAGAACCCTTCCGGTTTTCCGTATTCGCGACCGGCATATGTTGTCCCGATAAGAATATCGCTCGACGAATCCGCAATCGACATCGAAATAGAGCGCGAATTATTCAGTGTACCGTCAATATACACACTCATCGTGGAGCCATTATACGTTGCAGCGACATGGTGCCAATTTGTATTAAAAGAACTCGTTGAAGACTGCAAGAAAGCATTGTTGCCAAACGACCAAACAGCCGCATCGGCATTCGCTGTATTTCCGGTGCCAGCATAAAACTTTCCTTTGTAGGCACTGAACGCGCCGACTTCTTCAATCGTCGACCCCCAACTTCCGTTCACGTTGTCACCACCGGCTTGCGCCCACAACGATCCAGCATATCGCCACACCTCTCCGTCTCCGGCTGTCGTGCCCAGTCCCGCATAGAGCGCTCCGTTATAAACAGCGAGCGTTCGAACCCGCTCATAGGTTCCGCTTGACCAACTTCCACCAACATCGTCGCCTCCGATAAGCGTCCACGACGAGCCATCATATTTCCACACTTCCGCATCATCGGTCGATGTGCCAAGCCCCACATACAAAAACCCGGCGTACACAATCATACTGTCCACTTGTTCATAGGTACTGTTCGCCCAGCTCGAATTGATACCGTCCCCACCGACACGACTCCACGATGGAGTACCGTCACAATTGGCACACTCCCACACCTCGGCGTCGCCGGCGCTCGACCCCAAGCCGGCATAGAGCTTCCCGGCATGCACCCCGAGCGTTGTCACCCGTTCAAAATTCGTCGTCCAGCCGGAATACAGACTGTCGCCGCCAACCTTAGTCCACGTTGAACCATTCCATCGCCATACTTCCGCGTCATTCGCGCTATTGCCCAAACCGGCGTAGAGGAATCCGCCGTATGACGCCAAAGAATTTACCTCTTCAAAGCCCGTTGTCCAGCCGGAATTGAGACTGTCTCCGCCGATTTGTTCCCATGTCGAGCCGTTCCAATGCCACACTTCCGCATCATTCGAACTCGACCCCAAGCCGGCATACAATTCTCCTCCGTGCCCGATAAGACTCGTCACCGTTTCATAGGTATTCGCATCCCAACTCCCATTTACACCCTGACCACCGATAATGGTCCATGTCGTCCCATCAAACTGCCACACCATAGCATTGCCGATAGTGGCGACGCCCGTTCCCGCATACAAATAGTCACCCGTCACGTTTAAAACCTCAACACTTCGGAGCCCACGAAATCCCCAGCTGAAATTCACATAATCACCTCCGATAAGCGTCCATGACGATCCGTTCCACGCCCATTCCTGTGCCGAAACCGTCGAACTCGAAGTACTCACACCGGCATAGAGCGTCGATCCGGACACGGCAAGGGTACTTACAATAGTGTGTGTATTCGTAAAACTCCCATTCACGCCGTCGCCGCCGATTTTAGTCCAGGTTGATCCGTCAAAACTCCATACCTCATTGTCTCCGGCCGTTGAGCCAAGACCAGCATAGAGTGTTGTCCCGTCATTCACGAGGGAGTACACCATTTCATAGCTCGAACTGTCCCAGCTTGAATTTACGGTGTCGCCGCCGATCTTGCTCCATGTCGAGCCGTTCCATTTCCATACTTCTGCGTCGCCTGCCGTCGAGCCGAGACCCACGTAGAGATTCCCACCAAAATAGGTCATCGAGTAGACATATTCGAACGTCGTATCCCAACTTGAGTTCAGACTGTCGCCACCGATCTTGCTCCATGTTGAGCCATTCCACTTCCACACTTCGGAATCTCCGGCTGTCAAACCCAGCCCGGCATACACGTTCGTACCGTCATTCACCAAGCTATATACGCCTTCGTAATTCGTCGTCCAGCCGGAATTCAAGCTATCGCCACCGATCTTGCTCCATGTCGAGCCGTTCCATTTCCACACTTCGGCATCATTCGCGCCCGTCCCGAGACCAGCGTAGAGCTCCCCGCCAACAAACGTCAGCGCATTCACCGCCTCAAACGTATTAATCTGCCAGCTTGAATTGAGCGCATCGCCGCCGATCTTGCTCCATGTCGAGCCGTTCCACTTCCACACCTCGGCATCGCCCGTTCCACTTCCCAGTCCGACATAGAGATTCGTGCCGTCATTCGCCATGACATACACCGCCTCAAACGTATTGATTGCCCAGCAATTGTTCAGTCCGTCTCCGCCGATCTGCGTCCATCTCGTTCCGTTCCATTTCCACACTTCGGCGTCGCCCGTTCCGTTTCCCGTCCCGACATAGAGATTCCCATCGAGAACATTCGACGATTCGATAGTCGGATTTCCGTTCAAATCCCAGCTTCCGTTAATATCGTTCCCCGCCTGCTGCGTCCATCCGGATGCCGAATCATTCGCCAGCTCATAGGTGAGCTTGCCCGTCTCATTGTCGTAGTACAGCTGATAATCTCCCTTATCGACAATACCCTGCCGTTGAGAATGGCTTCCCGCCGAAAAAGCCGAGGAAAATTTCGTCCACGCTTCAATCGTATTCGCCTGGGACAAAGAATTTGCCGTCGAATCCGGAACCGACGCAAAAGCTGTCGTTCCGTTGAGCGAGAGCGCATTGTTCAGATTCCCCGAAACAAAGCTTCCTCCCGATACCGTCGCGTGATTCGCATTCGACGAACTATCATTGGCCGTCGACCCGCTCGATTCGTCGAAATGATAGAGTGCTACCGTATCGCTATCGTCCGCATAGTTCTTCACCGAAAGCCGCGATTCCGTATTCGAACTATCGAGAGTCACTCCACTCGAAGCAACATAGTCACTCGGCGTTGCAAAATTCCATGTTTCACCAATCTCCCCGTCAGCGAAAATACTGTGGATCCGACCCGAAAAGAACAGAAACGCGCCCGCCGCCACACAAGCGGACAAGACAGATAGACCGATGTATCTCGGCTTCAGACTCCAAAAAATTCGAGCTATCCGAAGCAGGAATCGCCCAAAGAAAACTCCGATCGATATGAGGAGTCGATAGAAATGGTTGTGTTTTTGCATAATACCCAAACAGCGGAAACTTCCCGCAGATGGAGAACCTTTTGTTCTTTAAATTGTACATCAATTCGAAGAAAATTCATAACGAAGAAATGCTCGCTTGCCCGAATACAGGTTCATGCTAGAGTAAAGAAAATACCTCAATGCCATGCCAACTCTCGCCTACAACAAACGAGCACGATTCGACTACGAAATCCTCGAGACACTAGAAGCGGGCATCTCCCTCCTCGGACACGAAGTCAAATCGATCAAAACCGGACACGTGAGTCTCCAGGGGAGTTTCGTAACCATTCACGGCGACGATATCATGCTCACTAATGCCCTTATCCCCTTCTACCCCTTTGCGGGCGACCCCTCAAGCTATAATCCCACGCGTCCGCGCCGCCTTCTTATCAAAAAGAACGAGTCCAAGCGACTTATTGGAAAAGTACGAACAAACGGCTTGACACTCATTCCGCTTCGGGTCTATACTAAGAGACACCTCGTAAAGGTCGAGTTTGCTTTGGCAAAGGGAAAGAAGGAATACGACAAGCGCGCCACTACCAAAAAGCGCGAAGCCAACCGCAAGATAGCCCGAGCCATAAAAAGCTAGAATATCCCGCCCGCAAATACTCCTGATGTTCGGGATACGGGCGGGGTTGTCTAGACTCGACAGGATGCACTTTGAAAATACGCAAGCCGATTATGAAGGTGATATCGCTAATCTCCCCTTCACGATGATATCTGCAAACTTCATCACAAAGGCAAAGCAAGCCTTCGCGCAAGCGTTCCAGCCTGCTTTCGCTTCCGCTCTCGCCTAATTTCGGCAAGAGCCATCGGACTCCCAACTCCCGATAGGGAATGTTCCGGTGTCATATCTTCGGGAAAGCCCCCTGCTCTCGCCTTATGGAGTAGCGGTCGCTTCTGCACATGAGGCACGCCGACCCGTTTTCGCACGCTTCTACGGTCCCGGCGCACACCAAGCGCGCTATGCTTGTAGACTATTTTTGAAACTCATCACTGGACATGGGTGCAATTCCCATCAACTCCACTAGAAACAAACTTCAACCACCAATGCCCAACGTATACAACCGACGATTTCTGGAGGTGATATTCGTATCGGTTGTGCGTTGTGAGTTGTGAGTTGCCACGTATCATGCGCAGACGTCGTTACCGAAGACCACAACCGAAAGTCGTCGAACTTCCCAAGGCGCGCGTCAATGAGCACATTCGCGTGCCGTTTGTGTTTGTCGTCGACGCAGATGGAACCGTCACCGAAAACATGCCTACCGAACAGGCAATTGCCCGCGCTAAGGAGCAGGAGCTTGATCTGGTCGAAGTGTCTCCAAAAGCAACACCGCCGGTGTGTAAGATCCTTGACTACGGAAAATACCTCTACGCCGAGGGAAAGAAAGAGCAGAAAGCAAAGAGCAAACAAAAGAAAGTCGAAACAAAAGGCATCCGCCTCCGTCTTCGAACCGACACGCATGACCTCAATTTCAAACGAGCGCAAGCGGAAAAATTCCTCACGCGAGGACACAAGGTCAAAATAGAGATCGTACTCCGCGGACGAGAAAAAGCGCTCCCGGAAAAGGCACGGGATGCACTGCGAGAATTTTTCAACAGCATAAAGGCGCCATTTGGCATCGAAGAAGATATCAAACGCTTCCCCAATGGTTTTCACATCATTATCGCCCCCAAATAAGTAAACCCTATGAAGCAAAAGACTCGGAAATCCGTTGCTAAGAAAGTTCAGGTTACCAAGAGTGGAAAGGTGATTCGACGCACGACCAAGCAAAATCACTACAATCTCCGCGAAACCAAAGAATCCAAACGAGCCAAGCGTCGAGATATCACCATGACCGGAAAAGACGCTAAGAATATCAAAGCCGCCCTCCCCTACGCTTAAGAAACTGATCGATTTGAATTTTTTCCGGAGAAACAGGCATCTTTAGACAAATCTCAACAGATCACACTGCAAGCAAATAACTTCTAGAGAGAACCATTATGCCAAGAGTCAAGCGCGGCGTCACTGCCAATAAACGAAGAAAAAATGTCCTCAAGATGGCGGAGGGTTTCCGATGGCGCCGAAAAACGAACTATCGCGCCGCCAAAGAGGCCATCATGAAAGCGGGCAAATATGCCTATCGAGACCGCCGCGCCAAAAAGCGATCATTCCGCAGTCTCTGGATCGTCCGCCTCAACAATGCTCTGCGCGAGCACGGACTCACCTATGCTCGGTTCATCGATATCGAAAAAAAGAAGAATATCGAACTCGACCGAAAAGTGCTCTCCGAACTCGCCGTACAACACCCCGATATCTTCAAGACATTCGTCGCTTCCGTCAAATAGGAGAAATTTCACAAAGACTTTGTCTTGCGACTTCAAAAAGACTTCATCGAAAAACACCCGGAATTCGGGTGTTTTTCTTGTATCTTTCCTGCCGCTGTCCCAATTCACCTGAATTACTTTCGCAAGCTCCCCTTCTGATGTTGCCAATGTCGGAGCATTCCCAACGAAAAAACCAGAGCAAGAAAAATTCCGAAAGCATCGATAACAATGTCGGAAACTCTACCCTGTCGCCCGGTCACAAAGAGCTGATGAGCCTCATCAGATATAGCGAAAGGCAATGAAAGCAAGAGCATGCCCGCAGCTGCTATATGAGAGTTCCGAGGAAACCCATGATCGAAGAGTCGAAAAGAAAGCACTCCGAGAATAAAATACTCGGCAACATGCGCACCTTTTCGCAGAAGCAAATAGGGCAAGGAAATATGTTGTCCAGCAACACCGAGACTTGGCTGGTCGGAAAGTAAGAAGATCACCATCATCCACACCAAAACAGGAACCGCGTAACAGTAGAAAGACATGCTGAACCGCGCCAATCGGTCTAATGAAAAAACGTTTTTCATTTTGGGCTCTTGGAACGATTGGAAAGCTCTCTCAAGAGAACGCCAAGTGCGAAAAACGGGAGCCACAGCCAGAGCGTCTTCTTGAGAAATTTTTCGAGAAACTGACTCATATTCATGAAAAGCAAAATACCAAATGTCTATTTATGCAAAGGAAGCGCATGATAACATCGCGGATCTATTTCGTACACCACATCTTTTTTCTCTACGACAATGCGCCACTGCTTTTCTTCCGCTGCCGCTTTGAGGTTTTCATTCGGATTGAAGGCGATCGGATGAGCAACTAATTCCAAGAATTTTATATCAGATTCGGTATCGCCAATACCATACGAGTCCGCAAACGACACATTGTACTCCTTGAAAAGCTTTCGCGCCGCCGTCCCCTTGTCTCGACTTGGTTCATACGAAGCTATACCGGTATACCGACCGTCGTCGCCCACTTCATATACACTCCCGATAACCGTGTCGAAATGAAGATAATCTCGGTTATACGCTTCAACAATCTCAAGAGGCGATCCGGAAATAGCAAAGAGCAGGTATCCGTCATCGCGAAGTTTTGTAATGAGATTCTCGGCAAATATATAGGTCTGCCGCTCTCGAAATGGCACGACACTCTCTGCCGCACGTGCCACGTCTTGCGGTGTGCATCCCCGCAAGAACCGCGCATAGAGATCAATAAGCGCCAAACGGTAATCCTCATAGGTCCCCGTATGCGCGAGCCACTTTGAGTACAGATCAACCAGCGTCTTCCGCACATGTGATGGAAAAATATGCAGCCACGAAAGTTCATTGATAAGCTCGAAATGAAGATTCTTCCGAAATATTGTCCCATCTATATCGAAAATAGCCGCTCGAGTTTTTGGAGGTGTTCCCATAAGAGAAGTATATCGGCTTCAACACTGACGGTCAACGAGCACGGAATATACTTCGAGCCGCATTCCAGAGTGCAGGAGTCTCTTTTTTCTCCTTGAGCCAATACCACCACTCCGCACCCCAGAGATACACATCCGAAAAACCCACCTGACGTGCATACCGCACGTTTTCCATTAGCTGCTCGGCATTCATCGTCTTCCACTGCTCATCAAGCGAAACATCGGTCAATGATCCGTTCGCCCACGGCTCCGCCTGCAGTTCAATGACCATAAAATGCTTCTGCTGCGTGAAGAGTCGAACAAGTTGCTCCTTGAATCGGAAGAAATTCGGACCAATCGGATAGGTTATATAGCCAAATCTATTGCTCCAAAGTTTCCGATAGAGCGTCGTCCCAAACACATCCCCTCGACTCGCTGCCGGAATCCATGTTGAAAGTTCGCCGCTATCCGTCGTGAGTATCAGACGAGAAGTATCTTCCGCACGAGCGGCAGCAACCTCACGATCAAGTGTCTCACCGGAAATTGGCGGACACACTCCAAATGCCAAGAACGGCTCGTTCTCAATTTGCCAAAGCGAAACTTCAGAACGATTCTTGTATCGCCCGATTGTTTCTTGGATAAATCGTATGGCCGCCTCATTTTTCAGAGCGTCCGTATTTGCCCATGCCGGCACGAAACACTCCGGCCACCGCGGGACTTTCTGCCCCACAGCGAGAATTACCTCTGCGTTGTACTGCTTCGCCATATCGAGCTGCCAGTCTATATCGGAAAAATCAAACCGACCGCGCTCACGCTCCACAACATCCCAGTACACCGGAATGCGAACCTTTCGAACCCCGAGGTCCTCAAAAAGTGCACGAAGAACTTTCGGAGCATCCAATCCCAAATCTCGCGCAAACCGACTCGAAAAAGTTACTCCGAACTGCACGTCTCCTCGGGGTGCCGGTCCGGGGAGATTAAAATATGCAAAAAGAATTGCGCAAAGCACGAAGACAAAAAGAAATGCCCATAAAAAAACACGAAAAGATCGAAGAAAAAGATGCTTCATGACGCTTCAGAAATTCAAAAAAGCGAATACTCCCCGCGGACCGCAAACCATATGCCAAGCGAGATGAGAATAAATGCCCCGATTTTCCGAATCCATTCCGCACGAGATATTCGCTCCGAAAAAATGTCCGGGAATCTCTTTGAAAGAATCAGCGCAAGGAGAAAGACGAACACGAACTGCACGCCCACAAGCGCTTGAACAAGCGAAACCGGTCCCCGATACGTGGCAAATATAATAAGAATCGCACCGATGCCACCGAGAGTTTTCCCGGAGATAAAGAGGAGCCACGTCGGAACGGAACCTGTTCGCCGACGCTGCGCATCAGCACTCTTCAAGCGAGCATCGACCGAAGACAAAGAAGCGTCTCTTCGCACAAAAATCTCTTGAGACAAGAAAGCGACCATGTCTCGGCGGTAGACAGGAATGATACAAAGAGAAAGTCCTCCAAGAAACACGCCGAGCCGTGACCAAATAAGTCCACTCACAAAATTCGCGCCACTTCCTTCTCCCACTTTGATGAGAAGATAGAATCCCGCGAGAAACAAACCTGAAAGAAATGCGAGCCGGACCTCACCCTGCGAATACCAGCATCCGCCGGAACCGGAAAGAGAGAGCAATACGACTCCGACAAGTAAAAGAGCAAATGAGAGAAGACCGAAAACCGGGATTTCTCCGGAAACAACAATCCGAACAATCAACGGAAACAGCGTGATAATCGCCGAGAAAATGCCAACCAATGGCAGAATACGCGACACTTCGCCCGTCCGAAACGCGGTAAACAAAAAAAGCAAACTCCACGCAAAGAGCACTCCCGATACCAAGAAGATCGCCATGCCCGCAGGCGGAAGGAGATGCAATCCGAACGGCGCAAGTGCAAACGACGTCAAACTAAACAGCGTCAGGATCAAAACATAGACCGCCGGTTTCTCGATGCGCCCCGACACCAAAAACTTATCCGCAATCCCGGAAAGCGCCGTCGCCCCATACCCCCCAATCGCCGAGAAGAGCCACAGCATAGTCACACAAAAACAAATGAAGTGCCTCCATTATACCATCAAAGATTCGAAAGCAGCATAAAAAAAGACGACCCTTGAGACGGGTCGTCGAAGTCTTTGATGAATACGCTTTAATATTTTAACTGTGAGATTTAACAGCTTCAACCTCAAAGCTTTCATGTACACTGTCCAGTCTTCTTTCGTTTAACGAAACCGAGAATCAAAAAAACCGATGGTACACATTTCCTACATCAGAAATCCATTTCGCCACACTTTCTG
>ERZ724522.558-NODE-558-length-23488-cov-4.817992_pt1 | contig 23488 bp, 20 predicted proteins | sample MGYA00376055_ERZ724522 | MGnify/ENA primary metagenome ERZ724522 (study PRJEB28724, sample SAMN07190884) | wastewater metagenome | isolation source: effluent of sewage treatment plant in Hong Hong | place: Hong Kong | collected 2016-03-17 ...
CGACGCACTCGCCGCGGTGGCCGCCCGCACGCTGCTCGATGTTCTCGGTGGACAGGACATCGTCGTCGCGCAGCTTCGCGGCGTGGCGCGGCAGATCGCCGATCTCGCAGACGGCATGACGTCGAAGGACTACCTGTTCGACCACGCCAACTTCATTCGAGAGCAGCGGGATCTGTTGTTGAACGCGGACGCCATCCTCGCGCAGATCGAAGCCAGCCTGCTGTTCGCGCCGCAGTTCGACGCCGCCGGCTGGGAGGCCGCAAGGAAGATCATCAAGCAGGTGTCGGAGAACCTGCGAAAGCTCGGACTGAGTGATTTGCTGTCCGGTTTCAGCGCCAAGCCGATGCGGCTCTATCTGTTGGCGCTGTACGCCGATACGCTTCTCAGCGTGCTGCGGCGCTACCAGGCCATAAGCGATCGCATCGCCGCCGCTCTTCTCGGCTTCGCGCAGAACTTCGCGAACGTGCGCTTCGACAACCTGTTCGCGCCGGTCGTCGATCTCGTGCGTTGCCGTATCCGAAAAGTCATCGAAGACATGGATGCGACCATCGCGAAGAACAGCTTGCTCTACTACATCGTCAAGGAGAAGCAGTGGAGTCTCGAGCTCGCGGCGGTGGCGGCGTTCATGAAGATGACCGCGAAGGTGGACTTGCCGGGCAAGCTCGATCGTTTTTCCGGTACGGAGGCGCTGCGCGACGCGTTTTCCGCATTGACGAAGGCGCTCACTCCCGATCCGAACGAGAGGGATCTGCGCTATCTCATCAGCGTCGGAAGCGCCATGGTGTTGCTCGCCAAGCAGAAGGCGGCCTCGAACATTCCGTCGAGCCTCGTCGTTTCCGCGGCGGAAGCGACCATCGTCGAGTGTGACCGGTACACGCAGAGATCAGGACACGTGAAGCCGCTGCTCGGCGGCTACGTGGGGCTGGTCGTCGTCGCCGCACCGACCGCGGTGGCGGCCGTCGCGAAAATCCTGCGTTTCGCCGAGGAGCATCAGTGCTCCTCGTTTACCGACGCGGTGTCCGAGGGTAGGATAGACGAGGCGTTTCAAGCCGACGCCTTGACTTCCTCGTTGGAAGGGCACGCGTCGAGCCTGATCGCCCACGTGATCGCCGACTTCGAGGCGACCGGCGGGAAGCGCGGAGCGGAGTCCGACTTGTTGGTCGTGAACCAGACGTTCCAGAACGACGCACGCAGCCTGGGCTTGCTCGACGAGCTCAAGAACGGGTACGCGTCGAGACACATCGAAGACCGCGTGATCGGCGAGGGCGCCGTGCTGCGCGAGAACGACGTTCGTATCCGGCGTGCCGCAGTCGCCGCCGGTACGACGTTGCCCCCCAAGGATCCCCAGTTCATTCCGGTGAAAAAGGCCAAAGCCGCCTACTTGGCCGAATCAGGAGGTTGACGTGTCCATCGAAGAGATCATGAATCAAGCCGCCGCGCTTTTGCGGGAGAAGAAGCTCAACGTCCAGGTGCTCACGGCCGCCGCCGTGATCGACTCCGACGAGGTCACGGAGGATCTCGTCACCGGGGAAGTCACCCCCGGGCCGGACGGTCGGCTCGATCCGAACCCGAATTTAGGGATGGGATCGAAGCCGGGAATCTGTACGATTTACGTATACGAGCAGCCGGATAACGTCCCGATTCCGGAAGGGACGCTTCCGCAGCTCGTGCTGGACGAGGTGGTCGTGGCTGATTTCGGGTGGACCGAAGCGCAGCAGATCGCCGATTACGTACTCGGGCAGTTGGGCCGATAGGATCGTCGGCTATCATGTCCGCGTGCAGCCGCCTCGGCGGCGATCAACAGCGACTGTTGTCGCGAATCAGGAGTTCTCTATGAACAAGATTGCGCTTCAAGCATTTCAGGAGTCGTTCGACAACACGCTCGCGCTGTTGGAGAACGGCGAAATCGAAACCTCGCCGGCCATCGAGAAGATGGCGTCCGCCTACGACATCGGCATCGAAGGCGGCGAGGCGACGACGTACGACTCGCTGCTCGCCAAGCTCGCGGCGAAGAAGTACATCCCGGGCGCGGCCAGCAAGAATCCCTGGCTCGACAGGCACCGCTCGTTGAAGATCAAGACGATGTTCAACGGCAAGGACCTCAAGGGCCGTGCGAAGACGGTCGCCACGGCGGTCGGCCACGGTCTCGGCAAGGCGCGCGATGCGGTCTCGTCGGCGGCGAAGGCGACCGGCGCGCACATCATGCGCAACAAGGTCCCCTACGGCGTCGGCGCCGGCATCGCGGCCGCGGGCGGCCTCGCCTACGGCGCGCACCGCCTCATGAAGAAGAACAAGGACGACGACAAGGAATAGTCGTCGGGCCTTCTTGCGAGGGGGTGTTCTGTCCATGAGGCCCGATCGGCGCAACCCGGTCGGGCCTTTTTCGTGAAGAGGTGTCATGGCTGATCTCGCCTTGTACACGGCGGATTCGACCGGTCGACTGACGTTCTCGTTGTTTCCGATCTCGCGTTCCCGCGGCATCACGAAGCTCGTCCAGGCGATCATCGTCGACTTGACGTCGGATTTTTCGCCTGTGCTCGGCCGCGGAGCCGGTCTGGTGAGTTCGTTGTCGATGTCCGCGCCGTCGGATTCCGTCGACGGGAACAGCATCATCAGCACCGCCGTGGACGTCGTTCGTGCCGGCATGCTGCAACGACAGCAAGGGGTTGGCCTTCCTCTCGACGAGCGGCTGAAAAGCCTGCGTCTGCTCAGCGCCGTTCCTTCCGGGGACGGCTGGGAAATCCAAATCGAAGTGATCAGCGCCGCGGATCAGGCGGTCGTCATCACCGTTCCGGGGGTGTAGCGCATGAGGACCGTCGTCGCCGCGGCTTTTTTCGATGAAATGGAGAAAGTCGCCCTTCCGATTCTCGGCGGGCTGGCCGCTCCGTTAATCAGCGGAGCCGTGCGTATGTTCGGCGCCGGGGCCGTTCGCGCCGGGGTGCGTGCGGCGGGGCAGACCGCGCTGAGCGCAGCTGCCAAGTCGGTCGTGAAACCGAAAGCGCCCCAGTTGCCCACCCCTTCGACGGGGAGAGACATCGGGGCGCCTTCGACTCCGTTGTACGCGTAGCTTGGATTCCCGGCGGGAATCCGACATCAGAGGACGACGGTGATCAGGACGGCGCCGTTCTCCGACTCCAGCTTGGGCTGCCCGCCGAACAGCTCTTCGATGACCTTCGCTGTCATGGCGATCTCGTCGATGCGGGCTCGTCCGTCGACGGCTCCTTGCAGAACGAGATCGTCTCCGCGCATGCGGAAGCGCAGGTCCGTGACCGCTCCGGCTTGGAGCATCTGCTTCAGGTCGCTGAAGGAGCAACCGGAGGTCGTGGTCGGAAGCGCGTCCTCTTCCTTTCGCTCTTCCCGCTCCGGCTGTGCGGCTTCTTCGTCGAACGCCGCATCAGGCAGGTCGGGGAGTTGATCCTCGTCGGTGTCGCCGGAGAACGTCTCGGACGCGGCTTTCTCTCCGATCTCGGCCGCCGTCAAACAGGCCAACCCGACGCCGTCACCGAACGCCGTGTCCGTGACGAGGCGCTCGTCGAGGGTGCGCATTTTCTGCAGGAATCCGGGGTAGTCGTGCTCCCGGTCGCTGTCGATGATGCTGAGCGTCTCCATCCAGAGAGCCTTGTTTTGCAGGGTGTCCGGCGGCATGTGCTCGGCGATCGCGATCATGCCGGCGACGATTCCGCAGGTCGTGTCGTCCGTTTCTTTCGTCACGCCTCTGAGCATTTCGGCGAGAAGAGGGAAGGTGTTGCGGTATTCTTTGATCCTGGCCGGGGTGATCTCCGGCAGCTGGTTCGGGATTTCCGTGAGCGGAAGCCGTTGTTTCTTTGCCACGATCTTCTCCTTTTCGCGGTGTCGTGGTGCAGACTATACTACGGGGGTGACGAGGAGTACCGCCGATGACGACCGTTTCGGATAGGAATCGATTCAACATCCCGGTGATCGAGTTCCTCGCCCGACGCGTCGGCGAGGAGTTCCCCGATCTGGATTTCTCCGATCGGTCGAGTCTGCATGACCTGCTGCTGTTTCCCAGCGCCGTCATTCTGCAGCCTAACCGAGACCTGCTGCGCGTCATCGCACGCAACGTCAACCTGCGCAACTTCCAGGTGATGACGGAGGAGGAGCTCGACGCGCTGGCGTCCAACTTCCTGATCACCCGGAGAGCCGGTGACCGGGCGCGCGGCGTGCAGCGTGTCTTCTTTCGGCAGGCCCGTCCGGTGCAGATCGGGCAGGCGGCGAGCTTCTTCGACGATCTCGGCAACCGATTCGTGCCGACCGCGTTCACGTCGGCCACTCAATCGCAGATCGAAGCCAACGTCTATTCGTCGACCGGCGAGTTCTATCTGGACGTGCCGGTCATGGCGGTCGTCGAAGGAGCGGAAGGCGAGGCGGTCGCCGGTTCCGTGACCCGCGTACAAGGCATCGCCGGTGCGACGCGGACCGTGAACGAGAAGTCGTTCTCCGCCGCGCGTGATCCCGACTCGAACACCGAGCTGTACGCGCGGTTGCTCGAAGGGGTGACCAACCGGGATCTGGTGAAGGCCCCGGCCATCGCCACCGCCATCAAGAACGCCTTCAGCTCGGTGCGCGCCGTCGAGGTCGTCGGTTTCGGCGACGAAGCCATGACGCGGGATACGGTCGGCGTCGTGCTTGCGACGGAGACGCTTTTCCAGCGTTCGTACTGCCGGAAGGTCAACCTGCCGCTCGGTATCGACGGCGAGGTCGTCTTCACGGACGAGGACGGAGCCGCCATTCTGACTCCCGTCGGCGGGTACGCCGGCGCCATCGTGGATTTGCTCGACGCCGACTTCGCGGGAGTCGAGACGACGCTTGACGGGCAGACGATCACGCGCGTCGCCGTGCAGCCCGGTTTCCGCATTCGCTTTTTCGACACCGGCACCGGCACTGACGACGTCGGCGACTTCGTCGTCGCGCGCGTGGCCGAGGTGGCGATCGAATCCGGCGGCACGCCCGTCAGGGCCGTCATTCTCGACCGGCCGTTGGCCTCGACGACGGAAGAAGACGACGCCATCGACCGGTTTCCGTACACCATCGTCGGCAACGTGAGCGTCAACCGTTTCCACATCGGAGGAAAGATCGACGTGTACGTCGATTCGTCCGCCGACGTCGAGCGTTCCGTCACCACGACCGTCACGACCGACACCAACGGCACCGCCGAGATCGAAATCGGCGTGTCGGGCGCCGTCGAGACGACGACGTTCGAGGACGGCGTCGGCTTCGAGACGCCGGTGATCGCGGTGTTGTCGGTGGTGCAGCTGGATCCGACCACGGGAGCCGAGTTGACGACCTTGGTTCCCGATCTGCATTACGTGCTCGTGCGCGCCGAGCGGCGCGGGCTGTTCACCACCGCCGTGAACGACGTGCTGATCATCCGCGGCAAAGACGCCGACGGTGTTCCTCTCTTTCAGGGCGCGCGGCTTCGCATCACCTACATCACGAATCCCGACTACGCGTCGATTCAGCAGTTCGTGGACGACCCAACCCGGCGCGACGTCACGAAGTCGATCCTGGTCAAAGCTCCGGAGGTTGCGCTGCTTGACGTCGATCTCGAGTATCGAGGAGACGTCGCCGAGGCGGACATGAAGGCGCTGCTCACGGATTTCATCGCCGGTAAAGGACTCGGCGCCGAAATCACCGTGAACGAGATCGTCACCGCCTTGGCGTACTTCGGCGTCACGGATGTCGTGATGCCGGTGACGCTCACGAGTCGCTACGACGCCGGCACCGGCGTAGTGGAGACGGCCAGCTCGCAGGATCGACTTTCTCTCGGTCGCGTGCGGCTGTTCCGCGCCGTATCCGATCTGAGCGTCAGGAAACTCTCATGAGCGACCGGTTCGATCCGGAGATCCTCTTTTCTCTCGTCCCGTCGTTCTACCGGAACAATCTCGGAGCCGACGATCGAAAGCTCATCGAGACCGTATGGGACGGCCTCGTTCGCTGCGTGGACGCAGAGTACGCCGCGGCGTATCAGATTGCGCAATCGGTGCGGCCGGCCGACGTCCCGGTGAAGACCTTCTATCCGTGGGTGTTCCACCGGTTTTCCGATTGGACCACGCGCAAGGCGCGACACCAGCACGTCGTGATGCGGATGGACGGAAACGCGTACGGACGTTTCCCTTTCTTACGGTTCGTCGATCTCGCGTCCGCGAAGGTCTACTACGCCGGAACGCGGCGGGAGATCGAGTCGCCTTGGGTGCTGTCGAACGACCCAGATCCCGTGCAGCTGTTCATCAGTTACAACTCGTACGCTCTCACCAACCTGTTCACCGGCGGCGCCGGCTTCGTTCGATACGTGGGCACGCGCCTCCGGCTGCAGTCGGTGGTCGATGGCGAGTTCGTCGACGCCGCCGATTTCGCTTCCGGATCCGAGGTCGTCGTCGAGTCGGCTTCCGAGTGGCTGCGCAATCAGATCACGGGAAACGGCGTGCTCACCGGCTACGACGCCGAGTGGTTCCACGACGACTTCATCACCAGGTCGGCCGCGGAGATTGACGCCGCGTCCGCCGAGATCACGCTGCGGCACCAATGTCTGTGGATGTTCGTCACGCACGCCTCCAACGGCGTTACCGGGTCTCCGGGACTCGAAGGCGTCAGCGTCGACGACCCGTCCGCCGAGTATCCGACCATCACGTGGCCGGGCGGTTTTCGTAAGGGGCAGGTGCTGGAGTTCATCCGTTTCGGCGCCGCCTACGACATTCAGTACGTCAACGGACCGTCGGCTTTTCGGTATCGCGAAGTCGTCGACGCCGACGGCTCGACGTACACCATCAAACGCTCGAAGACTGATTCCCGCAGTCAGTCGCTTGCGGTCGTGAATCTTGTGCTGGACATCCCGCTTTATCCGGCGGCCGTCGAGGTCGAGGCGCAGCTCGTGCGCTTCCCGAAAGCGTTGCCGGTCGGCGTGCGGGTGCGCGTCGAGGACGCCTCCGGCGCGCAATCGTTCGAGTCGGACGGACAGTCGTCCTCGTTTTCGCTCGATCGGCAAGTCGATCCGGACGTCGCGTCGGTGTACGTCTACAACATCGACTTGACGGAGGTTTCCGTCAGTTCGACGCGTTTCGAGCTCGGAAGGCCGCTGCCGATCGCGACCGTCGTCGAGTTCGCGGCGCCGTACCACTTGCCGCACGATCATGCGCGGTACACGACGACGATCCTGGCCGCGGCGGCTTACGTCGATCTTCCCGCCTCCAGGCCGATGGCGCTCACCGCCGGATTGGCGCAGGACGCGCGCTACCCGGTGAAGGTCTACGTCGACGGCGTGCTGCAGCCGACCACGGCCTACACGTTTCCGTCCACCACGAGAGTGCAGAAAGCGTCCGGTAATTACGCCGTCGGGCAGGTGATCGACGTCGTCTACACGGACGCCGAGGAGGTCGGTGATCACGTGCACGCCCGGTTCTCCGTGGACGTCGCCGACGGAGATTCGCTCGGCTCCGTCTCCGTCACCGGGATCTCGTCGCGGTATCCCATCGAAGTCGAGACCGTCGAAGGGACTCTTGTGCCCGGCGCCGATACGCCGTTGCACGTGAATCGCATCGTCCGCATCACGCCGGACATCGCCGGCCCGGCGAAGGTCTACGTAGACGGGGCGGAGGCGGGCCAGCACTTCGAAGCCGTGCTGCCGGCTCGGATCGACGAAGACGAGGCGTACGTCGGGACGCTCGACGCGGCCGATTCCATGCAGGACGGTATCGACGCGCCGACGGAGGTCGCCTCCGGCGTGGACCTGGCGTTGTCGCGCAGCGGCGTCGATACGCTCGTGCGGTCCTCCGTCGCGATAGAGAAGGCGTGGTTCAAGAATGCGTACGTCGACGAGCACCTCATCCAGAACAACCTCGGTCTCGCCGTCGGCGTCACGGACGGGGGCGAGTCGACGCAGCGGTACAAAGACGCGGTTCTCGCGCTGTTCTCGGCCATGTGGTCGAACAGCTCGGTCGCGACGATCGAGAATTTCGCGTGCATCGTGCTCGGCTCGGCTTATTGCCCGGCCGGCGTCAATCGCGGAATTCGTCGATCCGGGTTGACGCGCGTTCGCGCCGTCGAAGTGCCCGGAGGGGCGATCGAAACCGCGGCTCTGCGGGAGGACATCCCCGACCGGCAGGTCGGCGCCGTCGTTCCGCGTCTGTTCGCCGTGAGCGCCTTCGCCTCACTCGTCGATCTCGAAGACGTGCCGGCCTTGCCGTTCTTCGCGGAGGACTTCTCGCCGGACTACCGGTGCGGAAAGCGCCTCGACGTCCGAACACCGCGTGAGATCACCGGTGTCGTCGACTCCTTCAGCGCGGACACGTTCATCCTCGAGTCGGTCCTGACCGACTTCATCGAGAACGAGGTGTGGGTCGGCGATCTGATCCGGCTCACCGTCACCGGTGAGGCGGATCCCGTTTTCGGTCGGGTCGCCGAGGTGCTCGATGCGCACCACTTGCGGCTGCGGGAGGCGCCGGCCAACCCGGACGCGGCCGGCTACGGCGAGCTGTCGTACGGCACGCCCACGGGGTACGGCGGCACGGTCATCGGACTCGCCGTCACGGCGTTCACGCTTTGGACGCGCAGCACCCGGATGCTCGACGTCGGTCTCTATCTCGACGAGATGCTGCGCGACGCGATAGCTCTCGCCGACGGAGAGGCGTACGAGACGGCCCGCACGCGGCTCGTCGAGGTGCTGCGGCACCACGTATTCGCGTTGCGGATCGACTGGGACGCGACGACGGACCAGGCCGCTCTCGGCTACCTCAAGGTGCTTCTCGAGCGGGCGAAGCCGGCCGAGACCCGCGCGATCGCATACACGGAAGTGAACGACGGGCAGATCGAAGATTCGTTCACCGGCACGGTCGCCGATCACGGCGTTCAGGTGACGAGTCTGTGGCGCAGCTCGGTGGTGGGTGCGTCGTACGTCGGCTACGCGTTCGCGGCGGCGAGCGTCGCCGAGATTCCCGTCGAGCCTGATTTGTTCGGCCCGGATTGGTGGATACCGTAGGAGCAGCAGATGACGTTTTATCGAGTTTCACCGACCGGAAGCGACGCGTCTTTGACGGGTTCGTTTTCGGCTCCGTGGCAGACGCTCGGCAAGCTCGCCGACGTGTTCACGCAAGATAAGCCGTTCGTCGGAGGTGACATCATCGTCATCGATCCGGGCGTCACGCACGATTCGTCCGGCGTACCCCTGCTGTTCTCCGGAAACGACTTCGCATCGAAGGTCAAGATCATCATGGGCGGCGGCGGGCTCGGCGACAAGCCGGAGATCACCGGCAACGACACCGACATCGGCGTGACGATCAGCAACGTTACGAACCTGCAGATTTCCGACTGGGTCATTCGCAACGCCAACGACTACGGTCTCGCGACGAATCTCGTCACCGACATCGTGATCCACGGCTTCGAGATCAAGGACATCATCGGCACCGGCATCGGGTTCAGTTACTACGATCAGGATCTCGATGAGGGTCGAGACTTCATCGTCGAGCACTGCTACGTGCACGATACGACCGGTGACGGTACGACGTCGATCTCAGCCATCCGCACGCAGGTTCGATACTGCCACTTCAAGAATCACGGCATCGGACAGGCGTCGAACCTGGTGGACGGCGTCGCATTCCACGGCGTGAAGAAGGATTTCTGCGAGGTGCACCACTGCATCATCGAGAACGTCGAGGGGAAGTCGGGCATCGGCGCCAACTTCAACGGAGCGCTGGTCGAGTACACCGGGTATACGTGGAACATCAATGCGTCGGCGCAGACGATCGAGAAGTCCGGCGGACCCGCGTGGTGGGCCGGCTACTCCGTCGGCGACTACTTCAAGGTCACCAGCGCCGAGGATCCGGAGAATGACGGCATCTATCTGATCGCCGAGATCATTTCGACTCACAAGGTGCGCGTGTCGACTGATGTTCCGTGGACGACGGAGACGCAATACACGCAGGGTTTCACCACGACCAACGCCGCCGACGCGACGGCGAACGTCATGCGGATGGACGGCTCCCGCGTCTATTCGCATCACAACTATCTGCGTAACGTCTGCACGCAGGGCATCAACTCGCTCGAGCCGCTCAGTGTTTGTATCGCGATCAACAACATCATCGTCATGCCGGACCGTTGGTTTGGCCGTCCGTTCGTCAACGCTTCACTGGTGTTCACGTCCGGGGCCAACACGGTCCGTATCGTCGGAGAGGACTGGACCACGAAGTTTTCGGTCGGTGATCTGGTCTATTTCTCCGGCACCTCGAATGACGGTCTTTACAAGATCGCCTCTTTCAGCTCGAATCCGGACCCGAACGACACGATGCTGATTGTGACAGCCGCGCCGGGAATCCGCGATCCGGCGTATGACACCAGCGTCTCGACCACCGAATCGGTGACGGGGACGGTGGAGTACGCCGTGCCGTTCAATACGGGCTGCTCGGGTTTTTACAACAACGACGGATTGACGCACGCCTTCAACAACACCGTCTACAACATGTCGAGGTCAGAGGATCCGGGAACGATTACGGAAATGGTTGCGTCGATCGCTCTCACCGGATCCGCCGGCGGGGAGTTCGGATCCGGCGTGCTCTACAACAACGTGAGCGTGTGCACTCAGGACGAGTCGTGTCATCTCATCTGGGACGTCGACTACCCCGGGGGGACGGACTACGGTTGCTATTGGCCGGATGATTTGAATCCCACAGGGCTCGGTAGGTTTTACGCTCTCGGGTTCAGCTTCGCTCAGCTGGCCACGTGGCAGGATCTTACGCCGTTGGACACCAACAGCATCGCAGCCGATCCGCAGTTCATCGGTGACCCTTCGGCCGATCCGCGTTATGCGGCGCTCAGCGCGACCTCTCCGTGTATCGGCGCCGGGTCGGACCTCTCCGCGAACGCGACGAAGGCGTTCAACGACGACTACCGCGGCCGGCCGCGGCCCGACGGTGCATGGGACATCGGAGCGATGCAGGCCGGCGTGGTGGACTATCCGTCGATTCGCACGAATCGCGTCGGCGCGCATCTGGAGTTCCAGATCGTCGACTCGGGGTGCGTCGGGCTTCGTCTCGCCGTCACCTATGAGGAGGGCGCCGGCGTCGGGTCGGCAGGCGTGCTTCTGTACCGAGTGATGAAGCCGGCCGACTACGCTTCCAATCCTGCATGGCAGAAGGCCGAGATCACGGCCGGCGTGGTGATGTTGTCCCGGATGCTCGACGTCGACTCCACCTACATCGTCGAGGCCGTCGTTGGCCGGGTTCGCACGAAGGTGGACGGGCGGGTCGAGTTCACCAACGTCGAGCGCTTCCGAGAACCCGAGGACAACTACTCGGATTTCGGTCCCTGCGGCTCGTTCGTCGAAATATCGGCCGTCGTCGCCGACGTCGGCGCGGCCATTCAGCCGGTCGACTGGTCGGCGCTCGTCGCCGATCCGTTCAACGTCCTCTTGATCGGCACGCAGCCGGAAGACGGCGTCGTGATCGGACCGAGCGGAGAGCGTCTCGACGACGGCGTGCAGCGCCACTACGCGTCGTTGGTCTGCGCCGCCGTCGCACAGGACATGACCACTCCCAGGCGGCTCAACGTGCTGACCACCGCGTACTCAGCTCAGCGCATCACCGATCTGCAGTTTCCGCATCTGTTCGCGGACGGCACCACGGTGGCGAGCCTCGCGGACTACGGGGCCGGCGTCGGCCGCTTGTCTACGGGAGAGCTGGTGGCGCGTGCGCAGCATCAGAGCGAGCCGGCGTCGGCGGGCGCGCTCTTCGGCAGGTTGACTCTGCTGCGCACATACGAGCCGGATCCGCATTTGGTCGTCTTCGCGCTCGGCGCCGCCGACATGGCGGAGTACGATCCGACCGACTCGACCTGGGAGTCGACCGCCGCGACGGACATGGCGGCGCTCATCACGGATACCTTGACCGGCTACGATCACATGCCTCGCGTAGTGGTCGTGCTTCCTCCCGTCTCCGGTCCGGTCAACACGGCCGGAGAGGACGTCGTCCGCAAGGCGCTCTCGGACGCCGTAGCGGCGGTCATCGCCTCCGGGGTCACGAGTCTCGACGTCGGGTTGGTGGATTTGCTTGCCGATGCGGCGCTCGCCGCGCAGAATCTGGAGCCGTGGGACATCGTGCCGACCCGCGATCAACACGCCTGGCTCGGCCGTTCCGGCGGGGCTTTCGATACCGCGGTGCGTGCGGCCTTCGCGCACGTGCTTCCGTAGGAGACGACCGGTGAAGAAGCGACTGTTTCCGGCGACGATGGAGTTCACGACCACCGATCTCGACAAAATCGGAGACGTCGCCGAGGAAGGCATCGCCGATTTCGTTCGTGCGATCGCCAGCCAGAACGACCCGTCCGGCGTCATCTTCACGGACAACAGCGCGCTGACGGACGACACCGACTGGACGGCTTCCGGTTCGGCGCCGTGGACGATCGACATCCCCACACAGCACTTCTACATCGGCGACCCGGACGGTTTCGGCGGCGCGCTCGGCAAGCTGACCGCCACCTCGTTCGTCATGGCCGGCACGTCGGCGCGCACCGTCGCCGTCTTCTTGCGCCTGACGCGCACCGTCGCCGCGGGGACGCGAAACTACATCGATTTGTCCGGAGCCAGTCCCGTCGTCGGAAGCGCGTCTTTCGACGTCGAGCAGGATTGGAGCACGGACATCGTGGTGGTGGACGATTACGGCGGTCCCGGCGACGATCCGGCGCAGGGAACCGACGATGTCGGCGCGCCGATCAAGCTGGTCGAGTTCGTCGTCACCACCGGCCCCGCGGCGTTCACCGTGACGCTGAATCCGGATTCCAGAGACTGGATCATCAACGCCGGCACGCCGGCTGATCACGCCTCGTCGCACATCACCGGCGGCGGTGACGCGATTCAGCTCGCGACGACGTCGCAGGACGGCCTGATGTCGCAGGCGTACGCGCAGGTCGTCGAAGACGCGGTCACGGCGGTGGACGTCGACTCCGGCTCGAGTTTTCTCGTGGCGACGACGGACGCCGGTCCGCCGAAAACCATCACGCTCGCTTTGCGCCTGATCGCCGACTCGCTCAAGAAGATCACCGTAAGCGGCATCGACCGCCTCGGGTTGAACTTCGGGTCCGGCGCCTTCGCCGGCACATCGAACCGCCCGGCGCGCGCCGATCACAAGCATCCGATGACCGACAGCCCGGTGCAGGTGGTCTCGGCGACCATCGCCGTGACGGCCGCAGCGCAGCTCGGTACGTCCGTGTCGGTCACCGTCCCGAGCTCCGTCACCACCGTCATGGGCGTCGAGTGCTTCTGGATCGCGCCGACGCTGTCGTCGCAGTTCCCGCGCGTCGCTTGCGGATGGTCTACGGTTCCGGTCGGAGGCGTCAGCCGAAAAATCGGCTGTCATGCTCTTCTTGCCGGACCGCGGGATCTCCGCATTCGTCTCGGGGACGCTCTATGTGAGATGTCGGTGACCGAGAGCGACGTCGTAGAAACGGCAGCCGGGTCGCAGACGTGGGACTCGGTCGGAGGCTCGGCCGGAATGCTGCCGACCACGGGTACGATTCTCGTGGTCATCACGGGGGTGCGCACATGAACGTCGGGATCCAGGATAAGGTGATCATCCGCGGCCGTCCGACCGTCTTCTCGGTGCCGGCGTACGTCGACGGCTTCGCGGTGACGGATCCGGTGGATTCCCGCTGGGACTCCTCGAGGAAGCCGGTGCTCGCCGGAGAGAATCTCATCTGCACGGGCATGTTCTCGGCGATCCAGAACCTGATGGCCCGCGACGTCGTCAACTGGCAGGCGGTGTCCGTCTCCGTCGGTTTCGGCGGCGACTATACGCAGCCCGCGACGGAAGGCGCCTCCGTCTCCGACACCGGGCAGCGGGTGCCCGCCGCGTTTACCGACGCCTACATGCGGAAGCCGCTCTACACGGCGGCCATCCGCTTGGCGGACGTTAGCGCCATCCTGACCGAGTACCGCTGGATTTACACGGCGACGCTTTCTCCTTTCGGCTTCGACACCGACATCGGAGATCCGCTCAAGCCGTACATCAACGAGTTCGGACTGCTCGCCGCGAACGGGACGCTGCTGGCGCACTTCATTCCGCCGGCGGCCGAAGACGGCACGACGGTTCGACGTGCGAAGACGGATCTCGAGTGGTGGGTGATCCAGTGGGTCGTCGAGTTCCTCGGAACCGCGACTTCGGAGTAGGGGAACGACGATGACGCAATCTCGCACGGTCAGTTTTCACGCCGCCGACACCAGCCGTCTGCACAACAGCCGGCTGGCGAACGTGCTGCGGCCCGGCGTCTACAGCGGCTTCAAGCTGCGCCCCAACGCGGCATCGGCCAATAAGCTCGACATCACGACCGGCGACGACACGGCGTCCGTCCTGCTCACGTCGGAGGGCGTGCGCATCGAGGAGTCGACCGATCTGTACGGTGCGGTCGCCGTCGCCAACGCGGATCCGAATCTCACTCGCGTCGACCTGGTGGTCGCCGAGTACCAATTCACGACAGACACGGCCGTCGCCGCGCAGTACAAGATCATCCGCGGGGCGTATCCGTCGTCTCCGACCGCCGACCTTGTGTTTCCGGAGCCCGCCAACGCGTACCAGGTTCCGATCGCCTTCGTCGTCGTGCAGCCGCAGGCCGCCTCCGGCGGAGCGACGCGAGCGGTCATCGCCATCACGGACATCTTGCACATCGGACGCGCGGCGGACGTGCGCGCTCCCGAGGGCATCTCGTCGTTCATGCCGATCGTGTCGCCGGCGGACCGGCGGCGGTTGTTCGTGCACGCCGGCATTCTTCCGAATTTCGACGGCACGCGGGCGCTGGTGTTCAACGGCGGGTACAGCGACGTCATCGACTACACCACGCACACCGAGGGCGAGGTCAAATACTACCTGTTCGGCGTCGACGACGACGGCGCCGTGCGCGTCATCGGTTCCGCTTCGACGGTCGCGGCTTTGCCGGATTTCTCCCGCGACGTGTTCCCCGTCTGCTACGTCACCGGCACGCGCGTTCCGAGCACCGACGCCGTGACTCTCACGGACGTCGTCGATCTGCGCTTTCCCTTCGCACGGCAGCTCTCGCCGGTGCTCGAAGAGGAGCCGTACAAGGCCGCGCTGGCCGACTCGGTGTTCCGCTATCTGCGCGTCGAGTCGTTCACGAGCCTCGACCGCATCAACGCCGCGTCCTTGAGCGACGCCACGGTGACGCTGGACGTCGATCGCGGCCTTACGGCGATGACGCTGACCGGAGAACCGACGGACGACGTCACGATCGCCACGACGGATCTCTTGACCGGCACCGCGATCGGAAACGTCAAGCACTTCATGGTCGTCGTGGACGCCAACTTCGAAGGGCTGACGATCAAGTTCTCGACGACCAGCTCGACCGGAGGTTTCGTCGCCGCCCGGTATCGATCCGGAGAGGTCGTGCGCATTCCCGCCGGAGGTGGCGGGCGGCTGTTTCTGCAGTTCACCGTGCCGGCCGAAGCGGTGGCGGCGGGAGCGGCCATCTTCTCGTATGGCTGCTTCATGACGCTCGACGAGTCCGTGGTGAGCGCCGGGACGGTCGCCGACATCGGGCTCGACGCGCTGAAGAACGCGGTGACGAACCTGATCGCCAACGGCAATTTCCGGTATTGGAGCCGCGACGACATCAACGGCGATCCTACCGATCCCGACGCCTTCGCCGAGATCGCGTACGCCGCTTCGGAGGATCAGCCGTTCGCCGCCGACGGCTGGCAGTTCACGAGTTTCACGTTCCCGGCGAACGACGGCTCGGTGCGTCGCCGCGGTCTTTCGCGCGACATCATCGAGACCGGAGAGGAGAACGTCAGCGACACCTGCCTGTACTGGGCCGGGTCGGCAGGCGCCGCCGGATCGCTCGGAACGAACACGCTCGAGTACCGGACGCCGGTTCCCCCCGGATCCAGCGGGCAGCGCATCACGTTCGCGTGCAGCTTCCGCGCGAGCGCCGCGGCCGTCGTGCGCATCGGCATCGTCATGTACGAGGTGACGGAGCAGAAGACGCTGGTGATTCAGTCGGCTCCCACCGAAGTCAGTCCGGCGTCGTCTCGCGGCGACTTGATCGTCACCAGCGACGTCGCCGTCAACAACCGGACGGTCGCCGTCGGTTTCCGCATCTATCTCGGGCAGACCACCGGCGAGAGCTGGGCCGCCCTGTGGAATGCGCGCGCCGCGGTCGGCTCGTTCCGGCAGCTGGCCTACACGGAGGCGCCCAACGCCACGGATCTGCTCCGCAAATACTACGAGCGCGGCCGCGTGTTCGTCGCGGGCAACATGCTCGAAGGACAGACCATCGGAACCGCGGTGCAGTTCGGCGCCAAGAAACACACCGTTTTCGGCGACGTCGAAGCGCAAGTGATCGCGCAGTCCGACTCCAACCGCTCGCTGAACATCGACGCGTCCGCGTACGCCGCGACCGCCGACGGCGTCGTCGTGACGTCGCAGGTGCTCGCGAGCGGTGCGGTGCGGATCGACGAGGACTTCGAAGCGTTCGTGCGCTACGCGTCGGCGTAGACTAAAAAAGAACCCCGGTGGCGGCCGGGGTTCTTCTCTCTCAGCGACGACGACGACGTTGGGTTTGGTACGGCGGTTCGACGCCGAGCCGTCTCCACATCGCCGCCTCCGCAAAGAGGCGTTCGTGGTCGGCGAACGACTTGTCCTTCACCAAGCGGCCGGTGACGAGCATGACGCCGAACTCCTGCTTCTGGCCTTCCGGCCAGCTCAGCACGGTTTCGTCGATCACGCTGTTCGCCCACTCCTCGGCCTTACGGCCGAGGCTCGTGGAGCCGGCGCTCTTGGGGAGCGCCGGGGACTCGACCTTCGTCGTCTCGACGACGGCCGGAACGGCCGACGTCACGAAACGAGCGACGGTGCGGAGGATCTTTTCGTGGCTCGGCGCCGTGTGGATGTGCACCCACAGCGACAGGTGCCGCGTGTCGATCTCCGCCAGCTGCGACGACAGCGCTTGTCGGCTCGCGCCGACGAGCCCCGCCAGTTGCACGATGACCGCCTCGCGATTCGGGCTCGGCGTGCCCGTCGTTCGCGAGAACATCTGCGCCGCCGTAGGCACCAGGTCCGCCGATGCGCCGACGCCGGTCAGCGTCGCCGTATCGGCGTCCTTCTGCATCGTCAGCGACACGAGGGTGTCGCCGCAACCGGCGTGTGCCATCGTGACGACGTTTCCGTTCGTCGCGACGGTAACGCACGGAAGGTTTGCCCGCGCGATCGCGGCGATGAGATTTTCCATCCCTACGCCGCTCTCGATGTCGTGCTCACGCACGATTTCGAGCAACGGAAACCGCGTACGCGGCCCGGCCAGCTCGACCCATGCCGGCAGGAGTTCCTGCCGCGATCCTTTGACTTGTTGGTTGCCCATTACATCGCCCTCCGGAAAAAGTGATCCGCGAACTTGCAGATCATCTTTCTTCTGCCGCATTTTACGGCTGGTTTTGAGGCGGTTGTGCGGTCGGTTCGTTGCTCGGGTCGGTCGCACAACCGGGCGCGTGCGTCAGCGGGGGGATGTCGTGTTTGAGGCAAAACCAGCGCAGCACGGCGTCGAACTTTTTCGCTTTGCTCGTCTCGTTTTTTGTGATGTTGTGGAGCACCCCCGCAGTGAGCGCGTAGTCGCCGTCGTGCGTCATATCGCGATACGTCGTCTCCGGCATGCCGGGACTCCAGTATTTGGATTCGGCGCCGTAGTTGTCTCCTTCCCCGGTGTAGATCGAGTAGGCGAGGCCGTGTGCCTTGCACGCCTCCTCAATGTCCTCGACGTTCCCGTAGTTGACCTCCTCAGCTTCGACGTCGAGCTCAGTTCCAGTGGTGATGGCGTGGGTGATTTCTTCCAGCTCGATCTGCACCGAGTAGTTCGCGCGGAGCAGTGCCTCGATTCCGGCGGGCGTGATCTCGCCGCCGATTCGGATGCGCACGAAACAACGGTCACCCATCGTTATTTTCTCCTGTGATGACCGGCGCGCGTAGGATCCAGTCACGGATCGCCGCCATGGACGCCGTGTCGCTGATCAAATCGTCGCCGGTGCGGCACAGCCACAGCCCGAGCAGCTGACGTTTCGACTGATCGAAGTCGCTTTCCGCGACCAGCGCGCGCAGAACAGCGCGCATCCAGGCGTGCTGCCGCATGTGCGGGCCGACCAGCTCGAGTGGAGCGCTCCAGTAGTCGGAAGGCTTGTTGCTGAAGCGCAACAAGAACGTCGTGCTCAGGATGCCCTCTTTTTCCGGGCGCCCGCAGCGATACACGTCGATCGCTTTGCCGTCGGCCGTCAGCGACAGCAAGTGCGCGCATCGGTCGCAGTCGTGTTCATGAAACAGTTGTCGAGGCATTCATGCTCCTTTTCGTTCTTTCGGGTTATTCCTCTTTTTTGGGCGAGAGGACTTTCGCGATGTGGACGGCCGCCGCTTCGGCCGCGTCTTTCGGGCCGCGGTGGTACGGCGCGATGAAGTGGATCCTGTGCTGTTCGTTCTTCTCTCCGAAGTGCACCGTTTTGAAATGTCCGGAGACCAGCTGCCGGCTCGTCAGACGGCGGTTCGTGTGTTCTCCTGTTCCAGCGCTCTCGGCGCCGCGGCGGACGTAGCGGACGTTCTCTCCGACGAGCGTGTAGCATCGGTACGCCACTTGTCTGTTGATGGAACGCGCCGCCTTTTCAGCCTTTTTCGGGTTTTTGGCGTGCAGTCCGCGCTTGGCGATCTCCGGCTGTACGAAGCGGAGCTCGGCGGACGGCAGCGTCAGATAGAGCAACGTGTTGACCACCAGGTTGAACGCCTGCTCGAGATCCGTCCCGGCTTTGCGTCCCTTTTCGGCGAAGCGCTGCAGCGTGTCGGCGGCGATCGTCTTGGAGTCGACGATCTCCGTGGAGTCCGGGTTCCAGGCGCGGCGCAGCCAGAGAATGTTTCCCTTCCCCAGCGTCTCCTCTTTGGTGACGAAGACGAGATACAGCTGCCAGCCCGGTTCTTCGGAGTTGTCGCTCTCGTGCATGTGGAGGACGTAGGCGCCTTCAAGCGGGTACACCGCGCCGTCCGGTCCTTCGATCGTCATGCCGTTGTCCTCCCATACGAGATAGACCGCGGCGTGCGGCGGACGTACGCTTCGTTTTTCTACTTTGAAGCTGCAGTCACGCAGCAGGTGCGTGAGTTCGCCTGCGATGCGGTAGACGTGGCTGCCGGCGCGGTGCGTGTTGACGAGCGCGAACTGCTCGTTCCAGGTGGTCTGCGCCTGCGGTGAGCCGAACAGGCGAATCATGTCCGACATCGACCGAAAGACGCAGTCCATCATCTGTGCGCGGGAGATCGGGTCGCGTCCGGGCTTTACGATTTGCGCCGCACGGAGCGCAGGCCCGAGTAGCGAGCGTCGCGGATCGCCGATCTTGTCGCTTGAAGGAGCGATGTCGGATTGGACGGCGAGATGGCTCTCGTAGTGGGTGAGTGGGCGATCAGGTTTCATTTTTCCTGCTCTCCGCACCAGGGGCAGAAACGCCAGTTGCTGGAGATGCCGGCCGCGAACGCCGCGTCTTTCACGTCGTTCGGCGCCGATTGCGCCGCGAGGCGTTCAGGGCATGGTTTTTTCGGCGCGCAACGCCGGCTCGTATCGTAGAACTCGAGATCGAGATCGAAGAGCAGATCGAAGTCGTCGGAGTAGTCGCTCGCCGGGTCACCCCATGACATGCCTCCGACGAAGGCGTAGTGGCGACCGTTCAGATAGAACATCGCGATCTGTCGGCTCGTTTCGAGGAGGAGCGCCTCTTCGATGCGAGTGATCGCCGCGGCGATGCTGTTTTTGATTTCGTTCGGCTCCTGCTCGTCGTACAGCAAGACGGACTGGCTGTTCTCCAGCGCCTTGACGACGTCGAAGTCCGGGGAGAGCACGCGCTCACGCAGTCGGCGTCCGGCTTCGCGCACTTGCGGAACGTAATCGGCGGCGAATACGTTCGGGACCTCGAGGCAGCTGAGCAGAAAATTTTCACCCATTAGGGGTCTCCTGGATCATCGGGTTTCGTTGAGGGTAAGATACGACCGTCCCTGTGGTTTCGGTCAAGGAGGTGCACGGTGGCTCACGTTCAGCAACACGTCGACGCGTCGGGTGTTCGAGTTCCTCACGTCTTCGATCGCGTAGCGACCGACGGCGACGCCGGTCGTTTCTCCGTCGCCGAGCGCGGCTATCGCTACATCGTTCACAAAGACGACGCCGGAACGACGACCGACGGTACGGCGCTCGTCACGACCGAGTCCGGCGCGCACCTCTTTCAGCTTCCGTTCGACTACATCGTCGGCGCCAAGCAGCTGATCGTTCAGGTTCCCGATCCGGACTACTACGCTTCCACCAATGCGCTGCTGTTTTTGACGGTGCCGTCCGTCGACGAGCGGGACGTCGCCACCGCAGGCTGGACCGGGCCGGCCGACACCGAGTTCGCGACGTATTTCGAAGAGGTCGGCCCGCGGACGGTGCGCGTCTACGGGCTCCCCGATCCGACCGGCGTCGTGCTCTTCGTGGTGCCGCACACGTCGCTGCCCGCCGCGAGCCGTGAGAAGCTCATCGTCAACGATCAAAGCGACAACGCGGCGATCGAGCTGCGCGGCCCCGGCGACGGCATCTTGTTGAAGTCGCAGAGCGGCGCCACGTACCTGTTGCGCGCCGACGACAACGGGACGCTGGTGCTCGAGCCGCGCTGATCACGTGCGCGGCGGCGTGACGAGGAGGTAGTCGCCTTCGAAGATCGAACGCAGACGGCTCACGCAGTCGCGGCGCATGTCTTTGAGCAGCCCGAGATCCGTGAAGTTTTCGCGCACCAACGTCATCTTCCACGGGATCAACACGAGCCTGGCTTCTTCGATTAAGTAAACAGCCTGCACGCAGCGGTTATTGTCCCAGAAGACACGGCAGTCCACCGGAGCTCTCGGTTCTTTTCGGGAGTCGTAGCCCAAGGCGTTGCCGTAATCGGTCGCCGTGCGCGGCGAGCAGGTCAAGGCGATCACCTCGTCCTCGTAGTAGCGACCGGGATCCGTGATGCTCTCCAGCCACCCGGAAACGCTCGTAGTCGTGAGCAGCGCGCTGCGGTCGGCGTACGAAAACCACTCGAGTTTGTCGTTCACCATCTGTCTTATCTCAGCCGGAAGAGGCACCACGCAGTCGTATCCGATGAGCGCGTCGCAGAAGCTGTTTGATGCCGCGTCGTACAAGAGACAGCAGATCGTGTCGTTTACGGTGACCGGTCCGAGGGCGCCGAACGGCATGCGCGGGGATGATGGAGTTCGCAGGTTCATGCCGTGGCGCCTGTCTATACGTTCCTGCACGTGGTACGGAAGCGCATCAAAGATAAACCCCGACCTTCCCAGTCGCTTCGTGATGAAGGATGCGGCCGCCGGCGGCAGCGGGCTGGTGCCTCGGAATTCCGTCGTTATCCCCCACGGTTTTCCGTTCGTCCAGCTCCATAGGACCGTCCGCATCCCGACGTTGTAGGCGTAGCGGCCGGAAGTGAGGATCAGCATCTCCGACTCGTTGGGCTTCGGCTTCAGGTAGAAGCCCGTCTCTTTGCTGAACGCCACGCGTCCTTTTTCTTTTTACTTCCGGCTGGCGACGGCGCGGGGTTTGACGTTGACCTCGAAGCCGCGGGATCGAAGCTCGGCGATGATCTCCTTGGTCGAGGCGGACGCCTCGATCACCTCGGCGTCCTCCGTCTCCGGCGCTTTCGCCGCCGGCTCGACGAGCGATCGGATCGCTTTCTTTCCGATGTTCATTTCTCACCTCGTAAAAAGGAACGGCGATCCGATCGGAGCCCGATGGATTTCCGTCAGGAATCCACGGGCTGAAGACGATCGGTCGCGATTCCGCTCAGGTCTGGTTCGGTTCCTTTTTGCACGGCGGCGCAAATCGCATCGACGGTCGGCGGCCGCAACCAAGGCGGCGCCGTGTCGAGCGACAAGCGAAAGCGCGTGGCGTTCAGCGTGATCACGAGATCGGTTTCGCGGAACACCAGGCGAATGCTGTCGCGCGTCGCGCGCAGCTCGAACGACGGGTGCTTGATCTCTTTGTGCCAGGCCAGCACCGTCGTCTCTGGGTTCGATTGGACGCGCAGACTGCGCCGAGCCGCGGCCGTCGCTCGGCTCGGGCAGAGTGCGTCGCACAGGAGCGCGAAGCAGGTCGCCGCGCGCTCGAAGGTATCGAAGCGATATTTCATGCGATGCTCTTTCGCAGTCGTTCCAGGAGGCGTTCACGGCCTTCCGGTGTCCCCGGGGCCATGTGCCAGACCAGAAGAGCCGCGGCCGGTTTACGGCCGGCCGCGACGGTGAGTCCGATCCAATCTTTCGTTACGGTGATTCGGCCTCCCGGGCCGGTCACGTGCTTCGTGCCGTCCTGCACGACGACGACGGCGTCTGGCAGAAGAGCGGCGTGCAGGTCCGCGAACGCCCTTTCGGCGCTTTCGACGGAGGGCATTCGAGTGCAGAGTTCGGGTGTCGGCATTCTTTTTCTCCGGTAAGAATGGGCGTGGTTCATTCTTCTTGTGCCACATCTCCCCTCGGAAATTGGCGGTGCGCACGGTATGCTCTTGGCATTGAGGAGACGGTCGTGCTCGAAGGACTCGTCAAAGCGTTCGAGAAGGTCGCCGCCGAGCTGAAGCTCCAGCCCCATCAAGTGCGGCTGCAGCATCGTCTGCGCAACTCTCCCGGCGTGCTCGCCTATTGGGGTCTCGGTTCCGGAAAGTGCGTTCACGGAGACACCGTTATCGTTACGGATGCCGGCGTGCTCCCGATCAGCGATTTTTTCCCGGTACACCCGGACGATCAAGTCGAGCAGCTTCTCGCGCCTCCGTCTGCGCTCCGCGTGTGGTCCGGCGATTGTTGGCGACCTGTTCGCTCGCTTTACAGTCAGCGCATCAGCGAGGGACTTGTTGCGCTCGCTACGGTCCGCGGTAACTCGGTCGTCGTCACGCAAGCGCACCCGATGCTGTGCCTGCGTGACGGGCGTCCGACTTGGGTTCCGGCGGCGGAGATCACGGCAGGGGACTGGCTCGCTGTCAACGACGCGTGGGGCGCGGCTGAAGGTTCGTGTCTGGATCCGATTCTCGAGCTGCTTTTGTGGCAAATCACAGAAGGAAACGAGGTTGCAGGCACTAATCGAGCAGTCATCACGCAAAAAAACAAGGGCGTGCTCGAGCGCTTGCAGGCGGCGTATCGCGCGCGTTTTTCCGGCAGCGGGCACATCCGCGGGCCGCACCGTGACGGTGTCTACCGGCTTGAGATCGAATCGAAAGCGTACCGCACGCACATCGAGCGCGAGTACGGTTTTTCGTGGGGTAAGAAGTCCGCCGACAAACGGCTACCTGCGGCCGTTTTCTCGCTTGATCTCGAATCCACGGCACGGGCCCTCTCCGTGCTGTTCGAGGCCGAAGGTCACGTCGAGCCGACCACCATCGAATTGACCACGGCGTCGGTGGTCATGGCGCACCAGATTCAGGCGTTGTTGCGCCGACTCGGTATCGTGGCGGCTA
>ERZ724522.561-NODE-561-length-23300-cov-7.112841_pt1 | contig 23300 bp, 27 predicted proteins | sample MGYA00376055_ERZ724522 | MGnify/ENA primary metagenome ERZ724522 (study PRJEB28724, sample SAMN07190884) | wastewater metagenome | isolation source: effluent of sewage treatment plant in Hong Hong | place: Hong Kong | collected 2016-03-17 ...
CGCGGTTCGCCTCGGCCTGGGATCGCTTGAGGTCAATCTCAGCCGCCGCGTCCCGCTGCTTGTTCACGTAGTCCTGTACGCGCGGATCCGACTCCTCGACCGTGCTCCACACGACCGACCCGCCGTCGCCGTAGTCTGCGACCTCCCACTTGCCATCCTTGCGCTTGCGCGGCGGAAGTGTCGCGACGTCCCGCTGAATCCGGACGCGCGACTCGTCCTGCTGCATCTTCGAGAGCGCGTTCTGCGTTTGCCGCCACTGGAGTTCTGCGGCTGCCTCGGCCGAGCGCGTCATGGCCTGCTCGCGCCGGAGTGCAAGCTCGCTCTGGTAGAGCTGGCCACGCAGCGCGAGATCCTGCATCTCGGCCTCGTGCTGGCTCTCCTGCATCACGAGCTGCCGCGCCGCGATCTGCTGCTGCTGCAAGCCGCCCGCGATCTGGACGCCACGCGGGACCCCGCCCATGAAGTCGGCGCCCTGCTGGATGTAGGGCAGGCTCGCCTGCGTGAGCTGCGCGGACTGGTTGCTGGATTCGCGGAGGTGGTCGGCCATGTCAGGCGCTCAGGGGGATGTCGCGGGCCATGATGAAGGAGAGTCGAGCCTGGAACTCGTGCGCGATGTTCGGCTGCGTCGAGAACGCGCGGCGCAGAAGGGCGGAGAACAGCGGGGCGTTCGCACTGCCACCACTGGCATCGGCGAGGCTCTGGGTCGCGGGGCCAACGGGGGCGCCGCTGACAGGGCCCGCAGGAGCGGCCCCGGGGCCCGTCTTGGGGCCTCCGGACGCCGAGGGTCCTGCGCCACCGCCACCGCCTCCTGGCGCAGCCTGAGGCCCCTGGCCGCCTCCCGTGGGGCCGTTCACGGCACCGGGCGCCAGTTGCTTCTGGCCTCCCGTGAACTGCTGGCCGCTGCCTGCACCCTGAGCCTGCTGCGCCGTCGGCGGTCCGATCTGCGGGGCTTGGCCGCCTGCCTGCTGCGCAGTCGGGGGTCCGATTGGGGACGGGTAGAGGTTGGGGTTCGTGGTCGAGCCGGGGTTGCTCTGCGGTGCCGGAGCACCGCCGCCGCCCGGAGTCGCTGACCCGCCCAGCTGGCTAATCGCCGGTAGCGCAGCGAGAGAAGCCCCGCCGGTGAAGGGCGCCGCTGCAACGGCAGCAACGGTCCCGATCGCCTGCACAAGCCCAGCCTGCTTCGCCCGCGCCTCCGCCCGCTTCTGCCTCCGCTCGTCGTAGCGGAACATCAGGTCAGGGGCCTCCTGCTGCCGCGCCACGGCACCCTGGAAGTAGGTGCTGGCCATCTGCTGGTAGTAGGGCGAGAGAAGCGCGGCTGCCCCGCCTGGCCGGTAGCTCGCGAGATTGCCGAGCCCGCTCCGCAGAGCCAACTGCGCGTTCGCCGTGCCCTCGGTGAGCAGGCGGTCGTTGCGCTGCGCCGCGATCTGGTTGGCGCGGAGCTGAACCTCTGGAGCGATCAGGTCGGCAGGAAGCTGGTTCGTGAAGCCGAACTGGTCGAACTGCACGCCGTTGAGCGCCTGGCTGTAGTCGTAGACGCCGTCGCCCCGGTAGCCGATCTGGCCGCTCGAGCCCAGGTTCTCGTACGCGGACTGCATGTACCGCTGGGTGCGCCCGCTGTCGCCACGACCCTTGCCGATGAGCTGCGAGAAGAAGTTCGCCATGTCAGTCCTGAATGGTAGCGCGGGCGACGGGGCGCCGCAGCCGGAACGCGATCAGAGCCTCGGTCACGAGAGTAGGATCACCATCCAGAGCGGTGAACCTGACCTTGATTGGGTGCATGGCCTTTCGCGTCGGACCGCGAGGCTTGTTCAGTTCCTCCGGCACGCCCGAGATCAGATCGCGCATCTCGGTCGTGCTCAGGACGCGATCCTCACCGCCGCTTTGCGTCGCGGACTCGATGATCTCAACCTTGTAGCGCAAGCCGCGCAGAGGTCCGCCGACGTTGTTGATCTTGGTCATCCCTACACGACCTTGGCGAGCTCGATGCTCACGGGATTGCTCCTGATGCCGGATCTCCGGCCCGGATTGCCACCGCCAGCGCGGTGAGCACAGCGCGGCCGCATGCCATCGCGTGGGCCGCGGTGTCGAAAGTCAGTTCGTGTTCGCGGAGGACCCCGCCGATCCCGTCGGAGATCACGAATCGAACGCCCTCCACACGCAAGCTCACCACCCTCGGGTTGAGCGCCAGCGTGAGCGTCCCGTATCGGACGATGGCGCACGGGCCGTAGGTGTCGACGGTCACGGCACCCTGGTTCGAACTGGTAATGGTGGTCGCTGCCATCTGTCCTCACGCCGGCCATGCCTTGTCGATGCCGTACGACGGCAGGACCAGGCCGAAGTCCCCGTTGATCGTCATCAGCTTTCCGTTGCCGGAACCGCCGGTGATGCGCTGCGCCTGCAGAGCGAGCCGTCCGGTCTGAGCCGTCGTGCCGCTCGGTAGCTGGGACGTCAGCGTCGCGCGCGCCGAGCTCGTGCTCGTGACGAGTTCCCAGAACTTGCAGGACGTCGTCGACTCGAACTCGACCACCCAGACACGCTCGGTGTTGTTCGCCGCGACTCCGGTATCCGCAGTCGAGACGGAGCCACCGTTTGCGCAGCAAGCCCACCAGTTGGAGTTGCCGAGCGTCGTCGGGTTGTATTCGAGCCAGATCCCGTAGGCCGGCCGCCCCGTGGCTGCCGCGGACGCTCCATTCGCGATGAACAGCACCCGTGCAGACGCGACGTTCCCGGCATTGACGATCAGCCCGTGCCAGACGATCCGGGCGTCCGCCGACAGGTAGTGGATCGCGCCCGCGTTCTGGTAGGCGCAGATCGCGTTCGTCCCTGTCGTGGTCGATCCGACGTCGACGACATGGGCTTGGAAGATCGTGGCGACTCGCTGATCGGAGTCGTACTGCGGGGAGTTCGTGTAGAAGGTCCCCGGAGTCCCCGTGGTGATCGTCGACCACCCGGTCGTGCCCATGCCGATGGGCAGCACTCGGAGGAGCCTCGCCGCGATCTGGAGGCGGCTGTGGGCGATCAGGGAGTTCGCGTCGAGCCCGCAGTAGCCGCTCGCCACGTCCTTCTCGGACTCCTTCTGGTACTGCGTGTGCGGATCGGCAGCGGCAACGTGATTGGAGTCTGCGGTCGCCCTCGCCGTCGCCTCGTCGTCGATGTTGCCTTGCAGCGTCGTGTCGGCGGTCCCGCGCGTCGAGGCCTCGGACGCCAGCGCCGCAGCGGCATCCGTCGCAACCTCCGCAATCGCCGTCTGCGCATCAGTCGCGGCGATCGTCCCGACCGGCGTGAACACGATGCTCGACGCGGGATGCGCCGTCGTGTCGGACTCGTGCGCAGAAATCGCCGCAGCCGCCGCTCCGGCAGCCTCCTTGTCGGTGTCCAGTTCGTTCAGCGCAGCCTGCACGTCCGTCGCGGCAATCCCGCCGGCAGGAGTGTTCACGATCGACGAGGCCGGGTGCGCAGTGGCGTCGCCTTCGTGAGCCGTGATCGCCGCAGCCGCGGTGCCGGCCGCGTCGAAACTCGTCGTCGGCTCGTAGGCAGCCGTGTCTAGGTTCCCGACGTTGGTGTGCTCGGCAGCGGTCAGGTGGTAGAACTCGTCGGTCCCGTTGCCGCCCTGGAGACCGCCGAGCGTGTTGTGGTCGATGTCGCCGGGATCGACGGGGGCCGGGATCTCCAGCGCAGCCTGCGCGTCGGCAAGAGCCGCCGAATCGTCGCCAACCAGCGTCAGTCCCGAGAGCGTCAGGGACAGCAGGCGCTCGCCAGCGATGTCCCCAACGTAGAAGAACACCTTGGCCTCGACGACCTCGTGAGGCGGCAGCGGCGCGAGCCAGAACTCACCCTCACCGCCCTGTGCCCCGAAGTTCTCGATGGATCGCCAGACGATGTAGGTGTCGTCCGCTGGCCTCTCAGGAGCGGGGTCCACTTTCCACCTCCAAGGACACGTCCTTGATCGCGAAAGCGCCGTCTCCGAAGAACTCCAGTTCGATGCCGATCCCCGTCGCCGACATCGAAGCCCGCAGCGGGGTCGATCCCGTCAGGATGCGCTGGCCCCACAGCGGGCCGAGCGGGAACCGCGTGCCGTCCTCGTTGATGAGCGAGCCCTTGACGTAGGCGTGTTCGGCATCGACCTGCGCGTCGATGACCACGCCAGTCGCCATCCCGACCACGCCACCGGGCCAGACTCGAGCGCGGTGCCATCGCGCCCGCAGGTAGGGGCCATTCGCCACCACCACATCGCCGACTGCCCAGTTCGCCCCGTCCGCAGACGCCAGCGCAACAGACGACGCGCCAGCCGCTGCCGAGGAGCGCCCCACGTAGAGCGGCCTCGTGCCGTCCACGCTCCTGATGAACACGTTGTCAGACTCGCCGATCGTCTGGTCTGCATTGTCGATCGCGACGGTCGAGACCGAGGGATCGCGCCGCGCCGTGATGCTGAACTCGCTGACCGCAGCGGCGCGCTCGACCACGCCGTCCATCGCGTAGACCGGCTCGTACTTGTCGTCCGTGAAGGCTGAACCCGCACTCGTGAACGCGATGCGATCGACGCCATCGTCCACGATCATCGTGTTCATCGCAGAGATGCGGCGCTGGCCGTCGCGACGGATCAGCGAGAACCCGTTGCTCACGAAGTTCCAGACCAGCAGGCGGTCGCAACTGACCTTGCTCTTGAGCTGGTCGGTGGTTGCGGCGGTCCACTCGGAAGCCTCGTCGTCGACACGCACGGCCCACATGATGAGCGAGCGTTGCATGTCGACGCCTGATCCCGCACAGATCACCATGCCCTCGCTGTCGCGCTTGAGCGTCGCCCAAAGCTGCTGGATCTTGGACCCGATGAACTGGGGCGGACCGCCACTGCTCACGCAGGGGCCGCGCCGGGACAGCCATGCGCAGAACCCATTGGCCTCCACGGCGCTGTGCGGCGACGCGCAGCCCAGCACGTTGCTCAACACGATCGCCGAGCTGTACTGCGGCAGTGATGCCCATGAGAACAAGTAGGTCTGACGCTGTGTGAACAGCAGGTGCTGGTCGCCGAGTCGAGCCGCGCCGGTCGTCCGGCCCGTGACCTCCAGCCCATCGACCGGAAGATAGCTGGTCGCTGGGAACACCGCTGGCGCAGCCTCCTCAGCCACGACCACGAGATCAGATGGCGTGAAGATCCGGTACTCGCGCAGGTTGTCCAGGTCGAAGGTGCTGGTGTCTCCAGAGCGGAACTCGACGTTGTAGGCGTGCGGTCCCGTGCCGCTGCGCTGCCCGTTGTCCTGCCCGATGTTGCGCCCGATGTTGCTCGTGTTGCCGGTGCCGAGCGTGAGGGTGCCGGATGCGTCGTAGCTCCCGACCTCCGAGATGATGCGTCCGTTGAACGCGGTCGGAATCTTGCCGAGCGCCAGTGGGGCCGACGCCTTGATGCCTTGACTGACGTTCCACTCGGTCGGCAGGATCACGTAGTAGTCGTTGTCCAGGCTGCCCGCGAGGCCGCCGAGAATCGCGGTCGCCTTCGGCCATCCAGGGAAGTCCCAGTAGGACGGCATGTCGCCGCCCGAGAAGGCGCGCGACTTCGCGACGCTGACCCACGATGCGCCGGGAGGCGGAAGCTCTACCGCGGGCACGCGGCGCGGCGCAACCTGCGCCTGGTCGTCGGGGTCCTGCGCGATGACGAAGGTGTAGGTGGTGGGCGCGAAGGTGTCGACGCCCGACGTGCTGATGAGGCCCTTGTCGCTGGTCGTGACCTGAGGACCGAAGTTCGCGTAGGGGTAGAGCTGCTGTGCCAGGGCAAGCAGGTGGTCGGCGTCGGTGTTGGCTCCCGCCATCGGGTTGCTCGCGTAGAGCACGAGCTGCAAGCCAGCCGTCTCCATCGCGATGCCGCGCGGATAGGCAACCGCGATGTTGAGCGTCCGGTTGGTCGCGCCCGATGCCACGTAGATCGACATCGGGGGCGAGGGCAGACCAGCCTCGCCGGTGTAGGGGTCGTAGTAGCCGACCGCGAAGGTGAACCAGTTCCCAACCGAGACAGACCCGCCCGACGACGCCGTGATCGCCGAGAACCCCAGGATGCCGCGCGGGATGCCCAGCATCTTGGTCCAGCGCGAGTCCGGCCAGGACGTGTTGAGCGGGGGGCGCACATCCAGCGTCTCGAAGTGGTTCCGCACGTTCGCCGAGAACATGCAGCCATGGCCCGGCACCGCGATCAGGACTCGGCCATTCAGGCTGGCCGTGTGCATGCGGCGCAGGATCTCGAAGTGTCGCAGCGCCCCAACTGCCGACGTGTTGCCGCTGTACTCGGCCGTCGTCATCGCCCACATGGTCGGGCTCGGCCACAGCACGCATCCAGCGTCTGTGCCGTCCGGGACGCCGGGGCCAGGTGGGTCCGTGATGGACAGCGGAACGTCCGCAACCGTGGTCGCGAGGTTGTTGTAGCTGCCGCTGCCGTCGCGGCTCGTCACGGTCTCGACCACCACGGTCGCCTTGCCGTCCGCAGTCTGGAGCGCATGCACCGAGGATTTGCGCTTCACCAGAACCTGATCGCCAGCGATGACGGTCGACGTAATCGTCGGGATCGTGAAGGTGGCCTTCGCAGTCCTGGTCGCGACGTAGATCGCGTCGTCGGCCGGGATGTAGACGTCGAAGCTCGACGGCAGGAATGCGTTGCCCGAGTTCTCCTGCGTGGCGTCCAGCACGATCGTCGTCGTGCTGACTCCTGGAGTCACGGTCGTCGTGGTGAAGGCTTGGCCGTGGAAGGGCTTGGCCGCAACGCGACACCCAGGAGCAGGGCGAATCTCGCTGCCGTCCTCGCTGACGACAGCGTCCTCGAGTTCACGCAGCGCGCCCGGGATGATCCCGATCTCGGTCGTGTCGACGATCCCGCTCCAGCCGGAGGATCCTCGAAAGCTGATGAGTTGCTTCACGGTGGTCAGACACGGGGCCAGGACCGAAGGTAGGCAAAGGGAACCGTCGCGGGCTGCACGCGAGCCATCTGCGCGTTGCTCTGGCGAGCCTGATCCCGCTGCATGTTCTTGAGGCCGTTCGCGTACAGCACCATGAACGAGTTCAGGATGTCGGCGCGGCCCTCGGACTGAGCAAGCCGCATGCACGCTCCGCACACGATGGTCTCACGGTAGAGCCGCGGGATCGGCACGGTGTCGGCACTCTCGACCGGCTCGGTCCAGCGCATGCTGTACTTGACCGTGTAGGTCCCGGATAGCCCGTTGATCCTCACGACCTGCGCGCCGCTGGTCGTCAGGTAGAGGAACTCCCACCAGACCGGGACGTCATAGGTGCCGTCCGCAATCCGCAGGACGCGCTCCATGTAGCTCGGAAGCGTGCAGGTGTAGTTGTTCCCATCGACGGTCAGCGAGACGTCCGCAGACCTCACGAGGAACCATGCGGTGTCGCCGATCTGTGCGCGTAGATCGCGCAGCGTGTCGATGATCGCGGTGTCGACGTCCACGTCGTCCAAGGCGCCGCGCGTGCTGCGCTGGTAGCGCCGCTTGATGAGGTCGCGAACCTCGCCGAGCGTCGGCTGATCGCCTCGCTGCTCCTGATCGACCTTGCCCTCGTCGGTCGTGTAGTCGGCGCCGATGACCCCGAGGATCGCCGGACCAGCGGCTGTCGATGGGCCGAACCCGACCCACCAGTGACCGAACTCCTGCGCGGCGTCGCCCGTCCCGACGAAATCGTGGCTGATTCGCTGGTCGATGACGGGGCGGTCGTCGTCCTCGTTGTTCAGGAAGACACGGGCGCGCAAGCCGTAGGGCGACGCCACCGTCACGACGATCCGCATGATCTGCGGAACACCGAGGGCGCCGTCCTGCTGCAAGCGGTTCTCCCATCCCTCTGCCACGACCGATCCGGCCAGCACGAGGTCGACGTCCGCGACCGTGCTCTGCGCCGAGTCGGAGGGCAGAAAGCGCATCAGCGAAACGCGGCGCGCTCCGCTGGCCAGCCACTCGAAGCGAGCCCACAGGCCGAGCGGCAGCGTGGACAGGCCGGATGTGTCGGCCTTGCCCATCACGCCGACGTCGACGTAGTAGTTGCTGCCCTGCGCGCTGCTGACGATCGCGGCCTCGCACTCCTGCGGGATGTCGGTCGGCAAGTCCGTGGACCGCCAGCACACGACTCGCTGACTCAGCGAGGCCGAGATCAGCTTGGTCGCCGAGATGGTCGCGACGGCGCTGGTGTCATCAGCACCGTCCAGCGCGGTCCAGCTTCCCGCCTCGACGGACTCGTTCGAGCGATCGAAGTTGTCGGAGAAGCTGGCCATGGACGGTCAGACCTCGGTGGTCGGGTAGAGCACGCCCTCGTCGCGGAGCACCTTGTCGCTGATCTTGATGCCCTTCTTGCGCATGTCGAAGTAGTGGCTCGCCGGACCCGTGCCGATGCGCTCGACGTCCGTGTCCTTGCGCCGGCTGCTGCCGCGGGCGCGCTTGAGTTCCTCGTGGATCTTGGCCTTCTCGGCGTAGTCCCGAAGCTCGTGCTCCTCCATCCCGGCCGGCGTGTGGGCCGGAGCACTGCGCGCAAACCTGCGCACGTCGCTCCGACCCTTCTTCACGATGATCGTGATCGCCATCAGTTCACGTCCAGCAGGATGCAGAACCCCTTCGGGTTCTTGTAGATCGGCGTGCAGGTCGCCTCGACGTAGCCGAGGTGCGAGGCGGCGGTGTGCGCCAGCTCGTACTCCTCGTACGCCTGCGCCCACCGCAGCTCGTAGAGGTCGGGGTTGAAGATCACGATGTCCTGGTTGCCGTTGCCCGACAGGTCGTAGGTCGTGCCGGTCAGGTTCGCCGTGAGCGTTCCGCCAGCCATCCAGCGGTTGGTCAGGAGCACGAAGGTCCCCCACGAGGTCCGGACGTAGTCGACCGTCGCGCCGACGAGGTTGTCGTCGAGAGGACGGGTGAACCTCTGGAGCGGAACCACCGTCGCGGCGCTCACCGTCTGCGTCGACAGCATCGCGTCGAAGACCGGCTTCATCACCGGCGCGCACATGCACACGCAGTCGTCCAGCGACGTGCCGCCCTCGTAGAACGAGCGCAGGTTGGTCGTGGCGGTCAGCGCGGTCAGGGTCGCGGCCACGTTGGTCGCGAACGAACTGTAGGCGACCGGGACCGAGGCTCCGGCGAGCGTCTGGGCCGAGCCGGCGTTGCGGCCAGCGCCCGACGTCAGGACGTACTCGTACAGGCCCGAGGTCTTGTGCTCCGCGCCGCTCGTGCCCGACTGGTACGTCGACCACAGCAGGTTGTAGTCCATGCGCATCGCGAGGCGCTGGAAGGCACGCGCCGCCTGATCGCTGTACGTGTCGGTGACGCCGTAGGCGGTCGGGAAGATGCGGTCGAGGTTCGTGACGCCGAACGGTTCGCGGTCGTGGTGGATCGCGTTGCTCAGGAAGGTCGGGGCCTCCGTCACGGAGGTCGCGATGGACCCGCCTTCGATCACCGCGCTCACCGCGCTCGGCTGCGTGACCGCGTCCACGATCCATTCGCTGTGCCGAGCCGTCGGGGGCGGACCGACGCGAGCGATGTTCTGGAGCGGGGTGTCGGTCCACAACACCATGTTGAGGGCCGTTTCCAGGTCTCGGACCTGGTTCGCGATGTACGGATCTGCGTAGCCGGTACCGCGGCTGTAGGTTCCTTGGACTGCCATGTTGATTACGCCTTGGGCGCTGCGGGGATGAGGCCCGCCTGGCGTCGGGCAAACAGAAAAGCCGACGCGGCCTGGGCACGGGCAGAGTTGCCGCCCTTGACCGCGAGGAGATCGGCGCGAGCGGCCTCCATCTTCTCCTGCGCCTGCACGGCCGGGCTCTTGGGAGCGGGCCGAGGAGCGGGAGCACTGTGCGATGGGGCCGGGGAGCCTTCGAGGCGATTCGGATTCACGTTGGTCGCGCTCTTGCGCTCCGGGGGGAACAGGTCGGCACTCGCGGACTTCGCGAGGATCAGACACTGCTGAGGACTGAGGTTCGGGTTCTTGTCGAGCAGATCCGCGACCGCGCGCACCTGCTTGACGCTGAGGTCGCCCATCTCGGCGGCGACGCGATCGAAGGCGCTCGGCGGCGTCTCGGGAGCGGTCTCGGGAGTGGCCTGAGCCTCACCCTCGACCGGCTGCTCCGCGGCTGCCTCGCCTTCGGTGTTCGGGTCGGGATCCATCAGCACACCTTCCGACCCTGGACTTCCTTGGTCGGGGTCATGGTCTTGAGGTTGCGACCAGAGCGAGCCTGCGTCGGCTTCGACTTGAGGTCCGAGTACGCCTTCTTGGGATCACGGGCGTTCATCGTGGCCGCCGGGATGCTGGGCTTCTTGTTCATTGCTGGTTCACCGTCTGGAAGATGGCCTGACTCCGATCAGGTGCGCTCATGCGCATGGCGTCGGGCGGACCCGGAGTCTGGCCTGCCGGCGTCTGGGAAGGAGTGCTGTCGTTGAGATCGGCGCCCCGCTGGAAGGTCCGGCCGTCCTGCGGAGCGTTGTCCGGGCTCGGGAATCCGGATGATGCCTCGTCCATGCCCTGCGGCGCAAGTGCATGAGCCGCCTGCTTGGCCTGTTCGACCGCCAGCTTCTTCTGCTGGGCAGCCAGATGCTCCTGCATGTGCTCGGCGAACTGCTGGAGCACTTCGTCTGGGTAACCCTCTTCCTCGGCCTTTGCGGCAGCCTCGGCGTGCGAGTCGTAGTGCTCCTGGTCGTCGTCGAGAGGATGCGGGTCCAGCCGCATCCCGACCGACAGGAGCATCCGGTTCTCGCGACCCGGCGGCAGCACGTCCTCGGGGGCTGCCGTCTTCTTGAGCAGCCGGTCGCTCATCCGGTAGCCCATGACGCCCGTGAAGACCTCCTGGAGCCACTCGCCCGTGTCGATGTTGCCCTTCTGGGCTTCCGACGCGATCAGGAACTGGGCTTGGTTGAGCAGCGCAATCATCTTGGTCGCGCGCTCGCCGTTGCTCCCAAAGGTCGATGGGCCGACCATCTCGATGTCGACCGGGTCCAGCAGGTCTTCCGGCCTAAGTGTCGGTGAGAACCCGAGCTCCTGCGCACCGCGGCCCATGGCCCGGAACTGCTGGTCTTCTGTGACGAACTGCTGGCTGAGCAGCAGGATCTGCTCCGCTACCACGCGCTCGCAGTCGTTGGCGTGACGCAGGACCGCACCGCGGATCCGGCGGTTCGCTTCGCGCAGGTTGCCCTGGAACTGCGTCGCGGTGTTCTCATCGCCCGTCCCGCTGATCGCCTCGGGCGCACCCATCATCTCGCGGGTGTCGCGGCGCAGCAGCTCGAACATCGCAACCGTGTCGCCGATTGTGCTGGGGAACTTCTGAATCGCCATCTTGTCGAGCTGGCCCCTCAGGACAGCTCCGACTTCGAGGCGAGACAGCGAGTCCGCCGGGATGTCCGCGTTCTCGTCGGCCAGCATGAAGGGGCTGACCGCGAGCGCGTGACTACGCGACCCCAGCGCGCGGTGCTGATCGGCCTCCGCGTTGAGCGGCATGGCCTGCATGACCGGTGAAAGTGCCCAGAACACGAAGGGCTCGCGCGAAATGCGCGGCACCGCGTAGGGCATGTGCTGGCTGTCGTAGGGGTTGAACGCGATCCGGCAGGGATGGCCGTTGACGTAGAAGAACTGCCACTGGCGCCAGTCGTCCGCCGAGGTCGGGTGCTCGATGTGCGACCACTCGCCCCACAGCGAAACGCAGGGGATGCGCCCGTTGCGGTCCGCGCTGATCTGGGCATCGGCCTGCTGCTGGTAGGTCCGGACGCCTGCCGAGCCGGATCGCGCGGCTTGGTCGCGCTCGGCCCGGATGCGCTCGAGCTGCACCGTCAGCACGCCGCGGGCATTCGGGTTGTCGCCCTCGATCGCGGCAGCCACGCCTTGCAGGATGCCGGCAGCCTCCATGTGCAGGAGTTCACTGACCGACATGCGCATGGTCTCGCCCGAGAACCGCGCCCGCTTGGGGTCCATGCGGCTCGCGTCGTAGATGAAGTCGCGAGGGTCGACCAGACGCTGCGTGATGCCGCAGTACGTCCGGATCTTCTTCATCTCGGATTCGATGATCGTGACGATGTCGCCGTCCTCGTCGCGCTCCTTGCGCATCCGCTTGACCGGCCGCGTCTGGTAGCGCGATTCCCAGCCGATGTAGATCGGCGAGATCCCGTAGAGCAGGCCGCAGCGAATCCGATCCTCGCGCTCGTCGTTCCAGCGCGACATATCGAACTGATAGCGGATCCACTCCTCCAGCTTGAGGGCGCGTCGACGGTCGCTCTCGCGCCTGGGTTTGCACCAGAACAGGTCGTTGCCGAAGCCTTCGATGCCCTCGACGATGCGCGGCACCAGGACTTCCAGAGCCTTCTCGACTTCCGGGACGTGGATGTCGCCCGTGCCAAGTGGCGCATTCTCCGCAAGTGACTGCCCACGCAGCATCGCGTCGACGAACTGCCACGGCACCAGCATGGCCTGCTTGTACTCGTCCGAGAGCCTGACGCTGTCGTCGACGAAGTAGGCCGCGCGGTCCGCGATCTCGGCATCAGCGCAGAAGTTCTTGCCGTAGCCGTTGGCTTCCAGCCAGAGCTTGTATTGCTCCTCGTCGAGGTCGGCCCCTTCGTGCCGGAATCGGAAGACGCGCTTCATCAGCGGATGGGGATCGCGATGGCCTCGGCGCGCTTGCGGCGCTTGAGACTGGTCTCGATACCGGCGAGAAGCTCGTCGGTCTTCTGCGACATCGTGTCGATGTCCGGAACTTCCGCGCGAGCCTCATCTGCCCGGCGCTTGAGCAGCTGCGCGATGTTGATGAGCTGCTGGCGGATCCCCGGATGGATGCCCTGCGCGAACCGCAGGTGCTGTGCGACCATGTGGGCGTGCTCGTCGATGCTGTCGCACAGGTGGATGAGCTGGGCGTAGGGATTGGAGCTTTTCATGCGGTCACCTCCTGATGGCGCGATCCCAGAAGCTGCGGCGCTCGTCCAGAGCCTGACGCCGGACCCGCATCGGGCTCGGCGCAAGGGGTCTGGTGTCGATGCTGGATCGGCGAATCGACGAGGGGGTCAAGAGCCGGCGGTTCTCGTTGTCCACCTGGTCCAAGGCGCTCAGGCAATCCGGGATGTCCATGATGCCTCGGTAGTCCTTGCGGTCGCGCCATGCGGTGAACTGATCCACGATTTCGCCGGATGGTAGCATCTTTCCATCCGTCGAAGCGAATCCCTCGCTCCGGTAGATCGGAACGATCCTGCCGTCCAGGTGGGCCGAGCGCGCCATCCGCTCCTCGACGAAGCGTAGCTTCCTGGCCCGGACCCGGGCCTCCAGTGCGCGGATGCGGCTCCTCTTGGTGTCGCCCTGGTTGCCGGTGTCCAACTGGGTCCCGCGGGGCAGTTCGATCCACGGAATCGAGATACCGTGCCGCCGCATGTCCTCCTCCAGCCACGCCCGGTAGGTGTGGTTGAGCGAAACCCGCTCCATCGCGACCCCCACAATCATCACCTCGGCACGCCAGTCCTGGATGAACTTGATGAAGTTGTCGCGGAACTTGCTCGGCGGCCACTTCCCGATCCGCATGTCCAGCACGTAGGCGGTCGCATCCGCGTCGATCGTAACGAGCGCGATCACGGCCTGGCAGGCGTCGCTGTTGTCCGCCGTGCTCGTGTCGGTCAGGATGTAGCTGCACATCCGCTGGAAACGGTTCTCCCACTTGGCCGGGACCAGATCCTCGCGGTGGAACACTTCGGCTTCGGGTGACGCGATCATCAGGGCGTACTGCCGGTTGAACTTGTCCACATCCATGTTCCTCAACTGTTCCTTGAGGAACATCTTGTTGAGGCGCGGGAAGACTGGCCTCCCCTCCAGGACAGGGCGCCCCTTCTTGTCGTAGGTCGCGGTCATGCCGCAAGGTGCGTGGATGATCTCGCGGTTCCTACCTCCGCTGCGCCGATGCGTCTTGGATTCGCCCAGCAGGTAGGCGGCGTAGTCGTTGGCCTCGTAGGGCGTGAGCGTGTCGAGCAGAAAGCCGCCGGGGTCGCACAGCGGCATCAGGTTCTGCACCATCTCGATCGCGGCCTTGAGGCGCTCCGGGTTCTTCGCCATGCGGAAGTCGACCGGGTCGTCGGTCCACAGGACGTCGCAGCGGTCGCCGACGTTGAGAGCCCATGCGCCCGTCGCCTGCACCGTGACGCAGCGGTCGTCCTTCGTGCGGCCACACACCTCGAGGGCGTCATCGGCCCATGTCGACCCCTTGAACTCGCCGAACAACTGGACCAGCCGCTTGTTCTCGAAGAACTTGCGCAGGAGTCGCAAGGTCTTCTGGGCGAGGTCCTTGGTCGCCATGTTGATGAGCCACCGGATGTTCCGGTCCTCGATCACGGTCTGGACCAGCAGGACGCAGCCCCACCACGTCTTGTTCGCGTTGCGCGAGCAGAACAGGACAGGGTTCTTCCGGCGGGCCAGTGCGGCGGCCATGCGGCGGTGCTCTCCCCAGTCGACCAGCCCGCAGGTGCGCTGGATGCCGTAGCTCCACCACAGGCCGTTGCGGTGATCGTGCGACCTGCCGAAGTTCCCGACGATCTTCCAGTAGTCCTGGCCAAGAACGTGCCGCGCCAGGAACGACAGCCCCTCGGGGGTGCGCTGCTTGCACATCCACTTGGCAGCGAGGACCTGATCCGGGTCGTCCCAGTCGATCGGATCCGGGATCTTGGTCCGATCGGTCTCCTTTCGCGCCCGCACCGGCGCGATCTTGCGCAGCTTCGTGGTGGAACTCCGCTTGCTCATACGCGCCGTGTCCCGAGCACGAAAGGTTTCGTGCTGGAGTCGGTCCCGGAGAACGCGATCGTCAGGGCGGAGCCGGCAGGCACGACGTACATCTTGCAGCGCGCAAGCCCCGTGTTGACGTCGCGCGGAGCAATGCTCTGGCCGTCGACCTGCAAGTCCGCGAATGGCCCGTTGGTCGCATCGGCGGCTGCCGAGACGAAGTGCTCGACCACCATGTCGTCGGCCAGACCGTCGAAGATCGTGAGGTCAGGCGTGTCCTTCGTGAAGGTCTGGATGTACTCGCGGCGCCCCTGGAATGATCCTCTGCCGCCGCCGCCGCCGACGCCCTGCCGCATCGTGACCGTCACGGTGTCGCTGTCGCCGTTGCCCGCCGTCGCCTTGGCCCTGACCTTGTAGTCGTAGGCGGTTCCTGGAGTGAGTCCGCTGTCATCCCAGGCCCGCACTTCTGGCCCGAGATCCGCGTCCACCACGCTGAGCGCCCCGCCGTGCGATCCGCGGTAGACGTCGTAGGCGTGGACGTTCGATGCGGTCGGGACCCACTCCAGCCGCGCCCGCGTAGATCCCACGGCTTCGTAGCGCGTGATCGTTGGGCCGGTCGGGGCTGCCGCGACGCCAGGGTCAGTCCTGGCCGACGTGATCGCGTAGGTTTCGGACGCCACCGCATCCACCAGGGTCAGGCGGTAGGAGTACTCGGTGTCGGCGTCCAGGCTGTTGTGCAGGTAGCTCAACACGCCCTCGGCGATGCCGGTCAGCAGGTTGTTCCACGGGCCGCTGTCGCTGGGGCTCCAGTCGAGGTTGGCCGAGGTGTAGTAGGAAGTCCCGTACTCCCACTGCACGAAGATGGCGTCCGGTCCGATCGCCGCAGCCGAGATCGACTGTGGGTCCGGGAGTCCCTCGATCGGGGCCGGGATCAGGATCGTGTTGCTGAAATCACTCGGGTCCGAGTCGCCCGACGTGTTGCTCGCGACCAGGTCCCACTTGAACGAGTCGCCCGTGTTGAGCCCCGCGTCGGTGAAGCCCTGCTGGATGTCGAGCGGCGAGATCGTGCCGGCCAGCGTGCGCGCCACGACGGGCGACGTGCCGGTGCGATAGACCTTGATGAGTTCGGTCCAGATCGACGTGTTCGTGCCGGTCACGAGCGCAGCAGTCGTCGAGACGGCAACCGCATGGGCATCGGTCGGGGCGCTCGGGATCGGCGGCGGCGGACCATCGGTCGTCAGGATGACGCGGTAGCCGACGAATGTTTCGATGTCGACCGAGAAGGTCGAGAGCTGGAAGTTGTAGGCAGTCTTGGCCTGCAAGCCCGTGACGCTGAACGTCCTCACGGCCAGCGGTAGGTCCCACGTCTGGAGCAGGTGCAGGGTCGCGGCATCGCGGACGCGAATGCGGTGGCCTGCCGACCAGATATCGCCAGAGCTCCAGTTCAGCGTGATCTGCGACTCGCTGTCGACGGTCCCGAAGAAGTTGAACGGTGCGCCAGGATTGCGCGGCGCGAACACGGTGCCCTGTCCAGCGGCGCTGACCGGAGAAGTTCCTCCGGTCGCGTAGTCGCTCCAATCGCTGTTCCCGATGGTCGCGCTGCGTGCGCGGACGCGACCGCGGTAGAGGCGGCCTGGCTCGAGCGGAAGCGACGTGCGGCCCGTCACGGTCCCGGTCGATGCGTGTGCCCCGATGGACTGCGTGAAGATGTCCCCGGTGGTCTGGTCGGTCAGCTCCAGGTCGAACCCGTCCTCGTTCGTGCTGTTGTCGGTGAAGCTGTAGGCGAGCGCATTGCTCACGTACAGGACCGTGCTCAACGCGAGGCCGCTCGGCGCCGTCACGCTCGGAGCAGGATCCGTCGTCGCGAGGACGCGCGTGGACTCGGCGCTGCTGTTGTCGCTGCCGTAGGCCGTGATCCAGAACTCGTAAGTCGTGCCGGACAAAAGTACCGTGACCGCAGAGGACGTGGCATTCGGCTCCAGGAAGGAGGACTGCGTCAGCCCGCTGCTGGCGACTCGATAAAACCGCGTCAGGCGGGCCGGCGTGTCGCACAGAGCCCAGGAGAGGTCGATCTCGTTTTCGTCGATGACCGTCGCGACTAAGTTGCGTGGGGCGTTGACCATCTCAGAGCCACTTGATCGTGACGGTATAGGAGCCGTCGCCGGTTCCCGTGACATCGACTTGCAGGTCCGTGCCTTCGATCAGCACGCACTCGATCTCGCCCACATCGTTTGCGACAGGGCAGATGTCCACACCGCCGCTGCTCAGCACGATCACGGCGGTCGCGTCCTGCACGATGCGCGCGTAGACGACCTCGTACTTGATGCCTGCCAGCGCGCGGGCTGCGGACACGAGTTCCGCGTTGTCCACCGCGGTCAGCCTCCCGGAGAACGACTGGGTCCGGTAGCCGTCGACCACACACTCCGTACACGTCAGGGTCATGCCTCGTCATCCTCCTGTAGATCGCTCTGGTCATCGACGTCGGTGTCCTGGTCGCCTGCGTCCTGCGCCGCCGACTCGATCTCGAAGTCGTGCCGATCGTCGATCGGCTGGAACACGCCGTCCTGGTCGCGGTAGCCGAACAGCGAATCGCTGCCCCAGTAGATCGCGCGCACTGGACCGCCGCGCATACCCGCGTCCTGCATCTGCTTGCGGATCTGGATGATGGCGTTGCTCTGCGCGACCGAAATGATGAAGTCGCGCTCGCACATCGAGCAGAACGCGCGCACCGGCATCTCGTGAGGCGCGGTCTTGCCCTTGGGGATCAGCGGGACCAGGGCCTTCCAGTTTCCCTTGGTGGTGTCGCCGAGAGATCCTGGCTCGCCGTCCTGGAGCGATCTTCCGCACGACAGGATGGCTCTGTAGACCGTCCAGGTCTCATCCTCGATGGTGCATTTCGCTTTGCCGATATGAATCATCCCATCGGGGTTCTCGCTGTCCCAGATCAGCAGGGGGTCGATCGCCACGCGACTGACGCCTAGGTAGCTGGCCGGTCGCCCCCAGTAGCCGAGACCCTCGGGGCCGAGCTTGACCCCGGCCGAGCGCAGCCGCTCCTCGAAGTCGCCGATCGCTCCGGGTCCAAGCGGCGGGACACGCTTGGACGGAAGCCGAGTCAGGTTGATCTTGGGCACGGGCCGGATGATAGCACGGCCATCGCGCGGTCCCACTGGGCGTCCAGGTCATCGACCAGTCGTCAGCGTGATGGTCGTCCAGGCTGAGAAGCGGCCAGAGCTGGAGTCCAGCGAACGCGCGCGGAACTCATAGGTGGTGCCGGGCTCCAGGCTTCCAAGGTACATCTGGCCGAACGCCTGGCTCGAGCGCCACGACTGGATCCCAGATGGGTTGAAGGATCCGAGCGGATCCTTGCGCATCTCGCCGTACACCCGCGTCCACGGCGCGAGCGTCGGGTTGTTGACCGCGATGTACGCCTCGGTCGTGCCGATGAAGTCCGGAAGCATCTGAGGCGGGTCCAGCGGGCCGAGAAGCGTCAGAAGGGAGAGCGTGATCTGCTGGAGAAACTGGAACATGGTTTTCCTCGACGGTCGAATCGTAGCGACGTCGGATTTCGGCGACCACTCCGAGGCTTGCCGACGCCAGAGAGGCGGGATGATGCACCACGACCGAGAGTGCCGGGACTGGAGGCTGGCCGCCGCCCTGATCTGGGCGTGCGCCGCGACCTTCGCGTGCGCCATGGGGTGGGCCACCTACATCCACGACCGCGCCCGTGGAGTGCCGGACTTCGCCACCAACTTCGACCACGCCTACCAGGTCTACCTGACCAGCAAGGACACGGAGGAGCGGCGCAATGCCCAAGCGATCCTGACTCTCTGGATCCTTCGGGGCGTCGAGGCTCTACGATCGCCGCGCGACTACTTCGAGGCGGTCTCGAGCGAGGCTGCTCTCCAGCGAATCAACGACGCAACCAAGGTGCGATGACATGGCGAACACGATCACGCTGTACCCCGATCCCCCGAAGGCGAACGCTCCGTTCACGATCTGCTACCACTGGGACAACCCGGTGCCCGGGCAGGTGGTCAACATCGTGGTGACCTACGCATTCAACCAGAGCGGCAGCTTCTCGGCCGAGTTCGTCTGCCCGGAGTACGGCGACATGTGCTGCAAAGGAGAGAGCTACGTGATTCCGTCGACCGCAATCGCGATCCAGGTCCAGGACCAGAGCGGCGAGGCCAAGACGGTCGCGCGGATCTGCCGGGCCTAGCCGCGCCGCCTGCCGGCCCGGAACTCGTCGACGAAGTCGTCCAGCGCCTTGGTCAGGGCGGCGAGGCGTTCGTGCGTGAGGGCGTGCAGGGTCTGGAGGTTCTCGTGGGCCTTCGCCATGCGGTCCCACGCCTCGGCGCGGCGACGCGACTCGTCGGCCCACAGCGGCAGCATCTTGAACAGGGCGAACGCGACCGTCCCGATGCCGATGACCAGCAGGGTGATCGAGATGCCCTGATTGGTCAGGAAGTTGTCCGTAGCCTTGATCGCGTCGGCCTGATGACGGGCGGTCGCGGCGAACAGGTATGGCGCGATGGTGGTCACGCCGACGACCGCGAGGACGGAGGAGTTCGCGATCCAGTGGCGAAGAATCCGATGAGCGCGGCGGACAGCAGTAGTGTCCGCAGGAGCAGCGGGTCCCACGTCATGCGCGAGAATGTCACGGTCGGGGCAAGGTTCCCGCCACCCGCCACCCAGAACGCGATCATCGAGTTCAGGAGCAACCACGCCGCAGCTACAGCTAGCAACATGTGGACGACCTGGAGTCTGTCGTCCATCCTGGGGCGCAAGGCCAGCACCACGGCCAGCAGGAAAGCTGAGACTCCCGTTGTGAGGAACGGGAACAGGATTTCGGTGGGCATCGCTCATGGCTCCTGGGCCGGGATCCTACCGAAAGAAGCCCCGCTCCGCCCCCTCGCGGCTCCATGCGCTCCATCAAACCGCTCTGACGGCGCGGGGCAGTGTGTTGAAGTGAGGGCCGGCCGGTGGTCAGCGGGGGGAGATTGAGAAGCCCGGCGGTCCGGCACGGCCCTCGGTGTGCGGTTAGTCGTTGCGCTCGCGATCGTATCGAGCCTGATCCAGTCGCTCCTGCTCGTCCGCGCGGAGAAGCCACGCGCGCGCCGCTCCCATGCGCTCGTAGAACGAGCCTGCGCCGCGGCAGAAGCGCGACACCGATCCGTCCGACAAGCCCGTCTCCTTGCGGCACGCGATGATCTGGACGCTGTCGAAGTGCTCGCGCAGCATCACGAGATGGCGCTCCATCACGGCGACGAGGTCGTTGTTCTTCTGGATCGCTTCTTCGGGGAGTTCGTCCATGGTCAGAAGATCATCTTGAGCAGCGACCCGATGTCATGCACCAGCGCCATGCCGATGCCGGTCAGCGTGGTCCAGAAGTCGGGGGGAGCCTTCGTCACGGCCTCGTAGGTCGCGCAGCTCGCCAGCGACAGAAGAACCGCGATCACGACGCAGGCGATGCCGCGGGCGATCGCGATGCGCTCCATGCGCTCCATCTGCTGCTAGCGCTTCGTGGAGAGGCGCATGTCACGCGCCCTTGCTCGCCGCGATGGCCTTCGCGTTCTCGTGGTGCAGGTCGTACAGTTCGTCCGTCGCGGCCTTGGCGGCCTTGGCGGTTGCGGCTCCGGTGATCGCCTTGAACAGCGCGAGCAGTGCAGCGAGCAACCCGCCGCCGCCAGCGATCAGTTCGGTGCCGCTGATGCCTCCGCTCTGATCCTTGTCGGCGTCGTGGACCGCCTGCTTGAGGTTCTGCGCAGCGTCGATGACGGGCTGCGCCTTCTCGCCGAACAGCGCGGCTCCGTCGACGATCGTGTCGCTGACCTTGTCGATCTGCGTGACCTTCACGTCGAGCTTGTCGACCGACTCCTTGAGCTTCGTGTAGGTGTCGTAGAGACCGCACGAGGGGAGAAGAAGCAGGGCTGCTAGAGCGAGGGTCTTCATGGTTGCGCGTTCTCCTTCTTGCTGCGCCTGCGCATCGGCTTGCCACTGAGCATCTTGAGCGCGCGCTCCATGCGGTCGCGGTCGCGCGTCATCTCGTTGCGCTGCGCGATCAGCGAGGACAGCTCCAAGCGCAGCTCAGCGATCTTGCTCGACAGCACTTCGATCTCCTCGTTGTGCTGGCTGAGTCCTACCTGCAATGCCACCGCGGCGTCGTCCTTCGTCTCGGTCTGGTAGATCGTGGTCATTTCGTTGGTCCTTCCTTGGTTGGTGAAAATCCCACGCCGAACCGAAGCCCGGCGTGGGCGCGTCTCGGAAAGACCGCTCGCCACGCACGCTCAGCGTGGGTCGCGGTCCAAAGGCTAGGTGGGGGTCGGTCCTGGTGTCAACTCCGTGGTGGCGGCTTGCTGCCTGTCCTTCTCGCGCTGCCTGCTCCACGCCTCGACCTCCGCGTCGGTGCCGCAGCGCCCGCATCGCTGATCCTCCAGCGTGCGCTCGCGGAGCTGCGCGAAGCGCGCGTCCCAGTCGATCGCGACGCGCCTGCGCGGCATCAGGATCTCGGAGACGTGGCGTGGTTGCCCTCTGTTCTTCATCCGACCACCTGCTCGTAGCGTCCCTGCCAGGACTCGAAGCGGTTGTGCTCGCGCACGAAGCGCAGCGTGGTGCTGCCGGTCGCGCCGTTGCGGTTCTTCGCCACGATCACCTGGGCCAGTTCCTTGTTGTCGGCGGTCGGGTTGTAGCGGTCCTCGCAGTGCAAGAGCATCACGACGTCCGCGTCCTGCTCGATCGCGCCGGATTCGCGCAGGTCTGAGAGGCGCGGCGTGCGGTCTTCGCGCGAGCGCGTCTCGATGCCGCGGTTGAGCTGCGCGAGTGCGAGGATCGGGACGTTGGCCTTGCGCGCCGTCGCCTTGATCGCGCGGCTGATCTTGCCGACCTCGACCTGCCTGCTCTCCTGCTTGCCCTCGACGTGCATGAGTTGCAGGTAGTCCACGACGATCAGGCTGGGCTGTCGCATCCTACGGACCGCGAGGTGCAGGCCGGCTGGCGTCAGCGACGAGGGCTCGACGATGTAGAGGGCCTCGCGCGCGGCAGCACTGGACTCCTTCGCCATGCGGTCGAGTTCGTGGTCCTGCACGCAGCGCCGGCCGATGTTGCGGCTGTTGATCCCGCAGCGCAGCGCCATCAGGTTCGTCGCGAGCTGCTTCTCGCTCATCTCCAGCGACACGAACAGCACGCGCCCGCCGTCCTTTGCGACGCGGCTCGCGATGTTCAGCGCGAGGCTGGTCTTGCCCATGCTGGGGCGTGCGGCCAGCACGATCATCTCGCCGGGCCGGAATCCACCGATGGTCGAGTCCAGGTCGTAGTAGCCGGTCGCGAGGCCGTCGACGTAGCTGGCCCCCTTCTCGATGTCGCGCATCGTGACGGACAGCAGGTCGCCGATGCCTGAGGGCGTGGTGTCCTGCGCCTCGCGGCTCGCTTGGATCAGGTTCTCGGTCGCGGTCTCCAGGATCACGGAGGCCGAGTCCTGCATCTGGAAAGCGGACTCGCGCATCTGGTCGGCCGTCTGGATCAAGGCACGGCGCATCGCGGCGTCGCGGACCAGTTCGGCGTGCCGCGGCGCCATGGTGGGCGAGATCGCCTGATTCACGATCTGCTCGATGCCCTGCGCCCCGCCGGCCTCGGCGAGCGAGCCGGTCTTCTCCAGTTCCGCCCGGACCGTCACGCGCGTCACCGGCCCCTTCTCCATCGCGGACAGCGCGGCGAGCAGGAGCAGGCGGTTCTGCGTCGCCCAGAAGTGCTCGGGCTGCACGATGTCCGCGATCGCCGCGATGCCGGCCTCGCCGTAGCGCAACACGCACCCGATGATCGCGTTCTCGGCCTCGACGTTGCGTGGGGCTTCCTTCATGGCATGTCACCCGTGAACAGCGACGCCTGCTTGACGCCTGGGGCCAGTTCGATCGTGGCGGTCGGGTCGTGCGCCTTGATGCGGCGCTCCGCGATCGCGATGTACTCGGGGTTCAGTTCGATGCCGATGGAGTTCCTTCCCTGAAGGACGGCAGCGAGAATCGTTGTTCCGCTCCCGGCGAAGGGGTCGAGAATCAGGTCGTGAGGCCACGATAGATACCGAACCAGAAACCTCATGAGAGACAGAGGTTTCTGCGCCGGATGCACAAGGCTCTCGGGTGGGACGGCAGAGAAACTTAGCACCGAAGTTGGTCGCTTCGATGGGAAGCTCCAGTCGCCTTTTGTGGCGAAGATGGCTGACTCATGCTGCGGCCCAAAGGCGGCCCGGAGATTACCCATGCCATGCCGCCCCTTGTCCCACACAACCACTGATCGCGGGGTCATTCCCGCAGCTAGACATCCGTCCCAGACGGCCTGGGTTTTTCGCGAATCGCAGAACAAAAACCACGAACCAGGAGCCGCCGTCACACGGAACAGATCATCGGCCCAGTGCATGGAGAACGACTCGTCTCCCACGATCTCGGCGAAGCGTGGCCCTCCTTCACACCGGTTACTCTGGTAGCGCATGCCGTAGGGTGGATCGGTAATGACGCACGGGACCGACTCGTCCGGCATCTCGCGCAGACGGTCCAGCACGTCGCCCTCTCGGATGGACCACGTCACAGCGTCACCCCGATCGCGGCGAGGCG
>ERZ724522.562-NODE-562-length-23267-cov-9.178141_pt1 | contig 23267 bp, 28 predicted proteins | sample MGYA00376055_ERZ724522 | MGnify/ENA primary metagenome ERZ724522 (study PRJEB28724, sample SAMN07190884) | wastewater metagenome | isolation source: effluent of sewage treatment plant in Hong Hong | place: Hong Kong | collected 2016-03-17 ...
GATAGGTTTAGATTGTTCTTCACCTTCTTGTGTTATATTAGCCATATTTTTATTTTAAATTCCACAAACTCCACCTTTCCCACCTATTTCACATATATCATGAAAAGTTTCTTTAAATTCTTTTCCTTCATGTTCATAAGCTTCTTGGTAAGATACTGAGGTAAGTGGTTGACCTCCTCTCGCCCCATCTGGATAACAGGTAAATCCTCTTAATCTAGGTGCATACTTAGCAAGTATTTTAGCAAAATCCAATACTTTAGTATCATTATTTAATTCTGATCCCCATCTAGGTATATTAATAGTACTAGATATAGACATATCTACATAATCTTGTACATCAGCTTGAAATTTAATTCTTCTTTCTGGATCTGATGCTAAATCAAGTGCAGATTCTATATCATCTGGTTTTATACCAAATTTTTGAATTAATATTTTAGCTGTACCATCAATAACATATTGATAATGCCAATCTAATTTACCTTTTAAATATCTTCTTTTATAAGCAACTGCAAATAATGGTTCTATACCTGTAGTAGTTCCAGCCATAATACCTATGGTCCCTGTTGGAGCTATAGCTCTATATGCTACTGGTCTAGATATACTTAATTTATCAGCTAATTCGTTTGCTGATTCTTCAGATATTTCTTTATATACTTTTAACCATTCGTGTAATTCTGGTACTACTTCATATTTATAACCTCTTTTTAAAAGCCATTCGTGTACTCCCATTAAACCTAACCCTAATCTACGATTCATTTCTCTAACTATTTCTACCTTTTTATAGGGTAAATCTGCTACTAGAGTACCGCATAAAAGAAATCTAATAGATAACCTCACTACTTCTTTAAAACGCTCTAAAGTATCTATATTAGCCATATTTATACTAGCCAAATTACATACATCTGAATCATCGGAACTTGTAACTTCTGTACATGCGTTTCTTAAAGTTTCGTTTTCTTTATCTCCGAAATTAAAACTAAAACCTGGCTCACCTGTTTTTAAAGCTTGTCTAACATTATCTATAAAAGTAACTGGTAATTCACCTTTATTTAAAGCTTCTAAAAATTTATTATCATAATTTAAAGATATATTAGTCATATCTAAAGGAGCGGGATAATTGAAATCTAACTCTTTTAAATTACCTATAGATGTATTTTCTAGCCCATTTACAGGTATATTATACCAATCTTTAATATGAAGAAATTTATAAGCATCTTTATGTTGCCAATTTAAACTTCCATAGATAGCACTTCTGCGAGAACCTCCTTGCATTACATTTCTACCTATTTCATTAATAGAATACATTAAAGGAATAGGTCCACTTGCAGTACCTCCAGTTCTACTTAATTTTTCTCCTTCAGGTCTTAATATAGAATAATCTATACCAATACCACCACCAGTCATTAGACAAGCCATAGCTCTTTGGGTAAGAGCACTCCATTCTTCTCTAGTATCTTCTTCTGCTCTAAGTAAATAACAATTATTAAATGCTTTGTATTCTCTACCAGCATAATATAAATATCTACCTCCTGCAATAAATTCCATATTTGTATGCATTTTTACAAGTTCTTCCTTTTCTTCAGAAGAGATAAAATCTCTGCATACATCTTGAATTAAAGTTTCACTTAATTCTTTCCAAGTTTCAGCTTTATTATGTTTGTATTTATAATTAAAAATACTTTCACTAAAGTCTGTTCTAAAATAATTTCTGTTGTCTTTGTTGTTCATTTATAAAAAATTAGGGTAAAAGGATGTAAATATACAACCAATTACCCTAATAACCTAAAATCTATACTAATTTATTTAATTAGTTTTTGTAAGATTTTCTTTAATTTTATCTCTAATTATTGCAGCTTTTTCAAACTCTTGATTATCAATAGCTTTCTGTAATTCTTCTTTTAAATTATTAACTACTTGAGATTGAGGTTCTTTTGGAGAATAAGTAGTTTTAGACCAACTTATTTTACCATCCTCACTCATATACTCTTCTTTAGTTACAATTAACCCATTTTCTTCATAACTAGTAGAAGTTATTTTACCAGAAGCTTCTCTTCTAACCTTTTCTTCAAATTTATCTAAGCTAGGAAAAGAATTTTCATCATCTTCTCCAAGGTTAAATAAGTGTTTAAATAAATCAGATAAATCCATTATTCAAATTTTTCGTGTCCTATATAAAAACAATTATCATACCATATAACTTGTTGGAAATTAAAGTACATAGAATCATCCAAATGCACTAACCCCATACCATTATTCCAATTGGATTTCATACCTCTAGAGGCGTACCCAAAAGCAGGTGATTCAGAATCTCCCATAAAACCTATATTATATCCAGCAGTTTGACCTTCTAGATAAGAATTTATTCTATGAGTATGTGCAAATATAATGCTTTTACGATATACATCTATATGTTTCTTTGCTGCATGTGCTGTAATAAACTCTCCATGCATAAGCTCCAAATGAGGTCCTAACTTAATAGAATCATTCTTCCAATCAGATAACACATTGTATCCTCTTTCAACAAGTTTTAAAGCTGTAATAGGTGATAATAAAGATGAGCCATATTTAGAATTATTGACCTCTCTAATAGTTCTGAAATACCTATCTTCGTGATTACCAAATAGATAATACTTAATATAGTTAGTTCTTCCCATAGCTTGATCTAATTCATCCAAAGCTTTATTACCTTCTTTATATTCATAATCTAAGGTTACACCAGGAATAGGAATAAATCCCTTATCATGATTACTTAAACTATTCATATCTAGAAAATCACCTATAATTAATATACCTTTTATTACGTCCCTATATTTCATTACATATTTTAGCATTGCGTTCCAAAATATTTTGTTATGAAAAGGTACATGTACACAAGGTAATATTAAATACAACCCAGGCATATTTAATCTATCATTTTTTACTCTTTTTACTAACGGTGAATTTATGTCTAATTCATCATTATTTCTGAGTGCTATCTTAGTTTCATTAACGTGATTCACAAATGCCATAGCATCATATGAATTACCATTCTCTTTTCTAGGATAGAACTCATTTCTAACCTCTTTACAAACCTGCAAAACCTCCTCTCGTTCATAAGTTAATCCTGTTTTATCAAACAAAAATTGTCTAACTATTTCAGCATTATTTTTAGAATAACTAGGCTTTCCACGCAATACTTGTAATGCAAGTTTATAAGTGGCTTCTTTATTAGTTGAACTACTCACTATCTAAAATTTTAGTTAATAATTGGGTTAACGAGTATCTCCTGAACCCTTCAATACTCCTCTATTTTTACGATCTTCTAGTTTAGAAAGATTTTGTTTAGCTATATCATCCATATTTAATCCTAAATCCCTACATAAAGCAGCCATATACCAAAGAGTATCTCCTATTTCACTACCTATAGCATTTATATGCTCTGTAGTATACCCGCCATTGTTATCTCTAAGTACTTTTTTAAGTTTACCTAGAACTTCACCTGCTTCATTAGCTAAACCTAATGCTGGGTAAATAATAGAGTGTTCTTTATTATATATTGCTGTTTGTACTGCTTTTTCTTGATATTCTAAAAATTGCATCTTAATAACCTGTTGATTCGTTAACCCATAATTCTAATTGTTTTGGATCTTTTTTATTCAACTTTTCCTTTTCCTCCTCATGCATTAATCCTTGTAGATTAAACATAGCAGCACTTAAATGGTCTACATCTAATTCAAAATTACCTCCATAATACTTATTAGCAAAGTATTTCTGAATGTGTCTCATAAGAGATCTCTCATATGAGTTTTTTGGTATACCTTTTAACCAATTACCTCTCCCATATTTCTGTTCTTGAGAAAGCATATATCTAGCATATCTTCTTAGCGTTAACCAAGATATACTTTCTATATAATCTTCCTTATCTTCTTGGGAATCTCTAACAGCCCCCGTACTAAATTTTAACATCTTCTAAATTAAACATTTCAGGATTAAACAATTCTTTATCTAAATCTGGTTTACTTATAACTTCTTTAACATACAATTCACAACCTAGTCTTTCTTCTAGTTCTTTAATTGCCGCTTTAGTTACATATAATCCACTTTTTAGCCTATTAAATACACTTAACTGTATATTTGCATTTATTCTTAATACTAAATCTTTATAGTCTTCTGTAGTTTGACTATATCTACCTTGTATAATTTTATAAAAATCATTATTAAAATTAATAGGTATAGTCATTCTAAATACTATATATTCATTACTATAATAAGTACAAATATAATTGCTATTGTTTTCTAAAGTTTGTCTTATATAATCATTTCTGTTTGTGTTTTTATTTAAAAAAACTATATACATACAATCAGGATCAAATGATATGTATGTGTTAATATAGGTATCAGTATCCCAAAAGGAATTTGAAAAACCTAACATAGCTTTTATAAAAAAAGATGCTTTAGTAGGGTTGCTTTTAATTCGCTGTACTGTATTTTCTAGCGAGTTAGCTTCTTCTATACTATTCAAATTTAACTTCTGTTACGTTATCAATAATATTGACTACGTTTTTAATGTAATTAGGTTCTTCTATAGATGTGTAATCATCACATAGATAAACTAAATTGAAGTTTTCTGTAAAATTATTAATCCCTTTTTTTAACCCGTATTTAGATATATAGGCTTGAAGAGTATTGTCCACAAAAGACCCTGTAAGAATCTTCTTTGCCCCGATTGGACCTACACCTTCAATACCTTTAATATTATCTGCTGTATCTCCTATAATAGTTTGATACCATAAAAAATATTCAGCATATCCATTATTTATATCATAAAATTCTTTTTTTCTGGGATTATAATGTTTTCCAGCAATTTGATCTAAATCTTTGTCTATTGATATAATAATTGGAATATAACCTTTATTGGTATATTCTTTATTATAAGAGCATATTAGATCATCTGCTTCATAATACGTGATAGAATCTTCCTGAAAACCCCATACTTCTTTTAGGTAGGTACGAATCTCACTAAAATACTGAGGCTTTTCTGTTGATCTACCTGCTTTATATTCAGCTGTTTTTGCAATTTCTTTTCTAAAACTTTTACCAGATAAGAATCCCTTGTAGTAAATACAATTAGTTGCTATTAATGTACTAATTAAATAATTATTTAATTCATTAATAACATCTTGTAAGGTTCTTTCTAATTGATTACCCATCTGGATTATTTGTTCTTGGGTTTGCTTCTTAGGAAAACATACAGAATATAAAAATATATCACCATCTATTAGAGCTATATTGTCTCTATTTGTTTCCTGTTTAATAATTTCATAATTATTTATAAGATCCAGTACTTTCGGTGTATATGAATTCATATATTGGTGTATTTCCTAATGATGAATATTCATGTAAAAGATATTCTTTTATCTCCATACATAGATCTTCATATTCAGTTAAATAACTATCTTTTATAACGTATAAATCATTTACACCATCATAATCATATAATGTATCTTTATACATTACTCTCATTAATTGCATAGCAATATCACAAGATAATATATTAACATCTGCATTAATAATATTATTGTTTTCTTTAGAAATCATCAGAAAGTTTATATATAGTTATTACTAATCTTTGATCTTTTTTTTCGCATGGATGATAAAAACTTGGGATACCTCTTACATATAATACAGAATCATCTTCTATAATAGTACCTTTTATACCATCTAAAAGACATTTTCTATATACTAATGCATGATTATCTATATCCCAATTAGCTTTTTCAATAGGTTTATAAAAATCCATTCTAATAGAAATAGGATAGTCTGACTTTTTAATTGGGGGAAACTCTGCTTCCCTGAATTTACGTTTAAAAAAGCCTTTTAAAAACCCAGCTATCTTATTTCTTAATGCATAATGCATACCTACCCAAATATCTTGACCATTTATCTTCCTATTTTTTGGAGTATGAACAGACTTAGAATTTTTTATCACCTTTGAATCATCTATTACACTAACTAAAGTTCCTTTTGTATTAAAGTTGAACTTAGTTTTATCCATATATTTTTTTGGTATTTTATCTCCTTTTTTATAATATGTAGCTCTCCTACTTTTAGAAAGCTGTACATATTCTGGGTAATTAGGTATTTCTATTACCCCTAGAATAGAATTCTCTTCAGAATTACTCATTATATTGAGATATTAATTTTCTAACTAATTTTTCAGAATCTTTATAGTTATTTTTACTACAAAATTCTGCAAAATCTTTACAATTAGTTTTTTCTGGTATATGTAATGGTTTTATACCATATTCTTTGAGTAATTTCTCTGCTCCATAAATACCTTGAGTGTCAAAATCATATAGACTATATATGTGATTGAATCTGTATTTTAATTTTTCATAAACAGAATTACTTAAATTATTCGCTTCTCCCTGCAAACTAATTGCACTTATGTTATGTTCTTTTAAACACATAACATCTTTTAAAGATTTAGTTATAATTAATATATCATCGAATAAAGGTAATTGATCAAATCCTTCTATATCACTAGAAGAACCATTAAATAACCATTTATGTTTTTTATTTGCTAACGGACAATATATCTTGTATGAAACATTACCATTATTGGTAAATTTGTAAGCATATATTGGATTATTAGCTGTATATTTTTTTAATAATTCTCCATTACTCCATAGTCTTTTACAACTAAGTACATCATACTCTACTAGAGTAGATATTTGAATTCTGTATTTATTCCAGTACTCAACATCTACTCTAGTATAAGGTTGATCCTCAACTACAAATAATTTTTTATAATTCTTTATAGGTTGTGAATCTGAACTATTTATTATTAAAGGAAGTTCAGATTTAGATATAGTATTGTTAAATTTTAACAATCCAAAATCATTTGCTATAATTTTTAATGTCTCCGTGAAAGTACAATTATTATGTAAAGAACTTACTATCTTGAAACAATCGTAAGATTCATTATTTCTAGCAAAATCAGTACCTATAATATTATAATCATCAGTAACTTTTATACCAAAGCTAGGATTTTTATCCTCTCTAAATGGACTATTAATAAGTGTACTGAATTTTAAATCTAGTTGTAAGTAATATTCAATTATTTGTTTTGGAGTGAGTTTTGATAAAATAAATTCTTTAGTGATACGATCACTTGTAATATTTTTAAAATTTAACTCCAAATATTAATTAATTAATAATTAAAATGGTAAATCACTTTTTTCTGTTGAAGTAATTGCAGAAGGTCTAGCTTCAGCAGGTAATCTAACCATATCATATTGATTATTAGGATCAAAAGTTAATCCTGAACCTGAAGCAGGTACTTTCATGGATTCGCAGAAGTTAGGTAAACCTATATCAGTTTTAACTCTAACTTGATTCTCTGCATTCACATACTCTTGACCAATAAATTTAAATCTGAATGTTTTACCTGTTAAAGCTTTAGAAGCAGCTTCTACAGTAGTAATTTCATTTACAGCTTCTTCAGAAGGTAATACCTTACTAAGCATATGTTTTAATTTACGCATAGTATATTGAGGCGCATTTCCTTCCATAGACCAAGCTGCTTCAAATTCTTCTCCTTGAGTACCTTTTAAATTTACATTTATTACTCTTTTATCATTTTTAGTTAGTCCATTTCTTACTCCCATTACCATTACACCTTCGTAAATTCCTGGTTTAAATCTTGGTTTTGATTCTGGTTGAGTTGGGATATCTTTAAAATTTAATGTTGTTGTCATATTCTTCTTAGTTTACGTAATTAATTATTGTCTTTAATATCATATTAGAATCATTTGGTATAGTATATACATCTTCTCCAAACATATCTGGAGGGCATTTAGCTGATGTATTTTCCTGCATCAAATTGAAATAATATTCTGGTTTACCTTTTTCATTGAATTTTTTATCAGCATACATTACAATGGTGAATTCTTTTTCAATCATTCCCTCCCACTCTTTAGCTTTAACTTTAGTTCTTTTTTCAGGTGCCCCTTCTATATTCAGAATTTCATAATGAGCTGTTACAAATACTTCTTTAGGTGCCCACTTCATTGCTGTCATGAACCTACCTATTTCATCATTATACATACTCCATATATCAAATCCTTTTTTAGTTTTACGAGCTTCTGCTAAAAGTAAGTCTCCATATGCACTAAAACTATCAACAACTATTGCAGTTATTTCAGGGTTTTTTGCAAATTCAACTAGTGCTTCTAACACTTCAGAATACTTGGTAATTCTTTTATGATATTTGAACTTATTCTTAAAGGGTAGAGGTTTATTCTCTACATTAATAAATCCAGTTGTATTTGGATCCATATCCCTAAAAGAGTAAGTTTTACCACTACCTGATTGTGCTACAAGTAATACCTTGTAGAAATCTCTTTCTTGACTCATTAATTGGGTCTTAATCTTGTTATTATATCTTCATAATAATTTTGGTCTATTTTTTCTACTTTTTCTAACTCTTCAAAATAATTACATGCTCCGCTAAAACCTAGTTGAGTTGTTGCAGAACCACCACGTCTATTTAATATTACACTAAGTTCTCTATGGTTATCTAATAATTTAGTTATATCAAGTCCTTCATATGTTCTGATTTTATATCTATTCGGGGCAAATAGACCTAACATCATATCACAATCTCTACCTGTTAACTTATTATCACCTAAGCCATTAGCACTTGGTTGTAACATACTTAATTTAGCATTTTCAGTAGATTCTTGAGCAGCAGCTTGCTGTTGCACATTCACTACTATATACTTAAATCTATCTCGTAATCTTAAGCAATAATTGCTACTAAAATCACTGATACAAGTATGTAAATCACCTCCATGTTGTTTTTCTGGAGTTAATAAACTTACGTGGTCTGTTATAACTATAACATACTCATCTGGGTCATTAGGCTCATAACGATCTATTATTCCATAAGAATTATCTCTATCTTCTCGTATTTTATCAATACTAATAGGATTATTAAACTTATCAAAAAATGTACCATTATTTTCTGCATAATTCCGCATGTAACTATAAATCCCATAAGGATTACGTATATTATCAATATAAGTAACTACAGATTCATAAAAATTAAAATATTTATCTAATGATTTAATCTTTTCAAGAGTATCATCATCTAGTATTTTCTTTTTAAATATGGAATCTATATGCTCAGGGGATCTTATAATACCAAAGTCTTTAAATAACTTATAACTAATAGCTTCTTTTATTTTATCTTCTTTACTCATTTCGAGTGAGAAATAAAATACCTTAACTTTTATATTAGTTTTGTTATTTAACACATATTCTATAGGACTATAAACAAATAAGAAATCTGTTATTTTACTTTTACCCAATTATGTTATCTTATAGGCTCTTTATCCTATAAATCTATATATTACTATATAGTTCAGACTATATCATCACTTTTATTTAGAAGTTTACCTGTAGTATGTAAAACATACTCCTCGTAATCTATCCATTTAAAAGGCAGGATGCTCGTGTTACCATTACTATCCTCAGCATTATCTGTTTGGATTCGGGTATTAGTCGTTGAACCTTCAAAGTTATTACTAACTAAGCTAGGCTGCTGATTGTCCTCATTCACTATCTTAGTAGTAGGAGTTTCCAGCAATTCTTCCTGTTTTACAAGGTCTTTATTATTTTCATATTTCCATATAAACCCCTTACCTTGTTTATATGTTCCATTTGCACATCTTATTATAGTTGAAACATGTATATTCAAAGCTTTAGAAGCCTCTACTAATATACATATAAATTAAATCAACTGCAAATATTTACTATAATATAAATCATTATTAGATCAAAACCTTACTATTTGCTGTATTGATAATATAACGACCTTTTTGAATACCTGGTACTATTTCTGCGAATCGTTCAAATGGGAAAGGTATTGCTATATCTTCTCCATTTTCTCTACGCCTTTTATTCTCTTGGGCTACTTCTAAAACCCTATCATAAATCTTAACCAATCAAATTATATTAAACCTTTACTGTAAAAGGATCAAATTCTCCATCTAAAGAAGTTTCATTCAAGTTTGAACAATACCCTTCAAGTAGAGATAAATTATCTTTATATACAAAATACGGGGCTAATTTGCACATACTATAATTTCTATCCTTCATGTCCATTAAATATTTTTCAGTAGCTTTTAATATAGTCTCTTTGCTAATATTAGGATTATTTTTTATAAATTTTTGTAAGTTTTTTCCACATCCATTTTTATCAGTTTTTACATAATAGCCTCCAGATTTTATACCTTTAGGCCATAAATCGTACCAAGAATCTAAAAATTGTTGAAAATTATTGTCTTGTCCTGCAATATTATCAGATTTAACAAGTTTTTTATATTCATCTAACAATTTTTTACCATTTTCTTTTAGTACAATTTTACTAAAATAGATATCCCCCTTTGAATCAAGAGAGATATCTATTATATCATTATCATCCAAATAAAATAAATCATCATTTGTAATAGGATCTATTTTAATAAATCTATCATACAAATTCCTATCTTTTATAGATAGCATATGTAAAAATACTATATGTTTATATTTTATATGGTTATTTATTAAAAATAGTAATAAATCCATTATTATGTTATATCATTTTAAAAAGAATGTTGAAATAGTCTGATTGCACTCATAGAAGTTAATTGTAAATCTATACTTTGTTGTACTGTTTCATAATGACGTCTAACTTGTCTTAGAAAACGTGTAGTAATAAAAGTATGTATAGCATCAGAAGTGACAAGACCATACCTTAATAAAAACAATTGTAATATATCTTCTATATTTGTTGGGGGAATACTGTGAGTTACCCATTGTCTAAATCTAGGATCCATTGTCATAAATTCTGGATATAATCTATAATTTAAAAATGCAGCATAAATTAATAATATTTGTGCTGTAGATCTATCGTTTAACCAAGATGTTAATTCGCCTCGAGTAAGACTTGGTACTAACCCTGCAAATTCCTTTTCTTCATTTGTAGCTTCTAGGTATATAGCTGTAATTCTTGTAATTAGAAAACTTTTTAATCTAGATAGTTGTACTGATAGAGGATTAAATCTATCAAAAATTATTACATTTGGTAATCGAATTTCTAAAAATTCTTGTCTTGGTTCAATAGGTACACCTGCAGCAGAATTTGTTTGTACAGATTCTTCATTTCTTTCTGCATTTTCTTCTGTATTATTTATTTGTACTGAAGAGGTAATAGCTGTTGGATAACTACCTCTAACAGTATTAGAAATAGAAGGTCTTACTACTGTTTCATAAAAATGTGAATCAGTTGAAAAAGTTACAAAATCTTTTCCTAGAGATGTATTCTTATTAGATTCTTCCTTTTTTTCTGCTGCATTAAATTTACTTTCAAATTCAAATAAATATTTTTGTAAACTTCCGGAATCAAGAGTATTTAATTTTTTAGATTTACCTACATTAGTATTGTATAAAATATTAAAATTAGTAACTTGTTGTTGCACATCAATAATATTTCTCAAACAATTCTCTATATTTTTAGATAACTTTCTAAAATTACTATGATAATCTGGATTATTAGCATTTTCTTTATTAAAAGCTAACGGTCCAATTTTATTATTACCTTCTTTACCAGAAAGTTTTAATTTTACATCAAAAAGATAATTTAAAAATTCATTTAAATTATTTGCTTTACGATGAAGTACAGGTCTTATATCTATAAGTATTTTATTATCATCAGCTCTATAAAAAGGATGATTCCTATAATAATTCCTCTCTTCTGGAGATAAAAATTGCTCATACACATAATCAGGTATTTGAATATTATTAAAAGTGCTTGCATTCCTCCTCATAGAAGGTGGTAACCCATTTGTATTAGGTTCTTTAGGTACTTCTAATAATATATCTTGTAATAATTTATTACAAAATTCTCTTTTTATTACACTATTTATCTTATCATAAATAATACCTATTTCATTTTCATAGAAAAAAGATACATCTCTATAAGATATAGTATCTTTTTTACTTGTAATTGTAAAAGGTACATAAAAACCATTACCGAATAAACTGCAATCTCTTAGTAATCTTACTAAATTTTTTTCAGTTAAAGCTTCTTTAAAGTTTTCATCAATCTCTATAGTGAAATCTGTTTCAGAATTTTCTATGATTTCTTTCATAATCCCCATTCCTAATAAAACTTCTTCACAAAGTATTTTCATCATAGAGACATTTTCATTTTTTATTTCTTTTTTTGTTTCCATTTAATTATTAATTAATCATAAGTTGCAAATAAATTTTCTTCTTGTCCAAAAATACTTTTGTGAAATAAAGTAGCAAGTTTATCACATTCAATATTTGTAGAATTATTTTGATAACCAGCATCTATAAATACATCTTCTATAAAGTTTATACACTCTGTTACCAATTTTTCTCTCTTAGCAGCATCAAATTTATAAGTAGTTTTTAATTTTTCTTCAAATAATGTTCTTAATTTGACTCTTTCAACTATTAATAAATTACTTACACCATTATACTCATCCACAAATTCAGTAGAATATATATTAAAAAATATTTTAGCAATATTTAAAAATACTAATCCTAAATTATCTTGAATATTAGTATAAAGAAATCCAGCTAATCCATATTTAAATTTATGAGCAACACTTTTTAATTTAATATTACCTATTCTAGAATGTGAATTATCAAATCTCGGTACTGTTGAAGATGATGATACTATATTAGTAATAGGTTTTTCAACCTTAAAAGGTATACCTGATTCAATGATAATATTATTAATACGCTTTTTCATATTTTCTGTATTTTTTTATTTCATTAATATTATCATAAATATACATTATAGCCTTTAAGTAACATTTATTACTTAATTTCTTAATCTGTACAAAAGTCTCATCATCAGGTTCTTCAGTACTTAAATGATTTCCTATATAAATTCTTTGAATAGTTGATACATGATTATTAAACTTTTTAGCATTTAATTTAACAAGTTTTTTAACTAGAGTTAAATAATTGAATATCCAATCAGGCGCATTATCATTAACTATAATATCACTATTATCCATAATGTAATTTATAAGAAATCCTTCTTCAACATCATCCCCTTCAGGATTAGTGCATAAATTACCTAAAATTTTATTAGTTAATTGAGGTATTTGATAAATATTATTATCATCAGGTTTAGTTTTATTGATAGTTATTTTATCAATACCAAAAGATGTAATAGATATTAAATCATTTTTAGCAAATCTTTTATTAGTTAGTGTTTTAGGATATCTATGAACACCACCGTGATAACCCACTGATACAAATATTTTGTTAACTCTACTATACATATCACTATAAGGTGGATATAATTCTGTTGATGCAAATATATCATATAACATTCTAAATTTAAATAATCTATAATTATTTGAAATAAATGCTTCATTAGATACTAATAATCCTAATGCAAAATTATAGATACCATCTGTATAGGATTTTATACGATTAACATTATTACTTATCTTTTTTTCAATAGTTTTCTTTAAAGGAATACCTGATTCTATTAAAATAGATTCTGTACTTACGTTTTCATTCATTTTTTATTATTTCTTTTAATTATTAATAAGAACAGTTTTACCTCCTATATCATAGTATCTACTATTACCGTATCCACTATTAGAAAAAATACAACCTAATTCTTTATCTATAATCCAATCACTATCATTAGTAGTATAACGTATACCTACATCAGGAAATAAAAAAGCTAATTTAGCCCATCCATATTTAGCATACATTTTACCATATAATTCAGGATCTTCTTTTATTAATTCAATTACTTCAGGTTTTGTTAGTATTTCTATACCATAATTATAAGTATCACTTAAATGAGGATTATGATTACTCCTAATGTTAAATATACCATTATGAGCAAAAACTCCAGTATTTCTTACACTACCTTCAGTTGTTAATTTATTTTTATCAAATGATACCTCTCCTAATATATAAGGATGAGCATTTGAATCTGAAATATCTCCATGAGTTGCTGCTCTACCATGCCAAATTATTTCATCTTCTGCTTGTAATTCTAATTTTTGTAAATCTGCATATAATTCCTTATATGAATAATCTACTTTTTTCTTAAAATGTACAACATTTTCGTTTGCTCTTTTATAAGCAAAACCAACACCACAACGATATCTCATAGTTGTAGATGCTATTACATCTAAAATTTTATCTGTTACCTCTGTTCCAGATGGTTTTATTCCTACTAAACACATATTTATTAATTTAAAGCATCTAACACGTTATTAAACTCCTCTACGCCTTTTATATTTTCAGAATATTCTAAATTTTCATAATCTCCTGAAGAGCCAGAAAACTTAGATTTTCTATCATCAAAATAAGCAATCAATTTATTTTCTGTTTTAGGATATATTTTCTTAATAATATTATTAATATTTAATGGTAATTTCTTACTATTAATAGTAACACAATTATTTAAGATATCTTCAGGAAATTCATCTGCAAATTTTACAAAAGCCATACATAATTTTATCCAATTTTTTATTTTCATAAAATTAGAAGTACCACTATGAAGCCTGAACTCTAAAGTCCAAGAATTTTTAACACCTTTAGTATCAAATACTGCGGGTACAAAATTTAACCAATTATACCTTGGAGAACTATGGTTATACCCACATGTTCTACCTTGAGGGTGGTTTGTGAATCTATTATATGAGGTATCTGGATATCTACCGCATAAATATTTAAACAATTCATTATAGTAGTTTTTACATCTAGTTCTAAAATCTTCATTATCAGATTTTAAATTATCAAAATTAAAATTAAGATCTTTTAAAGAACTACAGTATCTACTACCTCTTCTACTTGGTGGCACTAATTCAAAGAATTCTTTTTCTAATTTTAGACCTAATATATAACTCATTACAAGAAAACTATCTGAGAAGCTAGCTCCTCCTATATGTGTGTGTAACAATTTTGTTATCGTAAAAGCTTTTTATCTCTTACTTCTATAAGTCTTAACTATTCTTATAGTTCAGCATATATTTTAATCCTTAACGCTCTTTGTTAAGGATCTGGACACTCTTGGTAGGATTATATTTATTCACCTACTATGCGTTACACTACTCTAAAACCTTACGAATTTTTAGAGTTAGCACGGTATTTAAGATAATTAACAAATTTATCTCTTTTTCTAGTTAGATATATATTTGCATCATCATATAAATAATTATATATTTCTTTAATTTTTTCTGTTCTATTTCTATTATAATTAAATCTTAATGAATACCAGATGCATGTATTACTCTTATGAGTATATATTACACCTTTTATATCAAAAAGATTTTCAAAAATTTTACAAATTTGTTGTGTAAAATTTAAACTATTAAAAACAAAACCAAAATTAAAAAATATAGTATTATTATATTTATGAAATGATACAGTACCGTCCCCATCAAAAAATCCTCTAATAAAATGTTTTAATAAATTATTAGGTATTTTATCTAAATTTATCTCGAAAGTATTATTTAAAGTTTTTCTAGGTTGTATATTATATAAATTTATTAAATCTGTACATAAAATTCTTGAACAAATTCTTAAAACTAATTGTTCTTTCCTACTAATAGCCCCTTTTGTATTTATAGTATGATATATTATAGATTCTGGACTAATTTGCTCCTTAATTTTATCTATAATCTCTTTATCATCTACACTATTACAAAAAGTTAATCTGTAAGTTATGCTATCTTCCCCAGATTTTTTAATTCTATTATTATCTTCTATACTACCATCTGCTATTATAAAGCCTAGTATATAAGCCTTATATTCACTATCTATTACTTTAAAATAATCCTCATTATGAGAATATTTAGATTTTTTGTTAATTATTTCTTTATTAATCATATAATATGTATATACCACAAAAGTACTACATATTTATTAATCTATCAAATAATATTGATAATATTAACAATTATAATCAATAATGTTAACTCATTCACCGTTTTTGCCCAATTTTTCATATAGATTACTCTATAAGGTGGCAAACACTTTACCACAACTTTGGTCTAGTACACCTCTCTTAGTAATTTCATTACAAATTTTATTTAAATGGATTAATCCTGCATCTCCTTGCAATACACCTGTAGTAAATTCTGGACCGCCATTTCTATCTCCTTGCCTGTTATTAATAGAACCATCTCTTACACAATTTATGTTTAATTCAGGTCTTAAATAACTAGGAATATAGCATTTTTGCATTTCTATTTCAATACCAAAAGTATATTTTAATCCTTCAGTACCTCTAAAACTAGCTGATTTAGAACCTATTCTAGTATTACATTGATTACCAAATTCTTGATAACCAAAGTATTTGTTCCTACCTGCCCTATCAGAATTAAAGAAATAATAACCATTAGTTAGTGATTCAGATAATCCATTTTTTACAGCATTTTCAACAGATACTATAGGTATATAATTATTACCAAAAGAATCTTTAAAAATTAGATTTCTAATTTGAGAAGTCTTTTCTGAAGAAGGTAAATAATCAAATAACATGTGAGGATATTTAGAAGTAGATAAACCAGGGGTTTGTGCTGTATACTTAATAACAAAATCCTTTTTATCATTTGTAAATTCTATAAACGGGATTGCTTTAGTTAATTTTATATTAAACTTATTACCTGTTATAAAGTCAGTTACTGTATTATCATCTTCTTTCATTATGTAATACACACTAAAGATACCTGTTACTGGGCCTATATTAGTTGAGGTATATGCGCGATCTAAATAATATTGTTTTTTATCATAATCAACAATATTTACAAATCCATATGATCCATTTTTTTCACTAGGTCCACATTTATATCTAGGAACAAGTTCATCAAAAAGAGTTTTTATTTTTAATAAAACTCTATTAGATTTATACCCTTCAACACCATATTTTGCAAAATCTTTTCTATCTTTCAGATAAGTAAACATTAAATCCTCTTCACGAACACGTTCTATACGAGACGCTCTGGCATTCTTAGCTTTAGGTTGATGTAAGACTATGTAATCTATAGTTGAAGGATTACCCACTATATTAAATATTGACGCTAATACAGTATATTTACAATTAGGGTTAGTTTTATGTTTTACATTATCTCCTAAGATGTATATACCTGGAAAGGTACTTAAAAATTTATTTTTTTCTTCAACGCTCATTTTATTAATTTTGTAATATTAATATATTTTCAGTTACTTCGCATAATAGATCTTTAATTTCAACTTCTGTAATTGGATCAATACTTGAATTATCTACTAATTTGAATATTTGTTCTAGTTTATTTTCTGCAGATTGAGATATTTCTTCTATAGTATTATCAACATCTTCAAGAGCATCTTTATCATAAGTTAATTTTAATTTCTCATGATTTTCACTATAATAAGTTAATAATCTAGAATTAAATCCTACTTTAGATTTCTTTTTTCTTTCTTTAGCTGTTAATGAATTACATTTATTTATACAATATTCTCTACTATCTGCATTGGTATTATCTATATTGTCTAGATGATATAATAAAGTTTCAGGTTCCTCAGCTATTCTATAATCGCTAGAATTAATTACAGATTTTCTACCGTTGATTACTTTAGTTGGAACAATAACTGAATTATCTTCTTTCATTACATCTATAACTTTAACTACTTCACCTTTAGTAAATAAGAATAATGTATCATCTTCTCTAGCAGTAATATTATGCATAATTACTACACTCTTAGTAGGATCTATATCAAAAAATCTTCTAGGACTATCGTGATAAATATCTATAGTAGATACAGAATGTAATTCAGTTTCATTATCTTCAGTACTTACCATTATATTAAAACTTGCATGAGTAGTTCCTTTAACAGTTTTTTCAGGATGTACATATACCCATTTATCTCTTAAAATAACTTTTGAAGGGGCATTTAATTTTATCCACCTCTTTTCAAGTTTTTTCAAACTTTCAAAACTATAAGGACTTAAAGAATGGACATTTGTAGTAGCAGAAACATTACAATTAGTATTAGAATTATTATTGAAATTACTGGAATTATTATAATAGCTGGGTAAATGAAGAGTATTTATCTTAATTTCTTCTTTTAAAACACCATTTTCAAATACACATACGTGTCCTAATTTAACTTCTTGTATATTCTCACACCCGATAAGTTTTAAAGCTTTATTTATAGAAGAGAAATAAATTCCACTATGTTTGTCTTTTTTATTTTTAGAAATATATGTACCATAAAATAATGGCCTATCATCTGATGCATAATTATAAGATTTTCTATAAGCGTATAAAATATTGGGATTAGTTTCATCATGAAATAATAAAGCTGCACTACCATCTAAAAAAGATAAAACTTGAGTACTTTTTGACCCATCTATCATTTTATATAATAATTGACTATCTGTATAACTATGGTAATTAGTAATTTCAGGTACTTTAAATCTAGGAGAATATCCGTTTTCATTATTAGTATCTGGTATTAAATTAAAATTACCAGCATTATAATTATTAGTCATACTATACAAATCCCTTAATGTGCCATTATGTACACCTATAATATTATCAGATTTGTGAGGATGTGCTTGTTCTACAGTTTTACCTCCTGAACTCCCTGCTCTACAATGACCTATTAAAATATCACTACCTTCATCCCAATTTATAGTTTTATTTAGGACAAAATCTTCTGCTTTTTCTATAGTTTTTTGAATACCATTCTTTTTATCCCAAATACCTGTAGAATCTCTACCTCTTTCTTGGTTTATATGTAATAAATATTTAATCTTATCAGCATTAAAAGTATTACCAGCAAAACCTGAAAAACCTACAATACCGCAATAAAGATTGGTAGATTGTTTTTTAAATAAATTTATTAACCAAGTTAATAAAATAATTTTACATGTTATTGATATCATTTTTTATTTTAATATATTTTGATTTACTGTTTTTGTTTTTAAATCCTCTGGCATTAGTATACCAAATTTTTCAATTATATAGAGTGCTCTATCTTTATCATTATTATTAATACAATTTTGTATCAATGTAGCTGTATCTTCATCTATTTCTAAACCGGCATTTATTTTATCTAATGCTACATAAATATTATTAAATACCCAATCTAATAAAGATTGATCAGCATAATAAAAATTACTTAATACTCTATATTCTACACCATATTTTTGATGTCTATATGCACCAGCTTTACCATAAAGTTCTTTACGTCTAGTATCTTTATCTAATATAACAGAAGGAACACCTAAATATAAATCTAAAGCTCTAATTATTTCTATATTAGTAGATTTATTATTATTTGGGTATCCTACACAAACGTGTCCTCCACAACTTCTTAAAGTAGTAAATGTAGGCTCTATTACATTTTGTTCACCACTCCAAGCATTAAAATCTGGGTCACACCCAAATTCTAAAGTACTAGGATTTTCTAACAAATCAGATATTTCAAATTCAGCACTAGGTAAGGGTACTATAGTATAACCACGTTCCTTAAATTTATGTTTATCTTCAATATAATCAATTAATTTTTTGATATTTGAATATAATTCTTTAGAGCTGGTTGTAGGAGGTACATTAAATTCTACAGTAACATTATCTTCTTGATGGCCTAATTGATCTGCTATATAAACAGGTTTATCTTTTTTACCGCCTATCCAACCACAACTAGGTACAAATTTATTATTTACTGTATCAAAAATAAAAAACTCTGGATCGGAACCCAGAGTTACTCTTTCAATATCTATTTTATTCTTACTCATAACATTTAAAATTGAGTTACTTCTTGTTTTTTGGTTTCTGCATTACCAGATTTTACAATATTTACATGTAATAAACTATTTATTAATTGATCTGATAATTCATCAAATATATGTTCAGGATGATATTGTACACCCGCTATAGGTAAATTAACAGAAACTAATGCTTCTATATTTTTACCATAATTTTTAGTAGTTGCTACCTTAACAAATTCATTAGGTACTATATTAACAGATTGGTGATGTAAACTATTAACACTAAGTTTTTTATCATCTACAAATACATTTTTAAAACATGTAGTATTTTTAAAAGCCTTATTATCAACAGATAATAAATGCACTTTATCCTCTCTTTGCTGAGAATACGGTGTATAAATATGTTGATGTAATGAACCTCCAAAAAATACTGCTAAAGTTTGTAAACCTCTACATATACCAAATATAGGTATTCTAGCATTTACATACTTTCCTAATACATTAGTATCAAAATGTTCTAAATATACATCTGGATGTCCTGTAAAATAACCAGGCCATTCTCCATATCTAGATGGGCTTACATCTTTACCTCCTGGTAATACTAAAAGATCTAAATCTTCTATAATATCAGTTTGTTGTGGTAATATTAATGTAACTATACCATATTTAGAAAAAAAATCTAAATAAGGTTTGGTTGCACCAAAACTATTATCTCCTGTAGACCAGGCTACAATACCTATTTTTTTATGCTTTTTCAGCGTGAACTTTTCTAACATATTTTCTTTTTATTCTTTTTAATTCTGGAATTGATGGATTTTCTGTTGCTACTGGTGTAACTTCTGATTTTTGTTCTTTAATGATATCAATTAATAATTTGTAAGTAACTTTATCATCATGTAATATAGTTCTATACATTTTCAATACTTTTTCTAGATAAAAAGAATCAGTAGAAAATTTAAAATTCTTAATTGGATCTGTAATAGAATTTTTTAAATCAGTTATGTATTGAATACCTTTACCGAGTAAATCTGATTTTTTTATTTCTTCATTTAACCTATTAATATTTGCACATTGAACTTTAAATTCAGGTTGTGTAGATAAAGTAGCATATACACCTAATTCCTTATCATAATTTCTAGGAGATATATTAAACGGTACATTAAATAAATTAATACCTGAACAATAATGCCAACTAAAATTAGTAGGTGGTGTATTTGTTGTTAATACAAATAAAAAATAAGCAAAATTTAACAATTCTAATTTAGAATTAAATAATTTTCCAAATTTACTTTCTATTTCATATATTAACCCAGGTATATAATTATAACTATGACCAGCTAAATATCTAATTAATTCATAATTAGCAAATCTACTAACACGAGTATGATTTACTTCTAATTCCATATAAATATAAGCTGAATCTGAATCTACAATTTTAGCAGAAAATTTCTCACAAACAGCATCTTTAATAAAATCTAACCACCATTGTGTAAATTCTATTTTATCTTTCTTCTTATCATGTGGGAATATATAGCTTTTATTTAATGCTAAATATAATACTCTAGCTTCACTTAGAACAAGTCCTAAACAATGTTGTGATCTATACTTAGAGATATTCGTAATATCCTCCTTAGTTGCAATACGAGATGTTAGATAATTTAAAAAATTATTAGAAGCACCAGTTTCTCTTTTTAAATATTTATCTATATTATTCTTCATTTCCTTTTTCGTCTTTTAATTGATAATTTTTCCAAGCTAGGGATTGGGGTTTTTTAAATTTAGTAAAATCCCAATGTGGTCTTTTTTTATCTGACCTGAATAACCAATCAAAATACATAGCGTATCTGGACATAGAATATTCAGAACTGTTTAAAGTAGGACTAGTATTAGCTTCTAATACCCAAGCTTTACCACTCTTATCTACCATAACATCAATACCCAATTTGTTATCCTAAAGGCTTTTTATCCTTTAGTTCTTATAGTTTCCTATAAGTTCAGCATATATTTTCATTATTACGCTCTTTGTAATAATGTTGAACACTCGTGGAGATATTTTATTCTTATTTCTAAGGTTCAATCTCTATGCGTTACACTGATACAAACCTTTTACGTTTTGTATTTAGCACGGTATTAGCATCTACTGCTTTATTAAATTTTCTTATTAAATAATTATCATTATTCGTATGTTAAGATCAATGTTTTAAATTATATTTAATAATATTAATAATTAGCCTTCACCGTTTTTGTTCAATTTTAATTCGGCAGATAGTGTTTACCGAAATCTAATCCTAGAGCTTGTGTTGCTTTTAAAGCTTCTAAACCAGCATTCATATCATAATCAGCCCATTTAACATTTTCAAAAGCTTCTCCACCATTTCTAGCTCTATTCCAAGCTATACTTCCATTTTTAGGATTAGGTTTTTCTAAGAAATTAAGAATTTTACCAGAACAGCAATGAACTCTATATTCCCTAACTTTATCTATAAATTCAGAATAATACCAACCTTGAGAGTTATGAGCATTATAATGTCTTGTAAATTCAGCTAGATTATTTAGAATAATAAAATTACTACCTTTAGCGTGAGTACTAGGTCTAGCAATAATAGGATATTTTAAGCTCGTAGATTGAGGATTTACTAATCTTGGGGTATTTATACCCTTTTCAACAAAAACCTCTCTAGAACGCTTTTTATTTGAAGCTAATTGAATAGCTTTTGCTTCATTGTATATAATAGAATCTTTATGATCTATTTGTACAGCATTGCCCCATCTGATAATTATAGAATTTCTAAAATTAGGGGCATCAAGTTTTTCCTTAACAAAGGTATTTCCTTGTAACCCAGTATATTTTCTAAACCATTCCTTACCTGTTTTTCTGATTCTTCTTCTTACATAAAGAATTGAATCACTTGTCTGCATTTGAGAATACGTATTTCTCAAAGAAGGTCTTCCATGAACCCCTACTAAAATGATTTTACTCATAGTTATTCTGTAATAAAATTACTTAATTTATAATATCTAACTGGTGAACCAGCTACTTTAATACCTACTAGATTTCCTGTATTTGTAGATTCAATTTGATTTCTACTATTCTTTACGAATCGTCCAGTCTCATTTTGAGAATAATCTACTCCAAATGTTAAATCTGAATAGTTTCTAGTATTACATACTAATTTTTTTGAATTTGCTGCCATTTTAATTTAATTATTATTATTTATTTTACCCATTCTTTAGTTATTGTAGTATCTACTTTCATTTGTACTTTAGATACATATTTATTACCACAATCAATCATTATTTTTTCCATATCTTTTGCAAATTTTTCTGCTAAATCTTCTCTAACCTCTACATCTATAGCATCGTGAACTGTACATATTAAATAAGCTACATTATCTTGATTATCACTATAAATATGATTATAAGTATTTATAAGATTCCTAACACCTATTAAAGCTTCTTTAGTTATATCTGC
>ERZ724522.563-NODE-563-length-23244-cov-6.946138_pt1 | contig 23244 bp, 24 predicted proteins | sample MGYA00376055_ERZ724522 | MGnify/ENA primary metagenome ERZ724522 (study PRJEB28724, sample SAMN07190884) | wastewater metagenome | isolation source: effluent of sewage treatment plant in Hong Hong | place: Hong Kong | collected 2016-03-17 ...
GAACTCAGCACCCAGCTCCACACCCTCATTTCTATCCGATTTCCGACCTAGTCCCTGACAGGAGCCAGTGCCGCGAGTGCCGTGCTAGTCTTCGATGATGCCCACCAACGTCCGCTTCAGCATCGGCGCCTACAACGCAACGCTCGCGGTCCGGGTGTACGACACCGATGAGGCCATCCCCGGAGGCGACGACCGGACGATGGCCCTGACCGACACGACACCCGCGGGACGCGTGCGCGTGCACGTGAAGCGCTACACGCCACTCTCCACGATCGCCCACGAGGCGGTCCACGCCGCGCTGTGGATCCTGTGGGACCGGGGCATCGCCGTCTCCCCCGACTCCGAGGAGGCCCTGGCGTACCTCGTCGGGCACGTCACGGGCCTGATCCAGCAAGCGCAGCGCGCAGCGCGGAGAGCGTGAAGGGCCGCGCCGTGGTACGGTGAGAGCATGCGCCGCATCATCTTCGCCCTCGTCCTTCTCCTTGCCGCAGCCTGCACCCCCGAACAGGGGCGCGAGTTCGTGGCCATCAACGACATCCGGTCCCGGTCCGCGTCTCCCCAGCTGCAGTGGGACGAGCGCCTCGGGGACATCGCGCAGGCCTACGCCGACAAGCTCTCCTACGCCAACTTCCCGCTCGCTCACAACCCGTTCCTGGCCCAGGAGCTGAACCACACCGGGATTCCGTGGATCGCTGCGGGGGAGAACGTCGGGTGCGGGCCCTCCCAGTTCGGGATCTTCGCCGCATACCTGTTCTCCCCGGAGCACGCCCGCAACATCCGGGCCGGGGCCTGGGATCTGGTCGGCACGGGCGTGTCCACCCGCGACGGCAAGACCTGCACGGTGCACGTCTACGTCGACCTCTGACGTGATACACTCCCCCCGTGACCACGAGCACCATCACCGGGACCATCAAGGACGGTAGCGGCACGGCGCTCGAAGGCGTCAAGGTCGTGTGCCGGCTCTTCCCGCGACCGGCCTTCGTCTCCGCCACGGGCGTCGAGGTGTCTCCGTCCGTCGAGACCACGACGAACTCCTCGGGTGTCTACACGCTCGCGCTGGAGCGCACGGCCGGCATCACGCCCAGCGACTCCTACTACGAGATCACGGAATACATCTCGGACCGCTACGGCGGCCCGATCAAGCACGTGATCCAGGTGGGCTCCTCGAACCAGTCCGTGCTCGCGGCCCTGGTCTCGACCCCTCCCTCCCCCGACCCCAACACGTACCTGACCCAGGCCGCGGCCGACGCGCGCTACCAGCAGCTCACCGGGTACGGGGTTGCCGGCGACCTGTCCACGATCGACCCGGACGACTCCGCCTCCGCGGGTGCGCTGTCCACTGCGGCGCGCTCGGACCACCAGCACGCGATCGTGGCTGCGACGGCGGGCGCCTCGCGCCCGAACGACGCAGCGGCCGAGGGCAACGCCACGAGCTTCGCGCGCTCGAACCACACGCACAGCCGTGAGACCGTCTACGGCACGGCGGCGGCGCGCGCTGCGCTCTCCGGCGTGGACCTCTACGCCGGGCTGTGGTTCCGCGAGACCGACACCGGCAAGCTCTACACCTACCGCGCCTCGGCGTGGCTGCAGGTGTCGGACCTGTTCATCGTGGCGGACTCCTCGGCGCGCACGGGCATCTCCACGCTCTACGAGGGCATGCAGGTCTACCAGCTCGACACCAACACGCTCTACACCTACGACGGAACGAGCTGGTGGACGACGGGCATCGCCGCTGCGTCCGTCACGGCCTTCACGTCGACCATCTCCCAGGGCGCCAGCACCAACATCGCGAAGACGACGAACTACAGCCAGTACCGGATCGTCGATGGCATCTGCGAGTGGTGGTTCAACTACGCCATGACCGCCGCCGGCACGGCCGGGTCCCAGGTCACGCTCACGCTCCCCGTCACCTCGGGCCTGACCACGGTCGGCACGACGCTCGGCAACGGCATGATCTACGACTCCAGCGTGCCGACGATCGACACGGGTCAGTGGGAGATCGTGACCTCCACGACCATCTCCCTCGCCGTGGGCGAGGGCACGAGCGGTCTGTGGGGCGCCACGCCGAACCTCGCCCTCGCCTCGGGCGACCTGATCCGCGGCCACGTCCGATTCCCTGTCTCATCCGCTGCGTGATGAACTGACCCTACCCCCGGGGGCACCCATGATCGGCATACTGCACACCACCGAGTCCGACCCCGGCACGTTCCGGGGCGTGGCCAACTTCTTCGACCGCAACCCCGACTACCAGCCGCACGTGCTCTACGACCCGAGCACGCGCGAGAACCTGCAGTTCCTCGCTGCCAACGAGCCCGCCAAGGCACTCTACAACGCCCCCGGAGGCGTCGAGACGAACCGCCGCCCAGGTGGCGTGTTCCAGGTCGAGATCGTCGGACGCGCCGCCGATGTCGGGCACTACGACAGCGAGTGGTACGCCGCCCTGCAGGCGTTCCTCGTGCAGTGGTCGACGCTCCTCGGCATCCCGTACATCTTCTACCAGGGCCCGCGCCTCACGTTCCAGGAGTGGAACGGGCCGCTGCAGGGGTGGTTCGGCCACTGCCACGTCCCGGAGAACAACCACTCCGACCCTGGTACACTCGACTACGACCGCCTGCGCATCCCGCTCCAACCCAAGGACCCCGACCCAGACATGGACCTCACCGACAAGCTCACCTCCGGCTACAACGTCAACGACACGCTGAACTGGACGCTGGAGGGTGTGAACAAGCTCCTCGCGCGCACGGCCGCGCCGGCCCCGAGCGACCTGACCTCCGTCCCGACGCATGACCTCCTCGCCGAGGTTGCCCGTCGCCTCGGCGCCTGATACGCTTCGCGACTATGCCCGTCTACGCCGACCAGAACGCCCTGTCCACCGCGGCGGAGCGGCTCTTCACCGCCAACTTCACGAAGAGCGCGAGTGCGACGGACCCGATCCAGGTGACGGTGCGCAATGATGACGCGTCCATCGTGATCTACCTGGGCGACTCCGACGTGTCGTCCAGCAACGGCTTCGCGCTCATCGCGGGTGCCGCCGTGAGCTTCGACATCCAGAGTCCGGCGGACTGGCGTGAGCTGTACGCCATCGCTGCGTCCGGCACTCCCGAGCTGCACATCTTCGCCATCGGGCCCGTCGGTCCGAACACCTGACCATGACCCGCTACGTCCCTACGGCGACGGCGGGTATCCTCGGCCACCGCCGCTTCGGGTACTACACGGCCGGCGCTGCCGCCGCCGCCTTCACGCCGCTGTCGCTCAGCCCCGCCCTGTGGTCCGATCCGTCCGACGCAGCCACGGTGACGATCTCGGGCTCGTCGGGCGCCTACATCGGGGCCAGCGGGCTGGTGCTTCTTGGTACGGGCACCGATTACGCTGAATCTCCCAACCTCGCCCTGCACCAGATCACTGGCAGCATCGACATCATCGCCAAGGTGACGGCCACCGACTGGACTCCAGCGGCGAACATGAGCATCGTCAGTAAGCTCACTGCTGGTGCAAATGGCTGGGGGCTCACGCTGATCGCCACCACGGGCGTGCTGCGTCTTGAGATTCCTGGCGTCGTTGACCTCAACTCAACCGTCGGGACGGGCTTGACTGATGGAGCAACCAAGTGGGTGCGAGCAACCCGCGACACCTCGACGGGTGATGCGAACTTCTACCTGAGCGACGATGGGTCGTCCTGGACTCAGCTCGGTGCGACCGTTTCTGGCGTTACCACGGCTGGCGTGGCGTCCACGGTCGCCCTACGTGTCGGCTATCGAGGTGCAGCTGGCTCCCCGTTTGGTGGCACCATCCATCGTGTCATCGTCAAGAGCGGCATCGGTGGCACCACCGTGTACGATGCCGACTTCGAGTCGGCCACGCCCTATGCGAGCGTGTTCACTGAGTCGTCCTACGGCGTCCCCGTCTACGTCGTCTCCACGACCGCCGCCTCAGCCACGGCCTCCTACGGGTACATCGGGGGCGGTGGGCTGGTGCTCCCAGGGACGGGAGCGAACTACGCCTCGTCCCCCGACCTGGCCGCCTCGCGCCCGACGGGCGATTTCACGCTGTACGCCGACGTCACGATGATCGACTGGACCCCAGGGGTCCAGCAGTACATCGCGCTGCACGGTAACGAGGGCACTTCGGCGGGGTGCAACTGGCTGCTGTACGTACACACCGACGGCACGCTGAGGCTGTTCCGCCCGACGGGCTCCACTGCCCGCACGTACACGTCGAGTGTCGCCACGGGCCTGACCGACGGCACCCGCAAGAAGATCAAGGTCACCTGGGATCAGGACAACGGCTCGACGCAGTCTGAGGCCAAGTTCTACCTGTCCGACGACGGGTCCTCATGGACCCAGCTCGGGACCGCGGTCACGAACGCCAGCACGGGCGCTGGGAACGCCGCCACGGCGGGCCTGCGCTTCGGGTCCAGCGTCACGGGGTCACTGACGTTTGGTGGAACGATCCACTCGACGAAGCTCTACAGCGACCTAACCGACACCACCAAGGTGCTGGACGTTGATTTCGAGGCGGCGGCGGTGTACACCCCCTCCTTCACGGAGTCCAGTTCCAACGCCGCCACGATCACCGTCGTGGCGACCAACAGCCCCGCCAACGCTGCGGGTGCATGCGTCTCCCAGATCAACGACAAGTCGGGCAACGCACGTCATTTGACCCAGGGCACGTTGGCGAACATGCCGAAGTACTGGAACGGCCTGAACGGCCTCAACTGCCTGGTGTTCGACGGCACGAACGACAAGCTCGCTACTTCCGCTGGCGTCCAGCTCGTCAACGCTACGACGGGCCTGTATACGGCTTACGCCGTGGCCACCCCGTTCTCGGTTGCCGCTGGCACTCGGTCCATCGTCGACCAGGACGACGAGACTGGCAACCGCATGCCACAGATGCTTCGCATCTCCGCCACGGCCGCCGAGTCGGTTCGCATCGCTGGCGGCGCCGTCACCGATGCGGCAGGCGTGACCCTGGCAGCGAATGCCCCGCACGTCTTCAGTTCGATCCACCGAGCAGCCCAGGTTGAGGTGTATGTCGATGGCACAAGCAACGGGGCGTCGGCGTCGACGGGCAGCAACGGCACCGACGCCGATCAACTCGGCGTCGGTGCACACCTCCCGTTCGGCGGCTCCGCATACTGGTCTGGGACCATCGGTGAGATCGCCGTCATGTCCGACGACATCGGCTCCACAAGCATGACCTCGATGAGCGAGTACCTCAAGTCGAAGTGGGGGACGCCGTGAGCGCCGAGTGGCGGACGATGACGAAGGCCGAGTTCGACGCCTGGCACGCGGCCGAGAAGGCGGCGCGGGGCTACCCCGTGCGGGGCCGCAACGCCCGGACCGGAGCGCTGGCGCCCCTCGGCACGGGCATGACCACGGACGTGGTGGCCCCCGTACAGGTCGACCTGACTGACGTGCGGATACTCCTGGACGGCACGAGTGTCGTTGAGGTCGTGAACGACAAGGGCGTTGTGGTCAAGGCCCTCCCCGGCCTGGCGTCGTGGGAGCCGGTCCGCAAAGCGGACGGCACCATCGACGTTGCAGCGTCCAAGGTGGAGCCCGTCAAGGAAACCGTGGTAGCCTTGGAGGCGTGACCGCCCCCACGGACAACCTTCCCACACGGCGCCGTTCCGACGCCGACATCCTGCGCTCCCTGAAGCACTACCTCCGCCGACGCGAGGAGGGCAAGCTCTTCTACGAGGCGTGCCGCATGGCCGGCGTCGGCCCCGACACGGTGAAGCGCTACCGGCGCGACCATCCGGACTTCGCCGAGGCGGAGCGTGTGGCCATCTCCGAGGGCGTCGAGATGGCCGAGAAGGTGCTGCGCGACAAGGCGCACGACGGCGACATGCAGGCCCTCACCAAGTTCCTCGAAGCGAACGACGAGCGCTACCGGAAGACCAACGTCACCGAGCGCTCCACGGTCGTCGTCATCTCGGCGGACAACTCGCTGGAGAAGGTGCAGCTCCTGAAGGAGCAGCTGCAGCGCCGGCAGCGCGAGATGCCCGAGGCCGCCCGGGGCGTCAATCCGTTCGTGCAGCGTGAGACGTTCACGAGCGACGACGACATCGTCGATGCGGAGATCGTCGAGTGAGCGCCGGCCTGAGCTACGCGGACCGGCTGGAGATCCTGTCGATCGACGACGAGCTGCTGTCGTACGCCACTCCCCAGGAGCTGGCGCTCTATCAGCGCGCGCTGGAGATCGAGGCGAAGCTCGCCGGCATCCTCCCCTACATGCACGCGGCAACGCCCGCGGCGAAGGACTGGCCACACGTCAAGCTCCTGGCCGAGTACCTCGACGCGCTCTTCGAGGGGCGCCTCTACTTCGACGGCCCGGGCCCCGCGCCCGTGCCGTCCGAGACCGAGTTCGAGGAGGACGAGGACGGGGAGCTGTACCCCGTCATGGTGCACCCCGAGCGCGGGGACCCGGCCGTCTACAACTTCGCCATCCACATGCCGCCCCGCCACGGCAAGAGCTTCCTCGTGAGCGAGCACCTGCCGGCGTACCTGCTCACCAAGTACCCGGACCTGTCCGGCATCCTCGCGAGCTACGAGGCCACCTTCGCCGAGTCGTGGGGCGGCAAGGCGCGCGACCACATCTGCGACCTGGCGGACGAGTTCGGGATCATGCCCGAGGGCGGACGCCAGGCGTCGCGCGGCAGCTTCAAGATGAAGGGGCACCGCGGCGAGTTCCGCTGCGCAGGTGCGGGCGGCTCGATCACGGGCCGCGGCGGTCACTGGCTCATCCTCGACGACCCGATCGCCAACAGCGAGGAGGCGCGCTCCGAGGCCATCATGAAGTCCCACGAGGACTGGTGGTACTCGACGTTCTACTCGCGCCGGCAGACGTGGCCGAACAAGACGCCCGCGCGTGTCGTGGCCATGTTCACGCGCTGGACGGAGAACGACCTGCGCGGGCGCGTGATCGACAAGCAGCCTGAGAAGTGGTGCATCCTCAACATCCCCGCCATCGCGGAGCCCACCGACGACGAGCCTGTCGACCCGCTCGGGCGTGAGAAGGGCATCCCGCTGTGCCGCAGCGTCATGCCTCTCGCGGAGCTGAAGAGCCTGCGCGTCGCGACTCCTCTCTGGTTCGAGTCCCTCTACCAGGGCCGGCCGTACGTGGCCGAGGGCAACCTCATCAAGAAGCCGTTTCAGCACTACTCCGTGGAGGTCCAGCACGACGGCAAGGAGGTCTACACGCTGCGCTTCCTCGACGGCAAGGTGCTCAACATCCACGAGGACCAGACCATGCGCTTCGGCGCGCTCGACCTCGCTGCGTCCACCAAGACCACCGCGGACTGGACCGTGCTCGGCAGCTTCGTCGTCACGAAGACCAACCCTCGCTACCTACTCGTGCGCGAGATCGAGCGCACGCGCATCCAGACCGAGGACCACGCGCCGTTCCTCACGAAGCACGCCAAGCGCATGAAGCTGAAGTACGTGCTCGTCGAGAAGCAGACGTACGGCACCAACCTCATCAACCTCATGCAGCGGCAGAACCGTGTGCAGGTGCGGCCCGTGAACGCGGATCGCGACAAGGTCACGCGCGCCGCCGGCACGGTCGTGCCCACGCTCGCGATGCGCCAGCTCTTCTTCCCCGAGATCGGCACGGCCGAGTGGTACCCCGAGTTCGAGAAGGAGATCCTGCGATTCGACAACGGCACGCACGACGATCAGGTGGACGTGCTCTCCTACGCCTGCCAGGAGTTCGTCAACCTGCCCGTCTCGCGCGAGAAGAAGGAGTACGCTCCGGGGGTCGAGGGGCGGATCCAGAAGCGCATGGACGACCTGCGCCGGCCGAAGCGCCGGAGCCACCCCGAGATTGGAGCATGGTGACCTACACGTACAAGCCCGGCTACACCATCGAGGTGACCGAGCAGCCCACGAGCTTCCTGGTCACGCTGCGCGGTGTGGAGGCCGACGCCTGGGGCGAGAAGCCGTGGGTCGACGTGGTCTACACCCAGGGCTTCGCCGCCGAGGAGGACCGAGACGCCAGCGTGCGCGAGACCGTGCGCAAGTTCGAGATGCACGAGGCCGACGAGTGGCTGAAGCGGGACGGCACGCCCGTCCGGCTCTGCCACGGTCCAGGAGTTGACCCCGATCCGGGGTAATGCTAACTCGACATCACGGCCGCGGACCATACCAGGATCCACAACGCCACGAAGTACCCGGCCCTTGCGCTCGATCCAGGCTGAGGGTAGCCTACTCGATATGGCAACCGCTGCGCTCTCCAACATCAAGCGCGCTCCCGTCGGGGATCGCACCCACGTCCGCGCCAAGGTGACCGAGTCGGGGTCCTACTCCTCGGGTGGCACCTCGATCACGGCCGCGGCGCTCGGCCTGCGCTACATCGAGGCGCTCTACGTCTCGCCGCCCAACGCGGCCGGCATCCACGTCGCGTGGGACCGGTCGGTGGGCACCAGCACCAAGGTCGTCACCTACGACGAGGACAACATCTCGGGCATCGAGGCCGAGATCAGCGGTACCGTCTCCACCGTCTACTCGATCCTCGCGATCGGGTTCTGATCCGGGCCTTGCGTCCCTGAGCACCGAAAGGTAAGCTACTCCTCATGGCAGCAGTCGCACTCACCTACAACCTCGACACCCCGGACAAGGTGCACCTCGGCGGCGGCCGGTACCTCGTCACCGGCGACATCACCTTCGACACGGGTGACTACGCCACGGGCGGCATCTCGCTCTCGGCGTCGAGCTTCGGTCTCGACACCATCGACCGGGTGCTCGTCGGCAAGCCGTCCATCGTCCGCACCTCGGTCTACTGGATCAAGTCCAGCGGCAAGCTCAAGGTGTTCATCGAGGACGCCATCTCGGGCATCGAGGCCGAGCACGCCGCGTCGGCGCTCACCGCGCAGACGATCCCCTTCGTCGCCGTCGGTCGCAAGGCCGCCTGACCCAGGTCCACCAACCCAACAACTCAGTGGTAAGATGGGGCGTCGCGCAAGCGACGCCCCTTCTGCATTCGGAGCCCCCCTATGACCGACACCCTCGAAACCGGCGTCCACGGCAGTGGCGTGTGGACCCTCTACCCCAACTACGACATCACGAGCCGCCAGACCTCGTGCTCGGTGACGAACACGATCAAGCGCCCGACGGACCTTGGCATCTTCCGCCCCGCTCTCCCGGGGGCGTACGTCGAGGAGGAGGGCTTCTACGACATCAGCCAGCTCGCCATCGAAGAGGCCGCGCACATGATCGGCTGGCGCTCCCCCGAGGAGGTCGAGGCCGCGCTCAGCGAGATGCGCGTGCGCGAGCGCAACGCCAACCTCACGAGCGCCAAGCACGCGCGCACGCGTGCACGCCTGGAGGCCGAGGTCGAGGAGCTGAAGGCCAAGCTCGCGGAGGCCGAGGCGAAGCCGAAGGCGAAGCGGTGATCGTCGCGCTCATCGCTGTCGTGGGCCTGTGTATCGCCCAGGCCATCACGCACTACCGGGCGTACCAGACCTGGGCCAAGGAGCGCGAGCGGCTCATCGCCACCACGCTCGCCGCCGCTGCGCCGCCCGCAGCCGTGGCCGCTTTCCGGGCCCAGGAGCGCCGGCCGGAGCCGGTCGCGCCGCGCCCGGTCCAGATCGACGGCTGATCCGTGGTAGCATAGCCTCGTGGCTGCCTCAGAGACCGACGACCGCGACGACTCCGGCCAGATCGTCGAGCACACCAAGGCCAGCGCCGGGAGCCGGCGCGGCGGTCGCAAGCCCGATCCCGACCCGGAAGCCGGCATGGTGCGCGAGCTGTACCAGGCCGGCCTGAAGGCCATCCGCCCGGAGATCAGCAACTACTGGATCAACTACGCCTTCCTCGAAGGCGCGCAGTGGGTCTACTGGGACGCCGAGAACAACCGGCTCGCGGAGCTGCCGCGCGACCCTGACCGCGCGCGCATCACGAACAACCGCATGGCCTCGAACACGCGCGCCATCATGGCCAAGGCCATGCAGCGCAAGCTCGTGTTCGAGGTGCTGCCGTCTGCGTCGGACGACGCCTCGATCCGCGGTGCTCGCCTGGGCGAGAACATCCTGCGCTCCCTGCACCGGGGCCATGACTGGGAGGTGCTGCGCGAGCGGCATCTGCAGGCGACGTGGAAGGGCGGCACGGCCGCCATCTGCGTGGACTGGGACCCGGACGCTCGCGACGTGCTGATCCCCGCCTCTGACGACGGCGAGCCCGAGATCCACGAGGGGGACACCTGCGAGCAAGTCCTCTCGATTGCCGAGTTCGTCGTCGAGCCCGGCGCTCGTGACCCCGAGACCGCGCGCTGGTGGGTGAAGGCGGTGACCGCGCCTCCGAAGGAGGTGCAGGCCATGTTCCGCCTCGGCTGGGAGCCGGCGGCGGATGGCTTCTCCGCGCAGCTGCCGTACTCCAACCGCTACTCGCAGGGCCACCCAGCCGAGAACAAGACCACGCTCGTGCTCACCTACTACGAGCGCCCCAACTTCCTCTGCAAGAACGGCAAGGTCCGCGTCGTCGTCAACGACCAGATCGTGCACCGCTCCGACTGGCCGTTCCCGACCAAGGACCGCCTCAACCTCTTCGTCGCGCGCGAGACCGTGATCGAGAACCGCTGGACCGGCGACACGATCCTCACCGCCGCGCGACCGCTGCAGACCGCGCTGAACGCCAGCGAGTCCGTAGTGCTGGAGCACATGAAGAAGGCCGGCAACGCGCGCATCGCCGTGCCGAACAGCTCGATCGACCTCATCGACTCGCTCACGGACACGCCCGGCGAGTTCGTGCCCTACCTCGACGGCACGACCGCCCCGCAGTGGATCAGCCCGCCGCAGATGCCGGCGTGGTGGCAGGAGCGCCCGGTCGACCTGCGCGAGGCCATCGACGACATCATGGGCGTGCACGACGTGTCGCGCGGCGAGGCACCCTCGAACATCGAGTCCGGCTACGGCCTCAGCATCCTCGTCGAGCAGGACACCTCCCCGGTGGGCCGGCTCGTGAAGGAGACCGCGCGCGTCTGGTCCGACGTCGCCCAGTTCGTCCTCAAGCTCTACGAGCAGGAGGTCGGCACGAAGCGCAAGTCCTCCGTCGAGGTCGGCGGCGGTGAGGGCTCGATGGAGGTCGAGTGGACGGGCAAGGACCTGCACGGGCAGACCCTGGCCGATATCCCCGAAGACGCAGTGCTCCCGCGCTCGCGCGCTGCGCAGCTCCAGAACGCGCAGAAGATGCTGGAGATGGGGCTCATCACGAGCGTGGCGGACTACGCCTTCATGGCGGAGCTGCCCGACGCGCGTCACACCCTGCAGGCGCTCAGCCCTGACATCGCGTGGGCGCGCCAGGAGAACGGGCTCTTCGCCGCCGGCCACATGACCACGGTCGAGGAGTGGGACGACCACGAGGCTCACATCAACGAGCACAACCGCTACCGCAAGACGATGGACTACCGCCTGCTCGATGACGTGCAGCGCGAGGCCGTCAACTCGCACATCAAGGCGCACGAGACCTCTGCCGCCGAGGCGCTGGGTCGCCAGCGCGCGCGCACGCAGATCGACCCCGCGCTCGGCATGGCGCCGAACGCAGCGGGAGCCCCACCCGTGGAGCCCCTACCGCCCGTCGAGGCGCCGGAGCTTCCGCCCGAGGCCGCGCTACCCGCGGAAGAGCCGAGCGGTGAGGACCTCCTCGCCGCCATCCAGGCTGAGAATCCCTGACCCAGGAGCCCCCCATGAGCATCATCGAGACCTCCGCCCCCGAGGCGGATCCCACCCCCGTCGACCAGACGCCGGCCCCCGAGCCGGACCTGTTCGACGACCCCGCAGCGCAGACCTTCCCGCGCGAGTACGTGGAGAAGCTGCGCCGTGAGGCGGCCGAGTACCGCACGTCCTACGCCCCGTACCGCGACACGTTCGGCTCCGCCGACGACGACGTGCGCGAGTACCTGCTGGACCTGAACCGCATGATCCTCGACCCGAACAAGCGTGACGCTGCGGTCGAGGAGCTGGAGGCTCTGCTCAGCACGATGAGCCCGGGCGAGCGGAAGCGGGCCGAGGCCACCCTCGAAGGCGACACCGTCGACCCGGACAAGCCGCTCACGCTCAAGGAGTGGGAGAAGATCCAGGCCAAGAAGGACGCCGATGCGAAGGCGGCCGGCGAGGTCGAGGCCATCTACTCGCAGGCCGCCGGCCTGTCGACGGACTGGGCCAACTACGACAAGGCCGGCGACGAGTTCGGAGACCTCGCGTCCCTGCTCTTCATCGCCACGAACAAGACCAAGGGCGACCTGCAGAAGGCGCACGAGCTGCGCGCCGAGCGCTTCAACGCCGCCGTCGAGGCGGCCGTGAACGCCAAGCTCGAAGCCATCCGCACGGGCTCGGAGAAGTGGGCCCCCGTGCGTCCCGCCGGCACCACGGTGGCCGAGGAGCCGGACACGCCCAAGACGTTCGCCGAGGCGAAGCGCCGTGCGATGCAGCGCGAGGAGCGCCTGCGCGGCAACATCGTGGACTGATGGATTTGACGGGGAAGAGTGGCACGCGCTACTCTTCCCCTCATCCGCTAGAGAGCTGGCCTCCGAGGTGGTGTGCTGAGCCGGCTGGTCCGGGCAAGCGTGAAGTTCCGCAGTCCAAACAACCATCCACTCATCTACCACCGAAGGTACAACCAACATGGCACTCTCCGTCGCAGGGGCTTCCGACATCCTCAAGGAGGACTACAAGCCCGTCATCCGCGAGCAGCTCAACAACCAGTTCATCATCCTGGAGCTGGCCACCCAGAACCAGGACGATGTCGAGGGCACCGAGGCCGTCCTCAGCACCCACCAGTCGCGTAACCGCGGTGTGGGCGCGCGCGGCGAGTTCGGCTCGCTCCCGACGGCAGGTCAGCAGGGCTACAAGAAGTCCCGCGTCCCGCTGAAGTTCAACTACGGCACCATCAAGGTGTCGGGCCAGATCCTGAAGGCCGCCAAGTCGGACCGCGGTTCGTTCACCCGCGCTCTCGACAGCGAGGTCCAGGGCATCGTCCGCGACCTGAAGCGTGACGTGAACCGTCAGTGCTTCACGACCGAGGCCGGCACCATCGCCATCACGGGCGGCGGCACGCCGACCGGCACGTCGTTCATCACCACGACCACGGCGCAGGCGCGCCGGCTGGAGCCGGGCTACCGCTACGACATCGTCGAGGCCTCGACCGACGTGGTCGTGTTCACCGTCGATCTCGTGTCGGTGAACGTGTCCACCAAGACCGCGACCACGACCCTCGTGTCGACCGGCACGGGCACGGCGGCTTCGACCAACCGCGTCGTCAACACGGGCGTGACCCCGTCGGCCAACGACGAGATCACGGGCATCGAGCAGATCGTCGACAGCGCAGGCTCGCTGTTCTCGATCGACCCGGCCTCGTACCCGCGCTGGTCGTCCTACGAGCTGGCGGTCTCCGGTCTCCCGACCGACGCCGTGTTCGAGGCGGCGTGCGACGAGGTCAACCTCGCGTGTGGTGAGGACCCCAACCTCATCGTCACCTCGTTCGAGGTGGCGCGCACCTACGCGTCGACCCTGAAGGCGCACAAGCGGTTCGTCTCCGAGCCGCTCACGCTCAAGGGCGGCTTCAAGGCCATCTCGGTGGCGACCCCGCGCGGCGAGCTTGCTCTCCGCACGGAGCGCGACTGCGAGACGCAGGAGGCCTACGGCCTGACCACGTCGGCCCTCATCCACTACAACCAGGGCGACTGGGACTTCATGGACGAGGACGGCAACATGCTCGTGCGCACCCCGGGCCAGGACGCCTACGAGGCGACCCTGTACCGCTACCACGAGCTGGCCACCGACCAGCGCAACGCGCACTTCAAGCTCACGAGCCTCACGGTCGTCTGAGCCCAGGCGTAGCCAGCCCCGGCCAAGATACGGGGACGCTGAGAGCCCGCCCTTCGGGGCGGGCTCTCGCCGTTGTGGTACCATGCCGGCCATGCCCCCCAAGCCGTACAGCCGCCTCTCCGAAGTCCAGGTCCTCGGGCCGGAGTACCAGAAGGCGCTTCGCACGCCCCGCCCCGAGATCGGGTGGCAAGGCGACCCCGACCTCACCCTCGCCTACCACCACCTCACCGGGTGGGAGGTGCTGCGCGAGGAGGCCGTCCAGGACCCGCGCACCGGGCGCTGGGAGAGCCGGCACGTCGTCATCGCCCGCCAGCGCGCGGCCGGCGACGTGCGCATCGACGTGAACGAACTGATCCGCGGGCTTGTGGCGCGCGACACCCAGGTGGCCAACCAGAGCCACCGGAAGGCCACCGAGGCCTACATCGACGCCGTGGCCAAGGAGGAGAAGGAGCGCGCGGACCGCGCCTACGAGGCGATCCGGCCCGTCCACGAGAAGCTCGCGTGGCAGGTCGCCAAGGAGGCCGGAGAGCTGTCGAAGATCGTCAGCCTGGCGGGCACCGTCAAGGATGCGGTAGACTGACCCCATGGGACGCCGCTCCACCACTACGTGCAAGCTCTGCGGTGGACCTGCCACAGACAAGCACCCCACCCTGGCGCTGTGTGATGGCCACTTCGTCAACTACAACCGAGAGGCCGGCCGGCGGACCTACCAGCGCTCTCGCGACCGGGCATTCGAGGTCCTCGGGCGCGCCTGTGTTCGGTGTGGGTTCGCGGATCCCCGCGCTCTCCAGATCGACCACGTCTTCTCCGACGGTGCTGAGCATCGGCGCAAGGCTCCCAGCAACCATGCGGTCCATCGTGCCGTGATGGCCGACCCCAGCCGCTTCCAGATTCTGTGCGCGAACTGCAATCAGATCAAGAAGCACGACCTCGACGAGGTCTACCGCAAGGACTCCTACGTTGTCTGATACGCTTGCCACCATCCGCACGCTCCTGACCGACCGTGCCGCTGGGTCGTCGAACGACCCGATCTTCGATCCGTCCGTCCTGGACCGGATCATCAACGCCGCCAACCTGCGCCTCGGCCGAGTCCACGACTGGCCCTGGCTGCAGGTGCTCGGCACGATCTCGTGGACCGCCAACGACACCGACGGCTACGACCTGTCGGCGGTCACGAGCTGGCGCCACACCAAGCACCTCGGCTACGAGGACCAGAAGCTCCAGTACGCCACCCCGCAGGCGTTCGTGGCGAAGAGCAACCGCACGGGCGCCACGCCCGACAGCTACACCATCATGGGCAGCACGCTCTACCTCGCCCCGAACCCGACGCAGGCCGTCACGCTCGATCACCTCTACGTGGTCGACGAGAGCCCGCTCGCTGGGGACAGCGACACGCCCCTCCTGCCGGCGGCCTACACCGAGCTGCTCGTGCTCCTCGCGCTGCAGCCCCTCGCCGTGCGCCTGCACGACACAGAGCTGCTGAACATGGCCAAGACCGAGTACCGGCAGGCGCTCGAAGACGCACGAGACGAGGTGCGCCGCACGCGCCAGCTCCCGTCCGTGGAGGTCGACCAGTCGTCCTGGCGGATGATCTGACATGGCACGCCAGTGGAAGGTGTGGGACAACTGGGACGCGGGTGGCTTCTTCGCAGGCGGCTCGCGCCAGGGTCGCGGGCGCTTCAACAGCCTGAACCTGCAGCGCTACCAGAACGGATCCATCGGCCCGCGCCCTGGGTGGCGCAAGCTCACGCAGTCGGACTTCGGCTCGTCGCCTGACTCCGTGCCGTCCGTCGCGTCGGCCAGCCGGTCGACCCTACAGCAGGGCGCGTTCCACGCGCCGTGGGGCGACTACATCGTGCTCATCGGCTCGGGCTCCTCGGGCCCGTCGAAGCGCATCAACATCTCGGGCGCCGACGGAACCGCCATCTACCGCGATGCTGCCGACCTCGGCTATCACGCCACGAGCGCGTCAAACATCAAGAACATCTACTCCGCCCTGCAGGTCAACGCGGTCGAGGCCGTGATCGAGAACAACGGCTACGTCTTCGTCGGCGGCTCGAACACGTACGAGACCTCGACCGACACGCTCGGCACGGTCACCGCGCGCACCATCTCGGCCAGCGCGTTCTACCCCACCAACGTCGTGTTCTACAAGGGCCGGCTCTACGGCTGGGAGCCCATCAACGTGCTCAACCTGGAGAACGTCGTCTACTCCAGCTCGTCGAACATCATCGACTTCAACGGCGGGGACAGCGGGGCCTTCACGCTCGCCGGCACCACGGTCGGTGGCAACGCCACCTACATCCCCCACGGCATGTGGGCCCTCGGCTCTGGCCTGCTCATCTTCGCCCACGGCGGGGCGAGCACGGCCTCGCCCGGCGGCTACACCGGGTTCACCTCGCAGATCAACGAGCACGGTCGGTGGTTCATGCTCACCGGCCCGAGCCCTGCCACCGGCACGCTCACCCCGCTCGATCGCGACATCGGCCCGCTCTACCACTCGCTCTCGATCGTCCACGACGGCAAGCTCCTGTTCCCGATCAACCGCCAGGGCTGGGCGGTGCACGACGGCGTGCGCGTCGACAAGACCACGCTCGCGGACCTGAAGCCCGGGCGTGGCCAGTTCGTCAAGAACTCGCTGTGGCTCAACCCCGTGCGAGTCGTCCGCAAGAACGGGCTCGTGCTGCCGTGGTACATCTACGAGTCGGACCCCACCGCACCCAACCAGTCGAGCACCGTCGACCAGATCGGTGAGTTCTGGTCGTACGGGCTCGGCGCCTTCGAGTTCTCTCGCAACGCCTGGACCGAGCAGCTGTACCTGCACGGCCAGAGCGACATCGTCGCGTTCGGCGCGTACCAGGAGGACAAGCTCTTCTCGATCCACCTGGACTCCAGCGACGGCGGGACCAACTACTTCCCCCAGATCTACACGCGCGACCTCACGCTCGATCGGCCCGCCACCACATCGAGCCAGAACACCTACAACCCGTACTCCGACGGCGATGAGACCCTGCTCACGCAGCACGGCGGCACGGAGTCCATCCCCGAGGCGCTCCTGGAGACCGACGAGTTCCAGCTCGACGGCTACTCCGCGTTCGAGCCGATGGCCATTGTCATCGACTACGACTACTGGAACAGCTCGCTGTTCCACGGCGCCACGTGCGGCTTCGAGGTGGAGCTGGTTGTGCGGTCCGTGACGAACCAGGAGAAGACGGTCCACGCCGTGACCACGGCCCCAATCACGCCGCCGGCCACCTCCGAGGGCGTCATCCCGAACCGCGCTCGCGCGGTGCTGAACCTCGGCGCGCGCCCGCGCGACTGCGGCACGGTGCAGGTGCGCATCATCAACATCGTCGACTGCGCGTTCCACTCTGTCGCCCTGAACTACGACGGCCCGAGCCCGTCCGAGTCGGTGCGCTGATGGCCACTGACATCCTGCACCCCGAGGAGTGGCTGGAGCTGTCGTCTGCCATCCAGGCCGGCGAGAACGTGGGCTCGCGGCTCATGGAGCGCGAGCGCCGGTTCGACAACTACTTCAAGGACCTGACCGACTCTTTCACCCCGCAGTTCGGCCAGCGCGACACCACCCTACTGGACGTGGGCTACACATTCGTCACCACCTCGGCCACCAGTGTGCGGGGCATGCGCATCGGCCAGTGGGTGATGCTCTCGATCCGCGGTGTGGCCAGCTCGTCGCTCGCGTTCGGGGCCAACGCCTCGGGCATCGCCATCGCGATCTCGAAGGAGCTGGGCATGGAGTCCTCCGCCGCAGACCTACTGGGCACGTTCGGCTGGCGGGACGCATCGGCCGGGACGAACACCTACGGGTTCTCCACCCCCGTGAGCCTCGTGGGGTATGGCCCCTCCGACGAGACGTTCGGGGTTGGTGGGGTGACCACAGCCGGTGCCGGCATCGGTGCCGCCGTCAACCTCTCAACCTCGGATCAGGTGTGGTGCAACATCCAGTATCGCACGGCTCGGTCCAAGAGCCTGGCCTGAGTGTGATAGCCTAGCCCCGTGGGAAAGCTGAACACCCTTGACCCGGCGACCGTGCGAGCCTTCGAGACGTACCTCGGGCTGCCGGTCGACGGCACCTACGACCCCGAGCTGGCCGCTCGGGTCGAGGCGTACCAGGGCCTGCTCGGCCAGACGCCCGGCCAGACTGACAGCATGGAGCAGTATTCGGCGCTCGTGAGCGCGCTCCAGCAGCGCCACAACGCCTTCGGTGGTGGCGGGGACCCGACTCCCATGCAGGACCCTGGGTACCAGGCGTTCCTGCGTGAGGCCGGCGCGCGCGAGTCCGAGATCCTGGACGAGATCGCGTACCGCACCGAGCAGAACACGCGTGAGATCAACCGCCGTGCGGCCGGCTTCGCCGCCGAGCGCGCCGACGTCCAGGCCAACGCCGCGCTCCAGACAGACCAGGGCACGCGCCGCATCCGCCAGGACTACGCCGACCGCGGCTTCGGTGGCGGCTCCAGCGCGCGCGACCAGCAGGTAGGCGACTTCGTCGGCGGCATCCAGCAGGAGACGCAGCAGCGCCTGGGCGGCATCGACCAGGAGCAGCTGAACTTCACGGCTGGCCAGAACGACGCGCTGTCCGAGGCGCGGCGACGCCTGAACAGCGACGCCAACGCGCTCTACCGGCGCCGGGTCGACGAGGACCTCAACGCGCGCAAGCGCATCTCCGACGCAGCGAATCAGCGAGCATACGGTGGCTGACCCCGGAACGACTCCCCCTGTCCCGACCAACCCCTTCTCCGGGGGTGGTGTGGAGAACAACGTCGACCGCCAGAAGGCGCTCCTCAACGACCTCATCGCCATGCAGGGCCAGGCCGGTCGTCAGGTCTACGCGCGCCAGGGCGCCGATGCGCAGGGCCTCCTGCAGCAGCGGCTGAGCGAGGCCGGCCCCGTGCCGGCGGCGCGCCAGGCCGTCTACGACGCCTTCTCGCGCGACGCGCAGGCGGCGGAGCAGCAGAACGCGCGCACCATGCAGCGCCAGGCGCAGCTCGGCAACATCTTCATGGACCAGGCGAAGGCGGCCGTGCCGATCTACGCCAAGGACGTGGACGCCACCACCGAGGCCATGCGCCTCCAGTTCGAGGAGCGCCGTCGGCGCGAGGAGGAGCAGGCCGCAGCGCAGCGTGCCGCCCTCGCGCGCAGCAGCGGTGGGTCCAGCTACAAGTCCGTGGAGCAGCGCATCGCGGAGGGCGAGGAGGATCGTGCCGTGAAGCGCGGGACTGCTCTGTCGATCCTGGAGAAGTCCGGCGTCCCCCGCTCGCAGTGGTCCACCTCGGACGTGGTGGCGGCGGGTCTGTCGGGCGGCAAGCTCAGCTTCGACGACGCGGCTTCGGCGCTCGGCATCCCGAGTGACATGAAGAAGACGATGGCGGCCAACAAGGACGCCCAGTCCATCGCGCAGCAGACCATCGACGAACTCTACAACGGCGACAAGGACGTGAACTTCGAGCAGGTCCAGTCCACGGTCGCCGCCCTTGTGGAGGCGGGCGTGGTGTCCGAGGCGATGGCCAACGTGATGCTGCTCGTCAACTCCCCTCGCTGGGGGCTCTCGGCGCAGGACGCGTTCGGCCTGGGCATCAGCTCCGACCGCACCCGGGGCAGCTACCGCTGATCTGGTAAGCTGCCCGCATGGGTATCCTCGACAAGGTACTGGGCCAGCAGACGGCCCCTACCACGGCTGCCACCGCCGATACCGAGAAGGACCCTGTCCTCGCAGTGCTCCCGCCTGGGGTGCGCGAGCGCGTGCGCGCGAAGCGCGAGCGGGATGCCGCCGTCAAGGCGGGCGAGGACCCGCGCATCACCGAGTTCTACAAGCAGAGCGAGGCGCAGAAGACGGCGCTGTCCGTCCTCCCGAGCGCTGTGCGCGAGCGCGTGCAGACCAAGGCCGCTGAGCGCTCGCGCGAGCAGTTCTTCCAGGCGAACCCCGACCTCGACCCCCGGGTGCAGGAGCGCCTGGCCAAGGAGACGGTCAAGGTCAAGGACAAGACCGTGCCGGCGGAGCAGGCCGTGCAGGACATCCTGCGGATCCTGGCCGCCCCGGAGGCGATTGCCGACGCCGAGGGCCGGCGCACCGGCACGTGGACCTCGGCGGAGCAGACCCGCAAGCGGGCCATCGACGACTACAACCGCATCAAGGACCAGCTCACCCCACAGCAGCGTGCGCGCTTCGGCCTCGATGAGCTGGAGGCGCAGGGCGCGTTCGACAAGGGCCCGTCCTCGGCCGCCAAGACCATCGGCAAGGTGGTCAACACCCCCGGCATCAAGCAGACCCTGGGCGCGCTGGACCGCGGCCGCGCCGTCGTAGCGGCAGGCTCGAAGCAGGCCGCCATCGGCCTGGACCAGGTCCTCCAGAACAAGGACCCGCGCACCCTCTCGTGGTCCGAGTTCAAGAGCGACGTCGACAAGCACATCGGCTTCGGCGAAGTGTACGCCGACCTGCAGCGCGCAGAGCTGCAGGCGTCCGGCAAGGAGAGCGAAGGCGTCTTCGGTGTTGACGCCCTTGGCGCTCACCTCACCCCGGACAAGCAGGGAATCCGCTACAACAGCGGGGCAGCCCGCGGGCTTGCCATCACGGTGGGCGCTGCTGGTGACATTGCTGGTGATCCGCTGACCTACGTCGGCACCGGCACGCCGAAGCTCGCCAAGGCCGGCCTCCAGACCCTGGAGAAGGAGGGCCTGGGCGAGGTCGCCACCCTCATCCGCCAGAAGGGGTGGAAGGCCCTCGACGAGACGCAGCAGGCTGCCGTGCGCGAGGTGCTCACGGCCACCAAGGACCCGGCGGCCAAGGCCGTCGCGCGCTCGGGTGCCGAGGCCGTCACCGAGCGCCAGATTGCGCAGATCGAGAAGGCGGGCCGCAGCGGCCTGAAGGTCGGCGGGCGCACGGTCGTCCCCCGCTACCCGGGCGCGGCCGAGGAGGCCGCCAAGAGCGCCAAGAGCCAGGTCGTCAGCAAGGTCGCCACCTCCGAGATCCAGGCCGGCGACCACCTGGCCGGCGAGCTGGCCGGGTCCGTGGTGCGGGACTACGACCACGGCTCGCGCCTGCTCACCATCGAACCCAACGAGGCGATGGCCGTCGTCCGCAAGGACGGTCCGGTCATCGCGCGCCCCGGCACGTTCCGGGAGGGCGACGCGTTCCTCGACGGCAACGCCAAGGTCCTGCGCGTCCTCGACGACGGCACCCTGGAGCTGAAGCTCGACAACCAGCTGGAGTCCATCGAGCGGCCGTTCGACATCATCCCGCGCTACAAGGTGCGTGAGGGCCAGGGCACGCTGTTCGGCACCAAGGAGGTCCCGGCCCCGCCGCCCGTCTACCAGCAGGGCACGCTCCTCTCGTCCCGCAACGAGATCGACAACGCCATCGAGAAGGTCAAGGCCGCACCGTCCGCCACCGACGCGGGCGGCTACGGCGCTGTCGTGGAGCGCCAGATCCCGGCCGAGCCCGGCGTGCACGTCATCGACGACGGCGCGGGCGGCAAGATCATCGGCATCCGCAACGCCGAGGGCAAGCTCGACGGCTACCTCATGGCCACCGACGACGCCATCAACACGTTCGAGAACGTCTCCGGCACGCCTGGCGTGGGTCAGGAGCTGCTGCACGCTGCCCAGGAGGAGGCCGGCCTCGACGTGGCCAAGCTCCTGGCCAACAGCGACTTCACCGACGCCGGCCGCAAGTCCGCGCTGAACTGGCTGGAGGAGGCGCGCGGCACGCTGGCCGGGCGCGTCGACACCGCGTCCTCGTACCGGCGCACCAAGGGCGGGGGCGTGGAGCCCGCGCGCCTGTTCCGCGTGCGCGATGGGAAGTACGTCACCAAGGACGGCGAGGTCATCGTCGAGAACATGGCGCCCACGCGCCGACTGCCCATCCCCGAGGGCGGCACGCGCGCGGACGCGCACCTGGCCAACTCCGGTCGCGAGATCGGCACCGTCGTCGGACGTGAGAACGGCAACCTGATCCTGCGCCCGGCCGACGGCATCACGGCGGAGGTGGGAGACATCGTCCCCGGCACGTACGGCAAGCTCGTGGAGAAGCGCGCCGACGGGACCTGGGTCATCAAGGCCGACCCCACCCTGTTCAAGAAGACCGCCCTCGACGCCGCCAAGCTCGCGCCTCCGGGGAGCGAGGCCGCTGCGGCGCTCGCCCTCGACCCCGACAACCCGGCCGCGCTGGCGAGCAAGGGCTACGCCGAGAAGCACGGCGCGGAGCTGGGCATCAGCGAGCCCGTCCCCGTGCCGGCGAACGTGAAGGCCGACCCCGCGCTGGCGAAGCGCATGGCGGACTTCTACGCCAACGCTCCGCGCGTCGACCCGGCGGCCGAGGCGTCCTTCCGCCAGATGGCGAAGGAAGTTGAGCAGCAGTTCAAGTACCTGACCGAGGACCTCGGCATCAAGGTCGAGTTCGTGGCGGACAACCCCTACGCCACGCACGCCGAGATGATCGACGATCTGGTCAAGAACAAGCGCCTGAAGGTGCTGAAGTCCGAGACCCACGTCGGGGCGGACTTCCACCCCTTCATGACGGTGGAGCAGAACGACCAGTTCCGGGCCGTCCACGACTTCTTCGGCCACGCCGCTCAGCGCAACAGCTTCTCGCGGGACGGCGAGGAGATCGCCTGGCGCATCCACAGCCAGATGTTCTCTGAGGGTGCTCGCCCGGCCATGACTTCGGAGACCCGGCTCCAGAACAGCTACCTCAACTTCAGCGACGCCAACGAGGCTCGGCGCGCCCAGGGTCTGGAGGCCGAGTTCGGCCCTCAGAAGGCGCTCCTGCCGCCGCCGGAGTTCATGGAGATCCCCGAGGCCGCTGTAAGCCCCGCTGCTGCGTCGAACCCCCTTTCCGCTACTACCCCCACCCCCGGGGTCCTGGAGGGCCAGGGAGCCCTGTTTCCTGAGGCCTCAGCGGCAGATTCCGGGGTGGGAGCGGTCGGAGAAGCGCAGCTCCCCAACATCGACCCCTACGGGCCGCGTCCGACTGTGACGAAGGACACAGCCAAGGTCGAGGTTGGCACGCTCAAGGTAGATACTCCCGACCCGGAGGACCAGCTCAAGCTCTTCGACATGGGCATCGTCCCAACCCGGGACCTCAAGGCCGGCGATCGTGCGCGCGGGCTCGGGGGTGTGGTCCAGGAGAACCTCGGGCGCCGGCAGGTCGTCGTCAAGATGGACGACGCGCCGCAGCTCGTGATCCGCGACGGCGAGGTCATGCGTCTCGACGCCGCCGACCTCGGCAAGGGCGACATCCTGAGCGACTCCGGCATGACCGTGGTTCGCCGCAACGAGGACGGCACGCTCGTGCTCAAGGGTCACGTCCCGCTCGGCGCTCGCCGCATCGGGGAGCAGGTGGAGCTGGGTGGCCTGAAGCAGACCCCGGCGCTCCGAGACAAGATCCCAGGCGTGCGCTCCGTGCG
>ERZ724522.564-NODE-564-length-23146-cov-18.222164_pt1 | contig 23146 bp, 33 predicted proteins | sample MGYA00376055_ERZ724522 | MGnify/ENA primary metagenome ERZ724522 (study PRJEB28724, sample SAMN07190884) | wastewater metagenome | isolation source: effluent of sewage treatment plant in Hong Hong | place: Hong Kong | collected 2016-03-17 ...
CTACGAAATAAACCTAACACAAGGTTTTGAGCCAGCTGTCGAATACTTAGAAAACTTAATTAAATAAAGAGATGGAAGACTACGAAAAATTATCACATACACACTGTTGGAATCAAGGAGTAAGTCCTGCTTGCGGTATTCCTTTAATGGATTTGGTAGGAAGTTAATTAAATAGAAAAACCAGCTTTCGCTGGCTTTTCTACGATGCTCATACGAGACATCCCCCTCCAATAAATGGATTACTTTAATCATAGCATGGTTTTATAAAAAATGAAATGAAGAAAGAAGAAATACAATATGAAAAGTGGATTAAACAAATGTATGAAAAGTATAAGTCAATTTTATTTATTGAAAAATATCATTTTAGGGTAGGTAAGGGTAAAGAAACTGAATATTTAGAAAGTGAATTTAATTATCCATATCTTGATGCTAAAATTTTATGGAGTGAGAAATCTCTAAAAGACTGGCAGAAAAATAAAGAAGATGCTGAACGTAGAATAATACACGAATTTTGCCATATCATTACTGACCCATTTTATGCAACAGTTCTAAAGTTTCCTACCAGACAAGACATAGAATATGAACGAGAAAGACTTACTGACCATATTGCTCAAATTGTAAATAAACATTTTACAAAATTAAGCAAATAACCCTATGACCCAACAAGAAGAAAACAAAATACGAGAGTCTAGCATTACAAGATAAAATTTAGTATAATAATATTATGGAAAAAACAAAAGCAATAGAAATTTTAGTACAAGTAGCACGTTTAGCACAAAAGGCAGGTTTATTAAGCCTTGAAGACGCTAACGCTGTATTAGTAGCAATAAATACTGTAGCACCTGTTGAAGAGCCTAAAAAGGAAACTAAAAATGCAAAATAATTTACAACAATTACTAATAGACAATAATGTAGATATGTTAGTTCGCAGACGAAATGAAAAAGACGAAACACTAGGTTGGACTGCATATATACACAAAGACAAATCTTACTCAAGAGACGGAAACACACCTATAGTAGCAATAAACAATTTGTTATCTATATAATCTGTGGTATAATAGATATTATGTTAGAAGAAAATACTGAAAAACAGAATAAAAATCAGTACGATTGGCTAAAGCAATATCAATTCCAAAAAGGACAATCTGGAAATCCTGGTGGTAGACCTAAGGGAAAGTCTTTAAAGACATTTGCTAGAGAGATACTTGAGGCTATGGATGAAGAACATAAGGCAGAGTTTATGAAACAGTTAGACCCTAAAACTATATGGGAGATGGCTGAAGGTAAAGCTAAACAAGACATAGACGCAGATGTTAAAGCAACACTAACAGTTAATCTTATTAAATATGGAGATAACACTTCCGTTTAAGTTCAAACCAAGAGAATACCAACTAGAACTACTAAAGGCATTAGATAGTGGTTATAAGCGTGCTTTAATCGTATGGAATAGACGTTCAGGTAAGGATAAAACCTGTTTTAATTATATGGTAAAGAAGGCATTTGAAAAGAAAGGAACATATTTTTACTTTCTACCTTCATACACACAGGCTAAAAAGGTTATCTGGGATAACATAGACACAGATGGTTTTAAAATGACAGACCACATTCCTAGAGAATTAGTAAAATCTACTAATGGTACTGAACTAAAGATAGAACTTATAAACGGGAGTGTTATACAACTAATTGCAGCAGATGAGTTCAGTAAGTCAGGTGTTGGTACAAACCCTATAGGAGTAGTATTTTCTGAATATAGTATAACCACACCGAATGCTTGGCAGTTCGTATCACCTATTCTAGCGGTTAATGGTGGCTGGGCTATATTTAACTTTACACCCCGTGGTATGAACCACGCTTGGAAACTATTACAACAAGCCAAAGATAACGAGCGTTGGTTTACTCAAATACTAACTGTAGATGATACTAAAGTTCTACAAGGTGCAGACTTAGAAGAAGAAAGACGCAACAATCCACAAGATTTATTTGAACAAGAATACTACTGTAAGTTTATTGAAGGTGCTGGTCAATTCTTCAAACGAATAGACGCAAACCTAATAGAAGAAACTGATAAAATAGAAGGCGGACATCGTTATCAAATGGGCGTAGACCTTGCTAAATACCAAGACTATACAGTCATAACCATAATAGATTTGCATACTTTTAATGTTTTAAAGCAAGAAAGGTTTAACCAAATTGACTGGAACTTACAGAAAGCAAAGATAGAAGCTATGTACCACAGGTATGGAAGACCTATGATTTATATGGATAGTACAGGACTAGGCGACCCAATATACGATGATTTACTACAACGAGGTCTAAGAATAGAAGGTTATAAGTTCACAGAACAGTCTAGGAAAGACTTATTGACCAATTTAGCATTGTTATTAGAGCAAGGTAAGATAAAAATACCCGATAATGAAGTATTGAAATCAGAATTGCAGTCGTTTAGATACGAACTATCAGACAGGGGCAAGATAAGATTAGTTGTTCCCGAAGGTTTACACGATGACTGTGTGTTTAGTCTAGCATTAGCGTGTTATAACCTGCCACAAAATCCACTGCCAATGCAAGGAAGTGTAAGATTTATGAACAGACAGAACGAAGAAAGATTTGTGCCGACAAGTTTTGAATAATTTATTTGCAAATAAAATATACGGGTGGTATAATTAAACTACAACAACTAATGTTTTAATTTAAAAATGGATAACTTTGATATATTTGGGCAAATCGGTAAAGAGATTGCGGACTTTAAACAGTCTCGTATTAGAATTGCTGGCAGTGAAAACACAGAAGACGCAAGATATTTGAAAAAAGATAACAAAGGTTATTACTTTTCACAATACGAAACTCTAAACCTAATAGATTTGTACTACAACTCAAAGTTTGAGACTGGTGCAATAGATAGTGAAGGACAACGCAAACTATTCTTGAATGTTTGTGCTTTTCGTAGTGATGTGGCAAGTAAAATGATTGACCTTGATACTAAGGACTTCGTATTTATACCAGACCAAGAAGACTCTAAGTGGCTATCGTATTTCATAACTAAAGAATTTAAAGAATGGTGTCGTGAAAACTACTTTGGAGAACTAATAAACACATTCGTAGAACGCTTCCCTAAATACGGTACAGTCGTTTCTAAGAGAGTTGGCAAGAGAATAGAAAATGTACCGCTTCGTACACTTATAAACCAACAAGACGCTAAGAGTTTACAAACCGCAAGTCATGTTATACAAGTACACGATAAAATGACCTTACAAGATATGCAGGAGTTCCCTGACTGGAAGACTGAAGGTCTAAAACTAAAGCCAGGAGAAGAGAAAACTGTATACGAACGTTATGGTTGGGTAACAAAAGACTGGTACGAAAAACATACGGGCAACAAAGCAAAGGCTAAGGGTGATGTTATAGACTGTCTATGTATCTGTACTTTGACTGAAAAGCGTAAAGACAATGTCGATAAAGAATATACAGGCACAGTTCTATTCTGTGAGGAAGTTAAAAAAGGCGAAAGACCTTTCCAAGAAGCACACTGGAAGCAACAAGATGGTCGCTGGTTAGGTATAGGTGAAGTAGAAAACCAATTTGAAAACCAAATCAGTCGCAATATGATTGCAAACTTACGCAGACGCTCTCTATTGTGGTCATCTAAAAAGATATTCCAATCACCTGACGAAACTGTATCTAAAAACCTTATACGAGATGTCAAAGATGGTGATGTTATGCGTATTATGCCTAACGGAAACATTACGCAAATAGATATGGCTAGTCGTGAAGTTGGAGAGTTTAATTCAACCGAGGCTATATGGGAAAAGAACTCAGACCAGAAGTCATTTACTTATGAAGTAGCAACTGGTGAGGGTCTACCAAGTGGTACACCATTCAGACTAGGAGTTGTACTATCAAATGCAGTGAACTCACACTTCGGAATGAAGCGTGAAAAACTAGGTCTATTCCTAAAACGCTTAATTGTAGAAGATGTTTATGATATATTTAAGAAAGAAAAATCAAGAGAACACACAATTACAGTATTCGGAACAGAAAGTGGTATCAATGACTTAAGAAAAGTAGCAAGTACACTAGAACTAAATAAACGCATAACTGACTGGGCTATGAATGATAATAGCGACAATATCCCAGACTTCAATGCACTAAAACAGGCTATTGAAATGGGCTATCAACAAAAGTCTCATCTATTCATAGACATTCCGGACCAAGCGTATGAAGATGTAGAACACCACGTTGAGCTAACTGTTACTGGTGAGGAAATAGACACAGCAACTAAGGTTCAAAATCTAACAACTCTATATCAGTCATTAGCACAAACTGGTGACCCTAGAGCAGAGCAAGTTCTAAATAGAATTATGTCTCTACAAGGAGAGAACTTAGAAGCTATGATAGGTGAAAAGCCACAACCACAACAAGCACCGCAACCACAACAAATAGCACAGTCATCAATGCCAAACATACAACCAGTTAATCAAGGACAAACACTATGAAGCAAGAAGACTATGATATAAAATTCCTTGAGGCTATCGCTAAATCTGATGTCGGTAAGGAACTAATAAAATACTTAAAGAAAGTTGAAACACACTATGCAGATATTAGAAACCTAGGACAGGTGAAGCCAGAAGTAAGAATAGATGCCCTGACATTGTTTAGGGAAAGTTTATTAGATAAGCTGTTGGTATTAAGTGGAGAAATTGACCCACCTGATAACGACGAATTTAGATAACATGCCATTAAATAAAAAAGGGAAAGAAATAATGAGTGCCATGATGAAAGAATATGGTGCTAAAAAAGGTAAGTCTGTATTCTATGCGTCAGAAAACAAAGGTAAGATTAAGGGAGTAACTAAGAAAAAATAATATGAAAAAGAAAAAAGGTGGAAAAAAGTGTTAATTATTAGTATAATAAAATTATTATGAAAACAGGACAAATGCCAAGTGTATCAACAAATATGAATGTTGGTGCAGAAAATAAAAAAGTTATAAACGTGAACCCAACAGAAATGATGACACAAAGTTCATCACGCTCTCGTGGGGGTCGTATGGACCTAAATGGTGGTTCAGTACAACCAATGATGCAACAAGGTTCATTAGACGATTAGTATTTCGGTTATTCCTCCGTCCAAAAGGGAACTTATAAACAAGAAACCCAACTTAGACAAATAGGGCTAACCATCGACATTTAAATATGCAAGATGTAGAAAAAACAGACGTTGAACTGGAAATCAACCCTGAAGTTGAACAAGATAATCAACACGAAGAAGTAGAAACTATAGACTGGAAAGCAGAAGCTTTGAAACAAACAGCTATCGCTAACCGCCTAAAGAAAAAACTATCTTCACAACCCATTAACAACCCTAAGCAAGAACTCGAAGATGACGTGGTAAAGACAGTAAATCGTCTTGCTTTGTTAGAGGAAAAACGCCAATTTGGGTTTGACAACAATCTTTCACCTCAAGAGACAGATTATGCTTTTAAGTTTGCCAATGGTAAACCTACTAAAGATATCTTAGAAGACCCGTTCTTCCGAGGTGGACTAGAAAGTCTACGCAGTAAACAGCGAATTGAAAATAACACACCAGGATCATCATCACGTTCTGCGATATTCTCAGAGAAATCTTTTTCAGATTTGACAGAAGAAGACCGCAAAAAGACTTTTGAAGCAAAAATGAAAAACTTTAAGAGATAAGCAAAACAAGTTCTTATAAAATTATATGTTCGTAGTAACAACAGACCCCTTCACCGCTTCGGATTTGGCTGCTATGATTAGTGAAACTTGGACTGACATCGTTAATGAAAAGACATTCAACGATACAGTTCTAGCTAACTTCGTAACAGACCTGTCTTCATACGCTACTGAAGGTTCAGATATATTCCACGTTCCAAACATCTACACCAACGCTTTGACTGTTTCAACACAATCAACACAAGGTGCAGAAGTAACAACCGCATCACCAGCTAATGTAGACACAACATTGACAATAAATACTCACAAGTATGTAGCATTTATTATCGGTGACAAAGACTTGCAACAAATTGCATCTCGTTATGACGCAAACGTTTTATACGCTCGTGAAGCAGTAAAACTTTTGACTGAAGCACTTGAACAAGACCTTGCAGCTCTATGGTCAGGACTTTCAACAAATACAGTAGGTGACACAGCAACAGTTCTATCTGACGCTGAAATCCGCACTGGTATTTACAGTCTTGAAGCATTGAAGTACCACTTAGACGAATGTGCATTCTTCTTCCACCCTTACATTTACTGGCAGCAACTACACGCTGTAGTAAAATACTACCAGCAATACTCATATGGTCCTTCAAATGAACCAGGTGCAGTACGAACTGGTAACTTCGGTACAGCAGGATATGCACTAAACTTTAAAGGTTTCCTATACAGTATCCCTGTATACACAACTTCAAACATCGTTTCTGGTTTGCAAACATACCGCAACCTTCTATTGCACAAGCGTGCATTCGGTTTCGCTATCCAAACTAAAGGCGGAAGTAAAGTTCGTGTGCAAATGGAAAACGCTATTCGTAACCTTGGTATGCTAACAGTTGTAGACATGGTCTACGGTGTAGCAGTGCTTCGTGAAGAAGCAGCAGTGCTTTTGAATGGCTCAAGTTCATTCATCGGTTCATAGTTTTCAACACAATCCACAAAGAACCCCTTGTAGGGGTTTTTTGTTTGTTATATAATTAACGTATGAATTATAGTAACCCACCAGTACAATCAATAGTTTCAATGAAAGATAAAATAGAAAACCCTGAAACAACTTTCTTTTTTGAAAGAAGTAATGGGGAAATATTTGCAGTAAACGAGCAAGGTGCTTGGAATATATATAGCGGTAAATTACAAGTCCTTGGAACTAACCACCAAAGACCAAAACTAATAGGAACATCAGACGGAACGATAACTTATAGAGCAATAGAAGAAGCTCAACGAGTATTTAAAACAGAGGGTATGGAAAAGGCTCGTGAAATCATTAAAAAGGGTCAAGCAGACGAACTAGAGGAAGCCCGTAAACACCCGAGACCACCACGAAACTTTGACACAATGGACAATTCAGGTCGACCTGTAAGAATAGGAGATTTAAGATAATGACTAAAGAACAAATAGATACAGTATTACGGGAGATTAACTCTCGCATACCAAAAGAATGGCAAGAAGGAGTAGTGAAAGCACAAGAAATAACACCGACAATGAGTTTTATAATAGATAAAGCCTTAGAAGATGCGAACATTTCAGACGAAAAGAAAAAAGAACTACAATCACTCAAAGACGCTGGCTACTTTTCAAAGAAAAAATACCAAGACGACCCTGTAATAGCAGGAAAAATAAACAACTTCGTTAATAGAGAGATAAAAAAGGCTGTTAAGGAAGGCAGATTACCAACTAAAAGAAAGTTAAAAGAACTACAAGCTATATGGAACACTCAAAAAGAAAATTCATCGAAAGCCTAATTACAACAGCACAAGAAACCATTTGGAAAAATGAACTTGCCCTTGCCTACACAGAAAAATACGGCATTGAGGGTTCAGAAAAAGACGTAAAAATTAAAGCTTGCAAACACGCACTTGTGCAAGATAATGAATATATTAAGTTTTTACAATCACAACTAGATGAGAATAGTATATAAAAAACCATTTTTCTTTTTCCTGTTACGCTGGATATTCGGCGTACGTTGGGGTCATTGTATATTTACTTACGGAAATACAATTTATACTTTCCGAGAACTAACACCTGAAGAACTGGTACACGAACAAGTACACATAAAACAACAAGGTAAATACCCGTTTTTCTTTGTGCTTAGATATATATTTGATAAGAAGTTTAGAAAATTAAGCGAACTAGAAGCGTATACAGCACAATACCTGTATATGACAAGAAAATGAGAATAATTGGTTTTATGGTCGTTGGACCAAATGAAAAATACCTAGAAAGGTCATTACTGGAGTTCAAACGTCTATGTGATGACGCTATGATAGTTACTAATAATGCAGACCAAGAAACTAAAGACCTAATAGACAAATATGGTTATAGCCATTATGAAGACAACCGAGTATGGGGCATAGACCAACCTAATATAAAAACTGATTTACTTATTAGAATTGGTGAACTTAACCCTGACTGGATTATAGCCTTAGACGCAGACGAAGTATTTGCACCAGAGTTTACACGAGAAGAAGCTGAGCGACTAGCAAGTGTGGGTGAAATTGCATATTACTTTATGGTGGTTAATTTATATAATGACGAATTTCATTTTGCACATGGGGAAGGTATACAAAGGTTCTGGAACATAAGATTTTACAAGTACATGCCAGAGTACGGGTTACAATTCCAACGAAAGAACTTGCATTGTGGACTTGGACCACCTATTACATACAACTTCGGCTGGCACGCACCATACTATTTACTACACTACGGGCTAATGGACAAGGCAGACCGAGATAGAAAAGTAGAAAGATATAGACAATTTGACCCAAATAAGAAGTTTAAAGCAGGTGCATACTATGATGACTTAGGAAAAGAACTACCAATGCACAAGTTTGATAGATTTTCTTTGCTAGAAAGACTAAAAGAAACAAAAGAAACACAACCAAGGCAAATACCAAAGAGAGTAAAAGCGTTATATAACGGAACTGAACCAAATATATGAAAAATATAATTTACATAGGCGATTTTGTCGCTACATACAGTACAGAAAGGTATATAGCCAATGCTTTTACTGAACTTGGCTACAATGTAACCAGAATACAAGAAAATAGAATGATGATTAATGACGCACAGACTATGTTTGAAGAAGTAAAGTCTATGAGTCCTTATTTAGTTCTATTTTCAAAGGGTAAACTACTGGGCGAGTCTAAAAAATTCATCGAGTTACTAAAGAAAAACGGAATAAAGACTGCAGTGTGGTTGTTTGATTTATATTTTGACCTACCAGCAGATAGAAAGTTTAGACTTGAACAAAAAGACGCACCTTTTAACGCTGAAATAATCTTTTCAACAGACGGAGGTCATCAGAAAGAGTTTGAAGCACTGGGAATTAACCATAAACTTCTAAGACAAGGTATATACGAGCCAGAATCGATAATGTATGACCTACCAAAAGACAAAGATGTGATATTCGTAGGTGGTGATTTTTATAAGACCAGACGAATGATGCTTGAAGCCCTATACGAGCGTTACAGAGAGCGTTTTTCACGATATGGTATACCAGGCAAGATTGTGCGTGGACTGCCTCTAAACGAATTATATGGCTCTACAAAGGTGGTTGTGGGTGATAGTCAGCCATCTCCACACTACTGGTCTAACAGAATATATGAAACTTTAGGTCGTGGTGGGTTTTTATTACACCCAATGGTGGCGGGATTAGATACAGAGTTTGAAATAGGTAAACATTTGGTAACTTATGAATACGGAAATATGGATGACCTATTTGCAAAGATTGATTACTATTTAGAACACGAAGATGAACGTGAAGCAATACGAAAAGCTGGGTTTGAACACGTTAAAAAACACTATACTTATAAGAAACGATGTGAAGCATTGTTGAAAATGTTATGACAGGAGCGGTGATTTACGCCACGAATCAGGGATTAGGTATACAAGCAAAAACATTCCACGATAATGGGATAATTGATGTTGTGTTTATTCAGAAACACTCAACTTATGAAAACCATTACGAATGGTACGAGAATAAAGTAAATAGTTTTGAAGAACTACTAGATAAATGCGACAAGATTATCTTTTTTGAAATTGCTTATGACTGGAAATACATACTTAGAGCTAGAGAGCGAGGTGTAAAGACTATATTCTTTTTAATGTACGAATGTACTCAAAACCCATTGCCTTATTTCCCTGATGTGTTAGTTGGAGGGTCTGTTATGGAAAGAGAATACTTCGGTGATAGGGTAAAGGTTATAAATGTACCAGTTGAAGACAATATCAAGTATAAAAAGCGAAAGATGGCTAAAGTGTTTGTGCATAACGCTGGACACGGAGGACTTGCAGGTAGAAATGGTACAAAGGAACTAATCCAAGCGATACCAATGGTTAAAAGCGATTGTAAGTTTATTATACGCTCGCAATTTCCACTAGACATACCTTATGATGACCCAAGATTAACTGTGTTAATAGGCGACCAACCATACGAAACACTATTTGCTACGGGTGATGTGTTTGTCTACCCTGATAAGTTTGGTGGGTCGTGCTTACCGCTACAAGAAGCACACGCACACGGAATGGCAGTTATGGCTAGTAACCGACACCCAAGTAACACTTGGCTACCAAATGAAATACTTATCCCCATACAAGGTTATAAGAAAGAAAGGGTTTATAGTATAATAGATAGTGCGATAGTACTTCCTGAAGATATTGCTAAAACTATTGACGAATGGTACGGCAAAGATATAAGTCATTTATCAGAAATAGGTATCCAATGGGGAAAAGATAACAGTTGGAGTAAACTAAAAAAACAATATGAGATGCTTTAATGTGGAAAATATAAATACACCGAGCTATTGGGACGAACACCAGACCGCTATGGACTTTGGAATTAGACAACAAAAATATCTATCACTTGCAGGTGAGGGTGATAAGATAGCAGAACTAGGTTGTGGACTTTCACCTTTCCTAGAATACGCAAGACCATACTTTGATAAATGTTATGGAGTAGATTACTCACCTAAAACTGTTCAAAAAGCACAAAGCCTTTATCCGGAAGTTATCTATATGGTTGGTGATGCTACTAATACCGAAATGGATGCTAAAAGTTTAGATGTTTGTGTTAGTGGTGAAGTTATAGAACATATTGAAAACCCACAAGACTTGATAGATGAAATGGTACGCATAACTAAAAGGCGTATCATAATATCAACACCACATTTAGAGTTTGACGACCCAGAACATCTTTGGGAGTTTACCGAGGAAGATTTTTATAAGATTTTAAAACCGTATGGAAAAGTTACTTGTGAAACAGTACATTCAACTCGTTTCCCAGGACGTTCATACATTTTTGCTATATGCGACCTAAAATAAAAAAAGAATTATATTCAAAGATAGTAGAGTTAGTACCGATACTAACTGTTGATGTGATCATCCATTTAAATGGTGGTTATCTATTGGTTAAAAGAAACAATGAGCCACTTAAAGGACAATACTGGGTAGTGGGTGGTCGTGTCCTTAAAGATGAGTCCGTTTGGGAAGCAGTTAATCGTAAAGTTATGCAGGAAATAGGTTGTACTGTAACTGATGCCAAAATGATAGGTATGTATGAAGATAGTTATGCTAAAAGTGCATTTGGTGTACCAACACATACTACTTCTATTGTTTTTGATGTGCATATTGACCACACAACCATAAAACTAGACGAACAAAGTAGCGACTGGATTGTAGTTAATAAATTACCAGATAGATTTATACATAAATTATTTATATGCAAAAATACCAACAATTAGAACAAGAGTTTGCCAAGTTTACAGGTAAAAAATACGCTGTAGCCCTTAATAGTGGCACAAGTGCATTACATTTAGGTTTATTGGCTTTAGGAATTAAAAAAGGTGATGAAGTTATAATACCTGACTTTACTTTCGTAGCCTGTGCGTTTGCGGTTAGTTATATAGGTGCTAAACCTGTGTTTGTAGACTGTAAAGATGACTACACCATAGATGAAAATCTAATAGAACGAAAGATAACTAAGAAAACTAAGGCTATAATGCCTGTACACGTTTACAGTAACAAATGTGCTATGGATAAGATAATGAAAATAGCCAAGAAGTACAAGTTAAAAGTTATTGAGGACTGTTCAGAACACCACGCTGTAAAACTAAGTAAATCAGATGTCGCTTGTTATTCATTGCAAAGTAGTAAACAAATACACTGCCAAGAAGGTGGCATACTTGTAACTGATAGTAAAACTATCTATGACGAAGTAAACAAGTTAAAAGGTTTTTATAATAATGGATACTATTTCCACCAGAAGTTATCTTTTAACTATCGTATGCCAAACGCCACAGCAGAATTAGCGTTACGTTCACTAAAAGCATTTAAAGGTAAAGATTGGGTTACAATACATTTATGCAAGACCGAAAAAGAACGGGATAATATAATCAAAAATACTCCAGGAACTCGTTGCTTCTTTAAACCACTATCAACTATGCCAATGTATAAGAAAAAACCAGGCAAAAACGCAGAGAGATTATCAAAATTAGGTTACATAAAATATATATGCAAACACAACTAGTTATAGGTTATGGTCAAATAGGTCGAGCAATATCGTCAATACTAAATTGCGATTACGCAGACATAGATATTACACCTAGATTTGAACAATACGATGTACTGCATATTTGTTTTCCATATTCAGAGAACTTTGTATCGTTAGTAAACGAGTATAAAGAAAAATACAAAGCCAATTTAGTGTGTATTCACTCAACAGTTAAGGTTGGTACTACATCACAAATAGAAAATGCTGTCTACAGTCCTTGTCGTGGCGTACGCCCTAACCTAGAAAAAGGCATAAGAACATTTGTTAAATACTTTGCAGGTGAAAAAAGTAGTGAAATTGCACAGATATTTGTTAAAAAAGGAATAGAATGTCTAAGTAGTAATTCAGAACGTGCTGTAGAGAGCTTAGAGGCTGCTAAACTATGGGATACAACACAATATGGTATAAATATACTAATAGAAAAAGAAATTTTTAAATACTGTACTGAAAATAAACTAGATTTTAACCTTGTATATACAATGTTTAATGAAACTTATAACCGAGGTTACGATAAACTAGATATGCCACAATATAAGAAGTATATTTTGAAACACGTTGATGGAAAAATTGGCGGCCATTGTATCTTGCCGAATGTAGAACTGCTTGGAGATGACTTTGTAGACAAAATATTTGCATTGTAAATTATATAGTAGTATAATTAAGGGGCTAGTAACGACATTTAAGTCAATAACGTACGTCAGCGATACGTTCTTTAATTAAAATGGTATACAATTCTAATAGCGACAATCAAGACTTGGTCTCCTTATTAAATGACCTAACAGGAATGGACAATAATGTCTATTCTTTACAAGCAAAAACCCGTGATATGAATACGGCTAACCGTACTATTTGGTCGTGGATACACGAAGCATATGGTGGTTGGCTTTATGATGACTCTAACAACACAGTTGACTTCCCTACTGCTACTGCAGCGGTTATAAGTGGACAAAAAGATTACTCTCTACCAAGTGAGTCTTTAACCGTTCGTGGAGTTGAAATAAAAACAACAGGTGGAGTATGGCAAAAACTAAAACCTATCACAGAAGAACAAATAAGAGATGTTTATTCTGAAAAGCAGTTTATGAGTACAGCATCTCAACCAATGTATTACACACCATATTCTAATTCAGTAAGAATATACCCTGCAACTAACTACTCTCAAGCCTCATCTATTCGTGTATCTTATGACCGCGGTCCAGTAAACTTTGTATCAACAGACACTACTAAAACCCCTGGATTTGCTTCACTATTCCACGATGCAGTTGCTTATGGTGCTGGTTACTTCTTCTCAATGTATAAATCAATACCGCAAGCACCTAGATTACAGTTAGAATGGGAGAAATGGGAGAAAAGAATTAAAAGTTATTATCAACAACGCTGGGAAGAAATGTTTCCACCACGAGTAATGGTAAGAGACTATACCAGAGATAACCAATAAATATATGACAACTTGGACGAATGAATTAACAAAAGATGGCGGAGTTTCAGAAGGTTGGGGAAGTTCAACCGCAACTTGGGGAAGTTCAGTATATGAATGGGACGGTCAAACAGCAACAATATGGGTCAATGAAACAATAAGTTAAAAATATATGAGTACAAATTTTCCAACATCAAAAGATGACGCAACATCAATACCAGTAGAAAGCACAAATACACCGCTATCTACTAACCACATAACTTCACATACTAATGTGAGAGACTCTATAATTGCTCTTGAAACAAAAGTAGGTGTAGATGGTAGTGCAGTTACTACTTCACACGACTATAAACTTTCAGGTGTAACTGGTACAGACAAAGCAGTATCTAAAACAGGTACAGAAACTTTAACTAACAAGACTTTAACAAGTCCTGTAATAAACCTAAGTTCTAACGCTACTGGTGATATGTACTACCGAGACGCTGGCGGTGCATTTCAAAGACTACCTATAGGAACTGCTGGTCAAATTCTTGATGTTTCTGCTGGCGGTATACCAGAATGGATAGCAAACCCTAGTGCTTCCCCTGCCTCATATTCAACAGCTGGTGTTGCAACAACAGACGCAAATGTTAGATATTATGCAGCAGACGCTGGTAGTAATGACTCTTATGCAATAACACTTTCCCCAGCACCAACTGCTTATGTTGCTGGTCAAACATTTCATTTCAAAGCAAATACTATAAATACAGGTGCAGCAACTTTAAATGTAAACTCACTTGGTGCTAAAACTATTGTTAAGGGAGTAAACACAACTCTTGCAGATGGAGATATTGCTGCTGGAATGATTTGTACTGTTGTTTATGATGGTACTAATTTTATACTTCAAAACCCAACAGCAACACAAGCAACTAGACCATATCTAGGTTTGTATAAAAATGGCACAACAACAAAAACATCAAATGATGCTTCAACCACACAAAACATAGCACACGGATTAGGTGTAATACCAAAAAGAATTAAACTTACTTTCTTAAACCAAACGTCTAACGTAATAGACCCAGCTGGTACTGCTTATGTATCTTATAACGGTACAACTTGTTCTGTTATTGGTTGGCAGTTCGAAAATGGTGCTATTAGAAATATGAACAACTCTGGGAGTATTGTTTTATATAACAGCGTCGAGTCTATATTTAATACTGGTGTTGTAACATTTGACGCAACAAATATAATTATTACTTGGACATTAACTGGTGCTGGAGGAACACCAAGAACATTTGATGTTCTTTGGGAAGCAGAAGCATAAATATATGTATAAAGACGGAATATTAACAATTTCAGACTGGACTAAAGGAATGGGCGACAGTGCCTATACTGGATTTGCTAATATCTCTAATTGTGAAGTGTTTGATACTCCTGGTATTGCAAAGATGGCATATAGTGCTATAAATGCAGGATCAACATCTATGACTGATATCCCAGTAGCACAAGTGCGTGACTCTTATGGTTCAATATTTGTACTTTCTTTTGATGGAAAAGTTTATAAAAATGGTACTCTGTCTACAACTATTGGTGGTACTGGATATGATTTATGTATCTATAATGATTACCTAATTGTTAGTACATATACAACTGGTATTGGAAAATTGCACGCTTATGGTCCGCTAAATAATGCTCCTCAATGGTTTACAAACTGGCAAACTGGTTTCAACACTGGAAAGAATTACTATATGAAACTAATACCAGCTAAAGATGGTAATTTATACATAACAAGTGCCGATAGTATTGGTAAAATATCAAATTTCTCTGGTGGTATACCAGCAGTGACCCCGACTGCAATATCTAATACTTCTGTTATGTTGTTACCTACAAATAACGCCTGTGTTACTGCGGTAGAAGTTGGGTCATATATGCTTATAGGAACACAGGGTTTGACTGGTAGTTGGTCAAGTAGAAACAACTCAAGTGTTGCTAATTTATATCTATGGGATAAAGCAGATACTAAACCTACGTCATTAACTGGTTCACTAAATGAAAATAGTATACAATCAATGATTTCCTATGGTAATCGTGTGTATATTGTTGCTGGAAATAAAGGAAATTTATATGTAACAGATACAACTACTTTCCAAAAAATAAAAAGAATACCTTGGAAACAACAGGAAACGAGGTCAGACCTTCTTATGCAAGCATATCCGAATGCTATTTGTTTTAATGAACTCGGTAATTTGCTTATTGGAACATCAACACAATCTTTTGGTTCTAATGCAAGTACATATCAACACGGTGTATGGGAAATTTCATTGAGTAATAATTATCCGACAGTATTTAAACATAAAGTATCTAATGGTAGTTTGGGTCAATCAACACCACTTTATATTGGATTTCTAACACAGTCTTTAGGAAGTATATTCATAGGATGGTCAGATGGTTCTACCTATGCGGTTGATTACATATATCCAAACTCTTTTGGTTCTTCTGTGTCTGTAATAGAAAGTCAAATGTTACAAGTTGGTAGTAGATTAAACCGCAAAATATTTCAAAATATAGAATTTACACTTGGTAAACCATTAGCAGATACACAAACAATAACAATATCTTATAGAAAAAACCTAACTGAAAACTATACACAAATAGGTACATTTTCCTACTCAACACTAGGTTCTGTAATCTCACATAATACAAAGGCTTTAATAGATGAAGCTGAAATATTACAGATAAAAATACAATTATCACAACCATCAGCAACACAGATTGGAAATATTGAACTATTAAAAGTAACTATCTGGTAAATATATGGAAACAAATACACAAAATCATGAACATAATGGTGTAGATAGCAAAAGATTAAGTGCCAGAAGCATAGAAAATGTACCGCAAGACGCACTAACTACTAAAAGTACAACAGCATTATCAACAGGTGGGGCAGCAGTGTTAAGTACATCAGACCAGACAGTTATAGATAATATGCGGACAAGAATAAATGAGTTAGAAACAAAATTACAAGCAATAGGAATATTAAGATAATGAACCCAATTACACAAAATCAAAATACAGGTCAAATAACAAATGTTGCAAACACCAACACTGGTAATGTTGATGTGCCTTCAACTATTGACTCTACGCAAATTCCTAATGCGAAACCTATTCAAGTACCACCAGTTCCACCACAACCAAACTTAGTCGCTGGACTTCCACAACAACTACAACAAACTGCTGATACAAGTACAGCACAACAAGGTACAGAACAGTCAAAGTTGATAGACTTAATGAACCAACTAACAGGTCAAACTGCTGAAACACAAGCACAACAAGACGCATTAGGTGTTACTCAAAACCTAAAAGACCTAAACGAACTAAACAAACTGTCTAATAAGCAAATGGCAGACTACTTAGCTGGTTATGTTAGTGCCGAGGGTGCAAGAAACACTCGTCAGGAAACAAATGTAGTACAACAAAACCTAACCCGCCAACACGGGATAGATGCTTTACTTACTAACTCTCTAATAAGTGCTAAACAAGGTGATATAAACTTCGCTAATACACTTGTAGACCGTGCTATAGCAGCAAAATATGACCCCATAAAGCAAAGAATAGAGATACAGAAGACTATCCTAGACCAAGTAAACACAAAGGCAGCGGAAGACCGTAAAAACGCTTTGGATATGCAATTAAAGCAATACGACAAGTTATCAAACTTCCAGTCAGATGCCATAAAAAATGCTATCAGTAATAATGCACCACAAGATATCTTAAATAAAATAAATAACGCTACATCTATATCAGATATAACTAAAGTTGGTGGTAATTATTTAGTTTCTAAGGCTGACCAACTTGACCAGAAATTAAAACAAGCACAAATAGCAAACACCTATGCAAATATGGTTAAAACTAAGGCAGAAACTGCACAATTGGGTGCAACGGGTGGTAAACCAGCAACTGATACTCAAATAACAAATGCTGGTTATGCAACTCGTATTGCACAAGCTAACCAAGTTATTGATAATAATTTAGACACGTTTAAAAATATGGGGTATGCTAAATTCAAACTAATAGAAAGTAATTCACCATTGGCTAATAAATTACTATCTCCGGAAGAACAAAAAGTCGCACAGGCTATGCGTAGTTTTATTACTGCTAAATTGCGTAAAGAATCTGGTGCAGCAATAAGCCCTACTGAATTTACAGATGCGAGAAAAACATATTTTCCACAGTATGGTGATAGTGCAGAAGTATTGGCACAAAAGAAAGCAACTCGTGATGCCGTATTACAAAACAATATACAAGGTGCTGGACCTGCATACAAACAAGATACATTAAATTCATATCTGGATACCGTTAGTGGTGTTGTTTCAGACAGTAGTGTGTCGGAATATATTAACAGTTTACCATTACAATCAAATGCAAAATAACATATTAACTAAAGATAAGGTTGCAGTAATAATAAAAAATGCACCACAGGGTATAAAACCAGAGGAAGTAATATCTGGTTTAGTTGCTCGCGGTTATAAATTAGAGGGTTTAAATGACCAACAACCAACAAATGAACAACAAGTCGAAAATGCACCACGTTCTGAACTAACACCACAACAAAAAATGGAACGGGACACAAGCAATGCAGCAAGTTTCATAGGTGGTAAACAACTTGCACAAGGTCTAGGTCAGGCTAGAGCAAATGCAACTGGTACTCAAGAAGATGTAATAAAGGCTCAAGAACAATCAATCGGTATACAAGGACAACTAATACAACAAATAAAGGCAGATAAAGCACTTGGTAAAGACACAAGTAGACTTGAAAATGCTTTAGCACAACTAAATGAACATATAGCACAGTCGGGTCAAGAAGTTACTACTGCAGGTAATGTAAATAACTTAACTAATAAGGAAGTTAGCGGTTCTGCATTACAATTAGCAACAACTGCAGCTGGTGGTAAAGTAACTGGTGCTATCAGTAAAGCAGTTGGAACAGGTACTGGAGTATTAGTGGGTGCTGCCAAGGGTGCATTAACTGGTGCATTATCAGGTGGTGCATTAGGTGCTTCTTATGGAACAGCAGAAGGACTAAAAGCTAATAAAGATACTTCAGGTATAGCAAGTAGTGCATTAACTGGCGGTGTTGGTGGTGCTATAACTGGTGGAATATTAGGTGCTGTTACGGGTGGTATAACTGGTAAAATTGCACAAAATAAACTAGACAAACAGTCTTTTGTAACTGATTTAGTTTCACCAAAAGCAACTGAAGATATAAAACAACAAGCAATAAAAGAAGGTCGTGTTACAGAAGCTGGTCTACTGAAGTCAGCAAAAATAATGCCTTCTACTCGTGATAAGCAACTTGCTGAAGCGGTACAGGGTGTGGTCTCAGACAAAAATACGATATTGGAAAATGTAAATGCTATCGATAATAAAGTTTCAGAAATAAATACTGGTGTTAAAGATTATGTTAAACAAAATAAAGTACCATTTAATACAAATCAACTAAAAACAAAATTAAACGCTGGAAAAGATGAACTTAAACTTATCTTTGCTTCTGATGCTAATGCAGAAAAAACTTACAATGCTGTTGTAAAAGAATTTATGAAACACGTTGAAAGTAAAGATACTGCTGGTCTATTGAAGGCTCGTCAAGAGGTAGATAAAATACCAGCAATTAAAAAATTGCTAGACTCTCAAGGTCTTGGTGAAAATGTTAAAAAGGAAGTTGTTCTAACTGTTCGTGGTCAGGCAAATAAATATATCGCTGAATTACTACCAAAAGGTAATACATTTAGAAATGACCTATTACAAGAAAGTAGAATGATAGAAGCGATGGGAAACATTGCGGAAAAGAATACTGGAATGATTGGTCAAAACAAATTACAAACATTAACTAAAAAATACCCAATATTAAAAGCTGTTGCTGGCGGTTTAGCCGCTGGGGCAGGTCTAAAAGCCACAGGGTTAGGTGCGGCACTTATTGGTTCTTCGGACTAGAAAACCAAATATGGTAAGCTATGCCTAAAAGAATGCAACCTAAAATAAATCTAATCATACCTTATCTATACCACACTATATAAAAATTATCAAGTCAATATGTGAATAACTCAAAATGAATGACAAACTAGAAAAACTAAATAAACTACTAGAACTCACTCAAAATGATACTATTACTCCTAAACAAGTAGAGAAGTTTCTAGGTGTCGTACTTGAAGTTATAAAGAAATCTAAAGATAACCTTGAGCAACTAACCAAAGAACAAATTGCTACTATAAACAGCAGTGTTGCGTACATAGAAAACTACTGTAGTTCAATGATGGACTCAATGGAAAGTAAGTCTAAGTCTACTATTGAGAAGTTAGATAAAAAACTATCAGACGCTACTGACCTAATCAAAGAAGTAAAGAAAATCAAAGCAGTTGCAGGTAAAGACGGTTTAGATGGTAGAGATGGTTTAGATGGTAAAGACGGAAAGGATGGTAAAGACGGTAAAGATGGTTCACCAGACACACCAACAGATATAAAACTAAAACTTGAAAGTCTAAAAGGTGAAGACAGACTAGACGCATTTGCTATAAAGAACTTCCCTAAGTTTACCCAACAAATAATCCAAGAAGGTGGTCGTGCTGGTGCATATGAAACACCTATAAAGAATGCTTCTACAGGTGCGTTATTTCCTAAAGATGTTAGTGGTGCTTGGTTAATATCTGCTACATCAGACCTTTCAGGCTATGTACCTTACACGGGGGCTACTGCTAATCTAAACCTAGGTGCTTTTGATATAACTGCTCACAGACTAGGATTAGGTACTACAAGTCCAGGTTACAAGTTACATATTCAAGATACAAACACTATAGGTAATGGTACTACAAATACTTACTCAGCGGTAGTAAATGGACAATTTTTTGCATCAAATGTAAAAGCAAATACTCCACTAAACCAATTTACTTTTGACTCTTTAGGTACAAACTATGGACATTTTTATTCAAGTGGGAAAGCTACAAGTAACATAGCAATTGGAGGTACAAATGGATTAAATACAGTTCCAACAACTCCAGTAATGTATTGGGATTTAGATAATAATAGAATTACTCTTAATACTACAATTTTACCAGACAACACTATTTCAGTTCCAGCGGTTCAATACAACACAGGTACAGCTTCACAATCAGGTACAACTGTAACAGGTGTAGGTACAACATTCTCTCGTGAAATGGTAGGTTCACACTTTATATATGCCGATGGAACAAAATCAGGTAAAATCACAGCAGTTGCAAGTGCTACATCTCTTACAGTTTCAACTTCTCAAACAGTAGCAAGTCAGGCTTATACTATTTACTATCCAGGACTTCAAGTAACAAATACAGGTCGTGTAGGTGTTGGTGTTGTTTCTCCACTAGGTAAACTACACGTTGCAACAGAAGAAGATGCTGTAGATACTCTTTACCTAACAGCAGAACGTACATCAAACTTAGGTTCAGGTGTAAATAACCCATATCTTATTCGTGGAGTGGGTACGTCAGGTAACGCAGTATTTACAATAGACTCACACGGATTTATAGGTACAGGTTCAGGTGCATTAAACAACTGGCAGACTTCAAACTATGCTACAGTTCTTGGGGGTCGTGCATTGTTTCAATCAGCGATGGATATTGCACCAACAGGAGTAACTACAGGTACAAACTTCACTCGCTACTATGGGTCTGGTGGATATTCATCTTATATTAGAGCAGATGATTTACTTGGTTCTGGTAACCTACAAATATACACAGAAGGTGGACTCATAATTAAAACAGATTATACTTCACCTAAATATTCTATTTTTTATGCAGGTACATTATCTATAAACAAATCTACTACAGCAAATTCAAGACTTGATGTGAATGGTTCAGTAGCATTTGCTTATGTGGCAAAAACAGCAAGTTATACACTTGGACTTGAAGATTACACAGTAGACTTTACTGCTAATAATTGTGATGCTACTTTACCAACAGCTGCATCAATTACAGGTCGTGTATATATTATTAAAAATACTGGTACTGGAGTAGTTACACTTAAAACAACATCATCACAAACTATAGATGGTGTAGCCAGTGGTGTATTAACTTTGGTACAATGGGATAGTATACAAGTTCAAAGTAACGGTTCAAACTGGATAATAATAGGATAAAATATATGCCATACTCAATACCACACATTTCATTATCAGACACAACAACACAGTCAATATCTGTGGCTAATACACCACGGGTAGTTACCTTCAATACCACAGATGTTGCACATGTCAGTTACTGCTGGTCAGTATGTAGAATTATGGATGTCTGGGGATGATACAAGTTTACAGTTAATAACATATGCTGCTGGTACTAGTCCTACCAGACCAGTAACTCCATCAGTTAGAATGGATATTAAAAAATTACATAATTAAAATATGGAAGTATACAAAATAGAAACAAATAGAGAAGCAGGTGAGTATGTATTTAAGATACCTTATACAGCCACAGATGACTTTGGAAATGAAGTTACAATGTACCGCAAAGAAGAAATCACAAAAGATGACTTGCTTCTTAATCAACAAAAGGCACAGAGTATGATAGATGAAGGCAATGCAAAAATTGCTACTGGTCAAGCATTATTAGCAGAAATAGACGAGAAGTTGGAGTTGATAAAAACAATTCCAATAGTATTAGATTAATATGGAAACACAACAAACAATAAATGAAGAAAATAAGACATTAGTTGAAATCGTACCTGTGCAGAAAGAGTACACAAAGGCTGATGTTGATTGGAAGTTATTACAAATTAAATCAAGATTAAGCCAATTAGATATAGATAGAGATATAATTTTAGCAGAAAAAATAGAATGGGAAGGTCGTAAACAATCAATGATAGAAGGTGGAATTTATGTAGAATAGTTTTATGGCAGAGAGTGAACTGACAAGACTTGCCCTATTAGAGAATAATCAGAAGATAATGAGCAACGACATAAATGAAATCAAGGAAATAGTTAAAAGTTTTGACGAAAAACTTGATAAGGCATTGGAAAGAAAGGCAGATAAGTGGGTAGAAGATGCCCTTAAATATGGTATTTATACTGTAGTTGGAATATTAATAACTGCTATTATGTATGTAATAATTAAACACTAATGAAATACACATTTCTAAACAATACAAATATAGATGTAACAGATGACCTACAAAAGGTTACTGACTTTTTTAAATCTAAAGGTTGGGAAATTATATTTGATGTACAGAAAACAACCTACACACTACCTGCCCCTGTAAATAACGGAAACGATAATGGACAGATACAATGGGTCATCAAACCAAACATACCCTACACAGGTAAAACTATCTTAATGTTTAACCCCGTACCTGTTACAGGTGGCTACATCACTAGTACAACTATAAACAAAGACTTCATAACTATTGTATACAACTCAAACCTATGGAAGTCAGTTGATCACGAGATAATGCATAGT
>ERZ724522.565-NODE-565-length-23139-cov-4.190175_pt1 | contig 23139 bp, 32 predicted proteins | sample MGYA00376055_ERZ724522 | MGnify/ENA primary metagenome ERZ724522 (study PRJEB28724, sample SAMN07190884) | wastewater metagenome | isolation source: effluent of sewage treatment plant in Hong Hong | place: Hong Kong | collected 2016-03-17 ...
TGAATCTTATTTTGAACGTATAGACACAGAACAAAAGGCTTATTGGCTTGGATTCATAGCTGCCGATGGTTGTGTGGACAAAAAAGAATTTAGATTGCACCTCTCAGAAAGAGATATAAAACATCTAAATAAATTCAAGTCTACCATTCAATCAACACATCCTATTCACCGCACAGCCAATAAATCTGCAACATTCATTATCGGCAACAAAAAGATTGTAAAAGACCTTACTGCTCTTGGTATTGTTCATCGTAAAACGTTCACCTTGGAGTATCCATTCATACCCCAAAAACTGAATCGTCATTTTATTCGAGGAGTATTCGATGGCGATGGTTGTATAACTAATGTTAAGAACAGACAGAGCAAGCGATGGTCTATCTATACAGCTTCAGAAAAATTCAAAAACCAATTAGTCAATATCATAAAGCAAGAAGCAGGGGTAGCGCCCAAAGTTTATGCTCAATACAAGGGGCACCACATAATGGTGAACACTAAAGCAGGGATACAGGCTCTTGAAAATTATCTCTACAATGGTGCAACCACGTACCTGAAAAGGAAAAGAGAGAAATTTACTGCTTAGCTCGCATTAAGTTGATAGCATTCCAGTAGGAAGCTGTATCAGATAATGAAATATCGTTCTTGTCTGCATAGGATTCAATCTCATGCTTCAAGTACGCCCTTTTCCAATGAGACTCCCAGCGTTCGTCAGTTTTAACGTGATTTCTCCTTACTATTTTCATAACATTCTGGACAAAATCGTCCACGTGGTACCCATCAACATTCCTGAAAACAACGCCCTCCATCGAGCAAGGTCGCCCTTCAAGCACGTCATAGGAACCGAAAGCGCTTGGTTTTCCGGCAGTTTCCTGCACATATGCCTTCAAGGTGTTCTCAGTCAAATCAGAGACCAGCTTCTTTGAAATGACAGGAACCGTGGTCATATCGAACATGAATGCCCATTCCTGCACTTCTTCCCAACTCAACCACCTGTCAAACTGCCTGACAGCGAACAGTTTGAAGTGTTCATCCAAGTTCGGATACTCAATGCTGTGTATGGCATACATGCTTTCCCCGAACAGTTCGATGTGCTCGGCTTTGAGATCAGCGACGATCTGAGCGTGCTTGACCTTCAAATAGTCATCCCACGGCTTATCACTGGTGGCGGCATGTGAACGAGCGAATACGCCGAACTCGTTCAAGCAACTCCCTTGGCCATCAAGCTTTTCGGTAAATACAAGCTCTTTGCTCCTTGTTTGAATGTCGGTCCAATAGTCCCAATTCTTCCTATCGGTTGAATCGGTCCCCTCTGACCAAGGAACATGGAACGTTTTACCGTTGGCACCATATTTTCTGCTAATGCTCATTTCAGCAATTCGACCTTGTCCGGATTGTACGCGTCCCTTGCTGAATTTGTTTCAAACTTGAATCCGACCGATGGACGCTCTTGACCAACCACCAAGGCATTCTGATTGAATATCTCTGCAATGATGGCTGGCTTAATGTCGAAATCGATGCCATGCTTTTTAACGAGGTGTCTCACTTTGTCTTCAGTCAACTTTTGAAACTCATACTTCGCTTCCAATCGACCCGGACGCAACAAGGCTGAATCAACGCTGTTGATGTCCGAGTTGAACGTACAAATGATCTGCAATTTCAAACAGTCTGACAGAAGGCCATCAGACAGGTTCAACAGATTGGACACAGCTTGATCGCTGTATGTGCTTCTTGTCTTGACCACGTTCTCAGCATCTTCTATCAAAAGAATGCTGTTCGGATACTGCGTGATGAACGTAACAAAATCCGGCTGAGCTATCACGCTGGTCATATCAGGCGGAATGTAAATGATCGTCTTGGTGGTCTTGTGTGACAGGTATCTGATGTACGTGCTCTTTCCTGTGCCCGGCAGACCGTGCATGATGACGATCCCTTTCTTGTCGCTTGTCACCCATTTAACAACCCTGTCATTGAAGTCCAAGAAGTCATCGTTGTATGTCTCTTCAATATTGACATCCACGGGGTTGGCTTGGAATGACTTCATCACCAGACCCTGTTGTGTTCTTCCTATCAATCCCAGATTGCCTGTCTTGTCTTTCTGGATATGAGACATTACGAACTTCTTGGCTGATTGCAAGGCGGAGTACGACGTTCTATCAGAGTAATACAGTGAAGTATCCCAATCGCTGATAAAAAGCAACATATCATCGCCCATGCGGTATGCGAATTCTCTCTGTTTTTCCTCCTTGCCTTTTATTCTGCTGAATGACCACACATCAGACGTCTTGGGCTTGTTTTTCCTTATGGCTTTCACCAAAGACTCTTGATCGACGTTATAGAATGATACTTCGCTTGGATAACAATCCTTTCCGAAAGTTTGACAATAGAGCATGGCTCCCGCGTCGTGTCTCATAGGCGCGAGAAGGCTCATATCAGAATGTGGTGCTCTCATGGTTTGTTATTTAGAAACACAAATGTATGATTTCTATTCGTTGTATTTATGGGAAATGGAAAAAAAACAAACCTTTAAGGTACAGGCTGGTGACATACTCAACATGTACACGCCGTTCAGTGTGAAAAAACCGTTCTCTTGGCTGTCATTCGCCATCAGAAAGGTCTCCCAGTCAACGTGGTCCCACTCAGCGGTCGTGATAGACATATGGGGAAGGATGTTCATCTGTGAGGCTCTCGCAACTGGCATAGTGGTCAGACCCATAGAAGAGTGGGGTGAGGGCGCCATTGTCTGTGTATCCAGACCCAAGACCCCAGTTGACAAGAAAGAATTCAGCGCACGAGCCATGGCACAGGTCGGCCACAAGGGTTACGACTACAGCAGCCTATTGTGGTTCCAGCTTCTGTATCAGATCACAGGCAGATGGTACGGACACACAGACGCCTCCAAGAAAACGACAGAACGCTTCTACTGCTCAGAGTTCGCCTGCTGGTTGTATCAATCTTACTTCCCCAAGTGGTATGAAACAACCCCGCAAATGTGCCACGAGAACACCGAGGATTTTGAGCACGTTTATGAGGGAGAGGATTTCAGCCTGTATTAAGAGGCTCTTGTAGCTGGCACCTCCCTGATGACCGCCGTCACATCGAACGGCTCATCCAACGGCATCCAATTCTTTATTCCATTGGAATCAGATGGCTGATTCTTGAACATAACAGTAATATGCTGTGTATCATTTTTGGACATATATCCAGTCACTTTGAATGCTGCTGCCAAGGCGTTTACCCCAAAGTGCGTCACACGCAATGTTACTTCGCTGTTCAGATCGCCCGCCATCTTACGATGTAGAGGAAGCTCGCCTAAACATACAGTCATATGATAGTCATCGGGCCTATTCCATCTCTTAAGCGATATGTTCATCTTTTTCAATTGACGTTCAGCCTCATCATATAGCTTAAGCCAATAGTGATCATCCTCTATCATGGCACCCGTATACGCAATGCCATACGGTCTATCCGTGAATGATTCAAGGACCACTGAGCGTATTATTTGTTTGAGGTCATGCATTGCGAGCGCTTTTTCCTACTATGGCCACTCTTATGGGCTTCACGTCCAAAGGTTCGGTTATCTCCCTCCAAGGGGTGTTATCACTCATTATGGACCTCAATCCATTAACAGCCTCAAAGGTTCTGAGTATAGCCTCCTGCTCTGCGCGGATCTTGTCAAAATCCATGAACTGCCCATATGAAAGCGGTTTGTCCTTGCCTTCGTCGATCTTACCCGACTTGACAACGAACACATCCTCCTCTTTGGTGGGGTAAGATATGTCGATATAGTACATCGTACCGAACACTTCGTTCAACTTCTCCAAGACCGACATCATTTTCAATTCGCTATCCTTGGCATTGGGCCTTGTATATGCGCTTACTCCCATGTTGTTCTCCCAATGAACAACCATGTTGTTGTAATACGTAGGGTCCTTCATGATCCTTGACATGGCAACTTCCAATGCCACAAGCTCATCTTTGGTATGCCTAAGCTCAAGCTGCATCCCCTTCTTCAGTTGCTTTTTCAGGTCCTCAACATCTATCTCGCTCTCTAAGGCTATATTCTCAAGCATGGAACGTGACTCAGCACCTCCGGGTACGTACGTCTTTGATTTCTCATCCACCTTGGGTTCAAGCGAAATGTGGAACACATAGTTGTCATGAACATCCCTGAATATCTTGTTGACATTGAACTCAAGCAAGATGGCTCCACACATAATGGTGTCCAGCCTTGGGGCTGAGATGACCGTGCTGGGCATCCATTTTTCAACCTCCATTCTGTTCTGCCCCTTTATCTTGCTGTGTGCAGCCTTTTTCAATATGCTGGACAAATCCTGAACATACTCTCTTTCCCTTGGTGTCTTATTGGACTCCTTGATCCTTTCGTAATAGTCCTGCGATGGAATGTTCTTGACGGGCTTCAACTCGGGCTTTCTGTTGGGAAAGTCAAAATCGCTGCCCTTGTATGCTTTCTTGCCCAAAAAGAAATTAGACTGCCAATCCGTGTTCTTGTAGATCTGGATGTCGTGTTCGAACGGGATGCTCTTGGCTATCTCCTCGCTTATGAGCTTTCTGAGGTCTTTCATGCGCCTGTTTCGCTTATTGAGAACGCGAGCACTTCATTCGGATTTATGTTCAATCCGTTCCATTCCAGATAATACTTGAGCATGTCTTCCGCGCTGATCTGATCCAGTTGAACATCGATCTTGTGGAAAGTAACATATTCATTGATGTCATTGACCACCTTTTCGGTGGGTTGACCTTCGACAATGCTGATGATGTTGTCCTCTTGGCCGAACACGCCCTTTTGCTGAAGGAACATTTTCAGGCCATTGATGTCCATGGTCCTTCCAGCGGCCAAAGCAGGGGCCACCTCCAACAATACGGACCTTATCAAAGACCGTATATCACTTGATGGTTGCTTATCATAATCGTCACGCTTCATGTCCCTGTGAACTGCTCTATCAACTAAATAGACGATAGAACTCCGGACTTCTCCGATGACTGCCTCTTGCGAGGTCTTACACCATCTCCATCCGTGTGATCGACGGTTCCCGCCGATATTTGATTCATCCCCTCTTGGAGGATGTTCTTGGCTGCGTTGAGGTCGCGGTTCAATGTATGCCCATTCGCACAAACCCACTCTCTATCGCTCAACTCCAAGTCTTGGTTGATCCATCCGCATTCGTTGCACGTCCTGCTGGATGGGAAGAATCGACCGACCTTCACCACAAGCTTGTCGTTCCACGCCGCCTTATATTCGAGCATACGGATGAATTCGCCCCAAGAAGCGTCCGATATGGCCTTTGAAAGCTTTCGGTTCTTGACCATCCCCTTGACGTTAAGGTCTTCGAGACAGATGACATCATAGTCTCTCACCAATGCAATCGATGTTTTGTGCAAGACGTCCCGTCTGGAGTTGCTTAACCTTTCATGAATGAGAGCAACCTTTCTCGCTTGTCTTTCGCGAGACTTGCTGCCCTTTTTCTTTCTTGCCATATGCCTCTGGGCCATGGCTAACTTTTTCGCATATGCCCTCGTATATCTTCCGTTCTTGAACTTCCTTCCATCGGAGGTGACAAGGAGATCCTTCAAGCCCAAGTCAACTCCAACGACCGCTCCGGTCTTGGCAAGCGGCTCACACTTCTCCTCTACATGGATGGATGCGAAATACTTTCCGCTTGCCATGCGCGTTATCGTGCATTTGCCGACTTTCCCCTTTATCTCTCGATGGACATTTACCTTTATTCCTTGTTTGAACTTTGGAATGTGCAAACGCCCATCTTCAAGCGTGGCGAATTGCGGAACCGTGAACGAATTCTTGCTTCGCTTGCTCTTAAAGCGAGGGAATTGCGTCTGGCCCTTAAAGAAATTGACATATGCCGTGTCCAAACATCGGATCGCGAACTGAAGGCTCTGGGAGTTGATCTCCCCAAGCCAAGTCTTGTCCTCTTGCTTTTTCAAATTTGTAAGTGAAGCACATTGCTTGTGGTATCCATCGGACCTCTTCACTTCTCTGTATTGCTCCTTCCGCTCATTCAAGAAGTGATTGTAGACGAAGCGGACGCATCCAAAATGCTTATCGAGCAATACAATCTGCCCTCTTGTTGGTTCGATGGCAAAGCGATATGTCCGATGGATGATCTTCATTCCATTCTAAATAAAGGCAATTTATGAAATTTGACTTTTTATTGTAAAAAGTCATCTTTTTTCAAATCTCTATAAATATCGTTCATGACGCTTCTGACCGATTTTGGGTCCATTCTACCCAATATCATTTGCTCCATTGTGTCTATCATAATGGCTGGAGACTCTTTGTATAGCTGCTGTAGATAGTACTCCTGCGCCTCTGGCCTCTCATCCGTGATCTCGTGAAAGTTGCCTCTTATGTAGTCTCTGATCAACGGATAGATAGTTTCCCCATACTTGCAATCCACCAACTCGTTCAATTTCGTGTCCGTGAACTCAAGCACGTCCCTTCTGATCTCATCATCCTCTGGGAGCCCGCTCATCGCTATAAGCTCATACATGCCCTTTACGATCTCGTGTATCAGCACGGGCATAAGGACCGCCTCTGCTACGATGACCCACTTGCCAGAAACATGCTCCACCTTCACCCTTCCAAGAACCATTGCTGATTCCATGCTTTGCTCTGTTTTTGACATGATATGAGCATCAGGTACGGTTCGCATCAGGTATCTATTGTGTCGGTCGAAAGCATCATAATCAGCTATAAGCTCCTCGTTCTGTTGCTTAAAATCATCACTGAGATGGTGTATCCCATGAGTGCTTATTCCAGCCCCTTGGGTCATCATGTTGATCAACTTTCTCTTACGATATTCAAGTAGCAGTTCCGGTTTGAACTTTTTCTTGTCCGATGAACCGCCTTCTTCAAGAATGTAATCAACTAGCTTGGCCTTTACTTTTATGTGCGGCTTGTTGTTGAGGAATATCGGAAAGTTGTTGTATACGATGGATGTTGCCAGCTTTTCCAGTTCCTTTCTCATCGGCCTCTCAGCGTCTCTTATCCTTTCTAGGGCAGCGAAAGCTTCGACCAATGAGATGGTCGGTTCCAGCCTTGGCATTTGGTTGATCACACGGTCAACCGCCTCTGGTGACAATACTTGGTCAAAAGGCAACATTCTTCGGAGGCACTGGCATTGGATGAGGCTCAGGAAAGATCTTGCGCCTACGCTCTGGCATAGGCTCCACAGCAGGTGGCAGCGTTTCCACCTCCCTTTCGGGCTCAATCCTTTTTTCCTGTCCCATTCTCAGTGAACTGCCCATGAGCTAAAGAACCATGGGCTTCGGAGGTCAATACCCCCACCAACGTGGGCGGTTCGCTCCGAGTTTTCGTCTGTGTTCCGCAGACGGTTTTGTGTTTTTCCAAAGCAAAGGCCTTGATGTTCTTGGCGGCATTGCGATCTCGGTCATGGACCGAGCCGCAGGCTCGGCATGCCCATTCCCGCTCATCCAAGGCAAGCTCACGATGGATCCATCCGCAGTCGCTGCATGTTTTGCTCGATGGCTCGAATCTGCCGATGCGAAGGATGTTCTTCCCCTGCCATTCGGCTTTGTATTCAAGCATGGACACGAATATGCCCCATGCGGCATCGGATACGCTTTGAGCCAAGCGATGGTTCCGTACCATGCCTTTGATGTTGAGGTCCTCAATGGCAATGGAGTCGTGGTTCTTGACCAATTGCGATGAGGCCTTGTGAAGGAGGTCGCGTCTTTGATTGGTGACCTTTTCATGCAGAAGCGCAAGTTTATTTTTCGCTCTCTTTCCTTTGTGTTTGCTGAAATGACTTTGAATGTACTTCAAGCGGTCCATGGCTCTTCGAAGATGTCTTGGGTTATCCAAGCAAAAGCCGTCCGATCCAACGATCAATGTCTTCAACCCAAGATCGATGCCGACCGTGGTGTCTGGTCGAACTTCTTTTTTTATTGGAACCTCAACGCCCGTTTCAACAAGGATTGACACGAAGTATTTCCCTGTCGGCGTCCTTGAGATGGTCGCTTGCCTTATCTCCCCCTTCAAGGGTCGGTGTTCAACAATGGCGATTCCCTTCTTGAACTTCGGCAAGCAGAGCTTGCCGCCTTCCAAAGAAACGCTTTGCGGAACGCAAAAGCTCTGTCTTGAACGGCTCTTGCTCTTGAATCGAGGAAATTCGGCTTGTCCCTTGAAGAAGTTGTTGAAAGCCGTATCCATGTGGACTAAGGCTTGCTGCAAGCTCTGAGAATTAATCTCCTTGAGCCATGGACATTCCTTCTTGAGTTCTGGTATTTGAGCCGAAAGGTCATAGCGAGAGAGGTTGACCTTCGATCCTGCATAAGCCGTCTGTTTCGTTTCCAAGGCAAGGTTGTAGAGGAAGCGGACCGACCCTATATGTTTGGCTATCAACTCTTCCTGAGATGGAGTTGGATATAATCTATATCTGAAAGCCTTGAGCATATATCCATAAATATGGACATTTTTTATGAAAATCAAAATTTGTATAAGATTTTTCATAAAATGATCATATTCTTCTCCCGCGAACTGACGCATTCATCCCATCGGCTGAAGACCGATGGGTTTTCTACTTGGGTTCGTATAAATATGAGAAATGGGCTCAGGAAACCAATGTCAAAATGCAATATACTCCGGTGGTACCGATTCCGTTAGCCAAACGCCATTCTCGGACAGGTAGAACGCATATCCATCCGCATACATTTTACGTGCATTCACGGTCAATATGACTGGCGTTCCACGGCGTCCACCAACGTTCATTGCTGTCGCCAAATCCTTTGAAAGGTGGACGTGATGGCGATTCATCTTCAGAAGCCCGCTTTTCCTGATGGCGGGCAGGAACTTTTCCACGGTTCCATGATATAGCACAAATGGCGGAACCTCTTTCTTGAGTTCAAGTTCCACTTTTATGGAATGGCCTTGAGCGGCCTTGATCCGCTTTCCATCCTCGCTCAAAACGAATCGCTTCTTGTCGTTGTTGGCAACAACATCATGCACATTCTCCAAGGTCATGTTCAAACCCGGCCTGTGCGCATTGGATTTTTTGATGAGTTCATCAAGGTCCGCAAACCCCTTATCATCCAATTCGATACCGATCACCTCGGGTTTGTGCCGCAATACAAGGCTGATGAATTTGGAAATGTCCTTTCTCATTTTGTCTTCTCGTAATCGTAAACTTCAGCCAAGTTACGATAAGGAATGGAAGACTCCTCCTTGATGCGGATATCGCTCATCATGAATTCGGAGGGATGATCATAACCAGATGCGTGCGTCAACGAGAGAATGTCTTTTCGAAGCTCCTTGACGAACCGTGCAATGCGCTGCGATTTGTCCTCGATGTCGAAACCTCGGTTCAACCACCAATTGTGCGTTGCAATGCCAGCAGGACAAGTACCCATGTGGCACTTTTTTGCCTGTATACATCCAGCGGACATCATGATCTCACGCGCAATGTTGATCAGGTCGGCTCCCATGGCGAATGCGACCACGGCCTTTGCGGGGAATCCAAGCTTGGCCGAAGCAATGAATACGACCCTATCCGTCAGGCGATGCTTTTGGAAGATCTTGTAGACCAATGGGAAGGCGTCCATGAAAGGAAGGCTTACGTGGTCAGCAAATGGCACAGGAGCCGCCCCAGTACCTCCTTCGCCTCCATCGATGGTGATGAAGTCCGGCCCTTTGCCTCGCTCGGACATACGCTTGGCCAGTTCTTCCCAAAAGTCACTCTTTCCAACGGCGGATTTGATCCCCACTGGCAACCCCGTATTGTCAGCGATCATTTCAACGAAATCGATCAGCCCGTCAACGCTGTTGAATGCATTGTGCTGCGCAGGAGAAATGACGTCCTTTCCAACATCAACTCCACGGATCTTTGCGATCTCCTCGGTCACCTTCGATCCCGGCAGCACCCCTCCCTTGCCAGCCTTGGCCCCTTGAGAGAGCTTGATCTCGATGGCTTTGATGGAAGGATGTTTGGAGACCAATTCAAGCAAGTGGGACATGGAGAACTTGCGTGTACGCCCATCAGCCATGGTGATGCCGCAGCCAAAGTAACCTGTCCCTATCTGGAACACCACTTGATCTGCGGTTTCGTGGTAGGGGGAAAAGCCTCCTTCACCCGTGTTGTGATACATGCCAGCTTCAAGAGCGGCAATGTTGTTCGCGGTGGTCGCATTCGGACCAAGAGCGCCATAGCTCATGGCCGACACATTGATGATGGAAGATGGTCGATAAGGTTTTTTACGATGTGGACCCATCACCTTGGCGCAAGGAACAAGATCGGTCTCGCTGCCACTCTTAGGAAATTCCGATTGCAAGATCACAAAGTGGCCCGCGCTGTTGAAGTTCGCATCGGACCCGAAACCGCTCATGCTGTTCTCGTCCTTGCTCTTGCGATAAATATAGCTTCGCTGTACGCGATCGAAAGGGAGACCGCTCCTGTCATCCTCGATGAAGTATTGACGGATCTCCGGACGAAAACGCTCCATCAGGAACCTGATGCGGCCCAAAATGGGGAAGTTCTTCGTAATGCTGTGCTTCTTGTTCACAAAGGCATCGTAGATGGCTACGATGAGCAGCGCCGCTGGGATGAGCGGAGAAACAAGATACAGGAGCATGCCAATGACCGTCAGTATGGCCCACTCCAGCTTGTCCAGCAATACAACGATGGTCAGCCCCGCAAGAACAAGGATAAGAGTCGAAGTCGTTTCCATGAACATTGACATTTACTCTCTTATACGAGGGTTCATGCCAATTTGTTCCACGGATCATGATCCGTCGTCCTCAGTGTGGACAACTGGCTTCTTGGTCTTGTTCTTGTACTTTGTCTTCTGGGCTTTTCTGACCTCTGCACTTACCTGTGCAGCCATGTCCCTAGCCAGCATATCAATCACCTCCCAAGTCAATTTCTTGCCTATCAATGGGGCGTACTTCTTGTATTCCATTAAGTGTTTTGCTTGATCGTTCTTACTACCTGCAATTTTACTTGCTCCTCCACTTCATTGATCCTGTCCCGCAAGGCAAGAAGGAACTTATAGTCATTGGTATAGATATCCAATGAACCCAGAGGGGAGAAGCCCATGAAGTGCTTCAATTCACCTCCCACGATAACAGCTTCGAACTTCCCAGTACCGCTAGGATTGGTGTCCCAATCCAATTCAACGATGTTCTTCTCATTCTTGACCATTGCAATGGGCTTTGTGTAATGCCACTCCTTATACGACAAATGTCGCATAAAGTTTCTGAACAGTCAAATTATTGTTCCTATCTCACACAGAGGCATTGGCAAGCTCGTTGCACAACGCTTGTAGCTCAGCAACTTTGTCCGGTTCCAAGAAGCTTTCCGCATCCAAACGCCTCTTGCGTCCGTCCTTGTGAATGGCAATAAGGTCGTAAAGACCTCCATTCTTATCGAGCGTAACAGCTACGATGTCGCCAACTGGCTTGTCCATGTGCATGGTCAGACCATCGACCGTTGGCTTTCCATGCATTCCAACCAGCTTTTGAAGATGAACGTACGCCTTGGCTGGCTCTGTAAGGTCCAGATCCTTGGCACGATCAACCAGACTTTCCCGAAAGCCAGCCAAAGCCTCTCTGACCATATTTTGCAACCCTTCCATTAACCATAAATATGAGACAGAAACAATTGAGGTTCAGCGCCCGACATTCTTGTCCAATAGCTTAAGAGACATCTGACTCACGCCATGCCTCAAATCCCTTTCCAGCACCTTCCTGCAAGCTCCTCTTAAGGCTTTGACCTCATTGAGATAGCGGAGAAAGCGCGGCTTGACATTCGGATGTTTGGGGTAGAATCTGCTCTTGCAATCTTCCAGCCTTTTGGCATACGACACACTCCATTCAAAAAGCATCTTCACCTGCTTCATCGACATTTCCCCCCTCTTGACCTCATGCACGAAATCCGACACGACTTGGGTATGGTTGAACACCATTCTGCCAATGCTGTGCTGCGTTGTAAATGGCTCATCCTTTCCGCTCTTTTGAGAAAGGATGTTGATGATCACCTTATCCATCGGTATCGCGTGCTATTTTATCGATTGAGAACAAGCCCAACGTCCTCAAGCCCAGTTCAAGGTCTGCCATCTTCTCAGAGAACATGCGGTGATTCTCTTCATTGCCCTCTATCCGATGGGTTTTGTACAATGCATTGATGTTCATACAATGCTTGAACAGCGCGTTGAAAAGATGATGAGGTTCAAGCGTGTTCATCGACTTGACGTACGCATATCCCAGAGACATGTCCTTGAACTTCTCGGATGGCTCAGGATTTACCCCAGCGCTTTTCATCCTCGCCGTAGTATAGCTGAGGTAAAGCCCGATGGACTTGTTGGGGTCAGCGATGTCCTTTACCCTGATGTCCTTGGTGGACGTGGGAGATGATTTCAAGATCTCGCCAGCGAGCACGTTGAATGACAGCAAAGGGTCCTTGAAAATCCCATCAAGGGTTTCCATCACCTCCTTGGCATAGATCTCACGCTTTTCATCCTCGGTCTTCTCGGTGCCGTCTTCGTTCCGACTGGACAATTTCTTTCCATTGAAAAGTACCAGCCCAAGACCGATGTGACCGATATGGGGGAACATGTTCTTGAGCAAGGCAAAGTGCGGCACTTGCTCACTTCCTGTCAAGTAAAGCGTTGGAGCATTCAGGTGAGACGCGAACGCAACGTCCTGAAAGAAGTAGGTGGTGTTTTCATGGAACCCGGAAAGAGGCTTGCTTCTACCGACAATACCCACTATTTTACCTTCGCTGTCTTTAATGACATCGGTGGTATATCGACCGCTCTTTACCCCAACGATCTTCTGGTCCCCCACGGAGAACACCTTGGTGCCTTCATATTCACCTTCTCCATCGCTGAGCAGGTCGGTGTCTTCCGGAAGGCTCATTTGAGAGGCGAACGCGTAGCTGTCAATGTGATACCCGTACTTTCTGCAATACTGATGAAAGCTTTCCAAGGCCTCCTGTTGGGGCACCGTTCCAGTCAGTGTGTCACCGAATATGGCGACCGTTTTTTTGGCAACCCCCATGGATTGATAGGCCTTGGCCAAAACAAGATTGGACAGATGGCCCAAGTGAAGGTGCTTGTTCAAATTGGGAGAGAAGCCGTCAAGATAGGTGTATGGCTCTGGGCATGCGAAAAGATCTTGTACCGTAATCCCTGCTGGAGGAATGAGGTTGGTGTACTTGTCGGATGGCTGTATCTCAATACCATTATCAGCACACCATTGTCTGATCTCATCGGAGATAGGGCCATACACGCAAAATCCCTTGCCTACATGAGGGGGAATCAGGCCTACCTTACTCGGATCTATCTTCATCATGCTCTTTGTACGGAGGTTCATGGTCGATTGTTACATGACCTTTGCTTCTTCACTCATAATCCCTGATGGATGTTAGAACAGGCAGAAAAGGTACACCACGCTCAGTAAGGTTGAAATAGCGTATGTTGGCCATCTTTCCAATGAACTGCTCCGGCTTTGTTTTCAGTTCACAACCCTCTTCTCCCATGGGCTTCGCGCTGAACGTTCCGTTCTTTCCCGCATCCATGGTATAGGTAAGGTCGACAAGGCCGCGCTTCCCTTCCTCATACCCGATGATCTTGTATTCGGCATCTTGAAAAGCCTTGATCTTCACCATGCGTTTATCACGACCTCCGACCAAGTAATCCGAGTCGACATTGCGGGCAATGGCTCCCTCATATCCCTCCATCACGAATTGGTCATGCAATGCCTTGATCTCATCATAGGTGTTGGCCTCCGTATGCCACACCTTTACCACTTTCCCATTTGGAACACCATCGAACATGTCAGCGGTCAAACGATAGTGTCGATCCTTGAATTTGCCGACCGCCAGCAGGTCGTAGATGTGATATTCCAAGTGCTCGTGCTCATCCATCGGCTCCTGTTTGCGTATCAGGCCTGATATGCTCTGCAATGGTCGTCCATGAATGTATAGTTCACCATCCAAGAACTCACCATCCTTCATCTTGTTGAAAATGCCCCAACCAGCCAACTCCTCAATGATGAACCTTGCGCTGACACTGTAGTCCTTTCCTTGACGAGATATCGCGATCACTTCTCCATCGGACCACCCGATCAGGCAGCGGCCTCCATCCAGCTTTCTGGAGACCATCCATGCGTTGGCGGTCCAGAATGAATCATCCTTCTTCTTGGGGTCCAAGGCAAGCATTGGCTTAGGAACTCCGGATGCATCCGTCCCCTTGTTGGCAATAGCTTCCTGCTCGGTGTCCTTGTATCCTTTGTCCTTTAGTTTGTTGACAATGGAATCGAACTGAAGCTTCACCTGCTCTTCCAACGTTCTATTCACTTTGCCTTCCAAGATGACATCGGGGGCATGCGTGATCTTGGCTCCGTCCTTTTGCCCCGTTTCTTTCCACAGCCGCCAATACGGGTCTTTGAATTCAGCCTGCACCAATGTGACAAGCATCTTCCCTTCCTTGCTTACCCTGTAAAGCTCTTTTCTCATGTGAAGTCGAACCTTTAATCAATGGCATCCCCTATGAAGTTGACAATGGCGGATATCATATCCGCCATGAAGTCCAATAGAAAAAGCTCCGCCAAGAACGTGTCAAACCCTCGCCATGGCGACAGTATGATTCGAATGGACCCGATGAGCAATATGATGCATGCAACTACTGCCAATACAATGAGGAATGTCTCCATGTTCTGCGTGATACGTTACAGTCCCCTTTTATGTTTCAGGGTCTTTTGTTTAGTGTCAGCTTTCTTTTTGGGCTTCTTCTTGGCGGTCTTTTTCTTGGGTGCCAAAGCCTCTTCTTCTTCCAGCCCTTGCAGACAGGCAGCGCACTGATAGAGCATCACCCTGAACGAATATGGGTCGCCAGTATCCAGTCCGTCGCGTATTTCCTGCTTCTTGAACTCCACTTTGCCGATCATGTCGGCAACAATGAATATGTTGTACTCCTTGTCGTTGCTTGTTTCGCCATTCTTGACACGAGCATCAAACTCATCTATGGGTATCGGCGTTGTGCCGTCACAGAATGACAGGATCAAAATAGACGCATCATCGAACTTGGTGTGTTTCTCTGTTTCTCCCAACATTCTATACCCGCCATACATCTTCACACCTTCATCCAAGGTGTTGAACACATATACAATGGCCCCCTCTTCTTCCGGGCGTCTTATGGCAAAGCCCACATATTCATGTTCCTTCATAATCAAAATGGTAAATCTTGTTCCTGATAGTTCGGTTCTCTTTGATTCAAGATGATCGGTTCATTGGATTCCTCTTTCTCTTGACTTTTCTCTTCCTTCAAAAGCTGGGCATTGAACTCTTCAACAACCCTATCCACCTCTGCCCTCAACTCTGTAGGAGCTTGTTGATTCCTTATTCCCCTGAGTTGGGCGATATACAGACCTTGCTGCCCTCCGTAAGACTTAAGCCCATCTTCCAACTCAAGGGTGTAATCATCGATGCTGAATATGGCGCAGCGTCCACTGTCCACCTTGCCGATGTATGAAGCAACGCAATGGCTTTTGACATATCCCTCTCGCACCATGTCACGTGTGGTTGTCAATATGTTATAGCCACTGAACTCCGCAAAGTCCTTGTAGATCTTTGAGATCCTCAAGTCCCTATTGTTCGCATCCATCAAGATCTCCGTGATCTCAACGGACCAATCGTCGTGCTCTTTTTTCAGTCTGGCATCACCCCACGAACAATTCACCTTTCTATCAAGGATCATTGCCATGCGAACAGTGTCCCAGAACATCGTGTTTTGGCACTGCTCAAAGGATATGTTCTCTATGTTGATGATGTGCCGCTTATACTGAGCCAATCTTTTGGCTCCAATATGTCTGAACCCGGACGACTTCCTTGAATCATGCAGTTTTTTAGCAACTGGATATGGCGTCTTGTAGACATGCCTGAAAGCAGCCCCTAGCGAGAACAACTTTTTGCTGACCACCGTATTGAAGGTGATCGAAGAGCCCAACTCTCTGTTCTCGCTCAAATACCTCAGCCATCCGAATTTTTTCATCAACGCATCAACAACTACGTCGTGTTTTGGGAATGCCCTCATCAGGTTATCAAGCGAAGCTGGGAGTATGATCTTTGTCTTTTGGTTGTTCTTGAATATGACCCAGAACTTGTTGCTTGACTTTTTGTACACAAAGGAGGACTCGATGGATTCGCTTTTGTACATCTTGTTCGTAATGCTCAGGCCCCACTTGTTCTTGAACAAAACGATGGAGATATCCCCATTGCTTCTTTCAAAGAGCACAAGCTGATTGGCCATGAACCCAGTGGGGTTATAATCAGCTTGGCCTAAGCCATTATAGTGACGACCGCCGTGATAATATAACACGCGGGCTTTAAGCTTATCCTCTTTGTAAACAAGAAGGAACTTCTCAAAATCCGTGTTCGTTTCCGAACGCCACAGAACCGTACTTACCGTGTCTTCCGATTCTTTGGTCAAGACTTCAGGCGCTAGTTTTTTCATGGTCATTCGACTGCAAGTTCAATGGACTCTCCGATGTGTTCTTTGTCGTATCCCATCTTTTTCCATTCCGATAGGATCAATTCCTCTTTGAACATTCCTATCTCCGAAGCGGTCAGCACCTGTTCCATGCATAACCCTACGAATTCGGACGGCTGTTCCCTGAGTATTTCGTTCACCTCCATAACACACTCCGCCTTGGCAACAACTACCGACTTGATGTAGATGTTATAGTCGCTTTCCTTTCCCGCCACCTTCAGATACTCACTGAGGGTCATGGGTGTGCTGCCATCCGAAATAACGAATTCAGCGACCAAAATCTCCTTGGCATTGGCCTCGGTATCATCCCATCCATGCACCAGATGGATGGGTGTCAGGTGGTCATCACCATCCTTTCCAACATAGGGAATGCACACGGCAAATGCATCGCTGTCCTTTGGCCTGAACATGATCCCCCTGTATCGCATGGCAAGAGAGGCAAATATAGAACAAAATGATCATCAAAGCTATTTAACAATAGAAACAAACATCAAACCCGGAAGACCATGGCAAACGGTGAAAAGAGCATCATACATGATTACGGATTCTTGGCCGACGCCAATACCAACCTCAGCCTACCCACCAAATGGTCTTACGGAGATCTGGTAACGCACCCTGTCTACGGGGATTGTGTTGTTGACAAAGAGGTCATCCGGACATTGGACCCAAGAGGGGTCGTCATCTATGTAAGCAATGGAACGACCCACGCCAGCGGATTCACCTATGATACGATTTTGAACATACACAAAAATAAGAAGGCCACTGTCCCAAGCGATGAGATCAAAAAGTTCAGTTGGAGGAAATTCCTTCTCTGGCGTCATCCAAGCGGGGAGTGGATGCACGGAAAGAACAGGGCCATAGGTGCTGCCATCCGATATGCCGCCTTTCTGGGCTTCTCCTTTTACGGGGTCACCCAACTCAAGATGTCATCCTACTGGCTGTTCATGGTGTTTATTCCACTGGTCATCATAGGTTTGATGCTCAGAGGAACGCGTCAGAACTTCGACGGTAAGCATTTTTGATTTCCGAAGCCCGATGTCTATATTGATTGTCTAAACAACAATCAACATGAGATCGAAGCTATTCCAGTATGCCATTCTATGGCACCCAACTCAAGCTCAGGCGGAAAAGGGTGAAAAATCCAAGGTCATCTGCCCATTGAACACCTTGCTCGCTGCGGATCAGAACAGCGCCAACATGTCTGCTGTAATGACCATTCCCGAAGAATACAAGGACCAACTCGACCAAGTAGAGGTCGCTCTTCGCCCTTTTTGATGGGGGACATCGTTCTAGGTAGTGGAATCACAACATTTGGCTCCAACAACCTGAGCACGATATCCTTGGCTGGGTCGGCAGGGTCGACAGTATATGGAGGAACAGTCCCCATCTCAACAGGCACCGCAGTTTATACAACAGCTAGCTCCATAATGAGCACGGCAGCGGCTTGATCGCATAGCATACAAACAGAAAAGGTGGTTTCAGGCCACCTTTTCTGTTTCTCCCACTATCATCATTTCCGGCGTTGGCACAAGCCTTAAGGCCCTGCCTATCTCCCTACGCTTGGCGTTGTCTATTTTTTTCCAATGTGAAACAAGCGCTTTTGAGTTGAACTTCTTATTGCGCTCGGCTTTACGTACAGCCTTATAGAAAGTTTTAGCGACCGACGTCGGGTTTAGGAGTATCGCCTTTTCAACAGGAATGATCATGTCCCAGATCTCAACTGCAAGAGTGTAGATCAACACGCTATAGACCCCATTGTTCGCTATCATTTCCGCCTTGAACAACCTGTGGTGCTCTTCGACCGTGATGGGGCGACCATTGTATTTCAACATGATCTCCGATATGATGACGCGATTGTGGCTTATCTCTGGGAGTATAAGTTCGCCGAATTTCCCCGGTTCACACATTCCAATTGGCATGGTAAGCCCATATCGGATCGAACCTTGTGGGTCTTTGGTCCGGAAAGGTATGGTTATGCATACCATGCTTGGTACGTCTTCTTTTTCCAACGATCGGAACACAATGCCTCTGTATCTCATTTCATTTCCAGTATTTCTGTGACCTTGCCATAGACGGTCTTTGTCCAACCATTGATATGACCCTTGTTATTGCTGATCTGCAATCCGCGCTTGTCATCCTTTGCAGTGACCAAATGCGTGTAATGCCGTCCACCCGAAAGACGACAATAGACGATATCGCCCACTTCAATTTCCTCCCATGAGGTGACGGGCGTCAGAACGTGTTCTTGATTCGAGTAGATCAAGGGGATCATCGAATTCCCCCTTTTCCTTGGTCGTTATCGTCTCACCGCTCAGTAATCTCTCTACTTTGTAATTCCTCATCATTGAATATACAGACCATACATAGGCCATCCAAATTTACATCGAATTCCCAATCGCCACAATGCACGCATTTATATTGCGCATCACCATTGATAATACGACTTTCTACTTCCATCTTAGTATGTTATGAACCTTATACGATCGGGGTCATCATCCTCTTTGCGTAACTCCACTCCGCCGCTGGCTGCTTTATAGACTTTCTTACCTCGCATGTAGTTCGCTTCCCAATATTCATTCGATGGGTCACCAAGATTGGTGTCGTCATTCTCGATGAACCATCGCAACGCCGCCATTACACGAGGATATGCACGCGCTGCGGCCATTGGATCTTCTGGGTTTATCCTACGCATAAGGGCCAGCAATTCCCGCGCTTCGTCTTCGGCATTCTGCGTCATTTCTTGAGTCATTGGCAAAACAATTTGTACCCCGTGAGAGATTCGAACTCTCAGCCTTCTCGTTAGGAGTGAGATGCTCATCCGCTTGAGCTTCCGGGGCGTGATAGTGCAAATATAGGCATTAACCTGTAATGAATTTCTTTGTGGCAATTAGAGCAGACAAGTATGCATTTGTCCAATTCCCTTTTAACCACATCTGACCATGCATGTAATTTCAGACCACCAATTTCAAAATCTTTCTGAGAAGGATCAAGGTGGTGAAATTCTAATGCTCCAAGACATTTACTATATCCACATTTTGTGCATTTTCCTCCTTTATATGCCACAGCCAGCGCTTTGAAAGCTTGTGTGCGTTCCAATGTTTGAGCATTTGTACATGGCTTGCAATAAACAGAACCTCCAATTTTACCACGACGATTGTAGAACTCATTGGGACTTTTACTGGTTTTACATCTTGGACATCTTTTAACATGAGACGACTTAACTGTGGTCAACCCATATTTCTTCAGCCAATAGCACACATTCGTTTGGCTGCATTTAAGTTTTTTGCCTATGTCATAAGTACTAAAACCTTTGGACACAAGTATTGATAGCTCTTCTTTGTTCATAAAGAACAATAAGAATACTATCCAATAAACTAAAATAAAGATAAGAAAAAGAATGCTCAACACTCTCCCTTTTCCACCTTTTCCAACTTGTCATAGTAGTTGGGGTCTTCCATCAGGTGGTCCATGGCCACCTCACGAGCAACTTTTTCATCATCCGTATGCTCCATCTCCACCTTGATGCCCTTCTTCATTTGGGTCTTGATATGAGACAGGCTTACGCCATGCTTGTCGGCTATGTCCTGCAAGGTCTTGCCATCTGCCAAGCCGCCATGAATACGCTCAGATTCCCGAAGAACGCTTTTGATCATCCTGCGTAGGAGCGACTCATTCATACTTCCCATGGCTATAAATAGCCATCAACCCATCAGTTCAAAACAGAATTCTACTTGCTCCTTTCTTCTATCCTTTTACGAATGGTCTCGATGTCACTCTCTGTGGGCGTATAGCCCCCCATCATACCGAGCGGGACGCCTTCCCACGCGCTGGAATAATCGGTCACGTTGAAGCCTCTATTGACGCACTCATCGTACAACTGCTTGTACCGCTCAAGCAAATACCCAAGCTTGTCATAGAAGAATTTCACATGGCCCGTTCCCAATGTGAATTCATTCGGCTGACCCTTCATGGAATATTTGCCCTTCTTCACAAGGTTCGGTATGCGCTTGATCTCCCTGTGTTCGGCCATAAGATGCCTGTCAGAAAGCTCCGCTGGGGGTATGCCACAATTGATCCTTGTCATGGCAGGCTATGAATGGAATGCAAGAAAGGGGCTGCGGCGCCGCAAACCCCTTCCCCCTTGGGTCAATGAGCAGATGATCCCACAATCCGTGCCCAACGCCGTCGCGTTGGACAACCCTCTGGTGCGCTTCCATGGAGAGGCGTAGGGTCTACCGTTACCACAAATATAATCAAAACGGCTCTTCATGGCCGCAGTTGTTGCACAGACCGAACGCATGCTTCTTTCCATGAACATCGCGAAGCACAAGAGCCCACATGTGCATGCCGCATTCGGGACATGAAGGGTCTTGTTCCAATGCTTCCATGCAATCCTCGTCGAATATGCTAACAGCGCCAGCCTCGCGCAGCGCCTTGCTTTCAGGGAACGTGAAACTACTCATGCACTTTGCTCTTCATCTTGTTTGACAAGCACCAGTTCACCGCCCTCATTCTTGGTCATCAGCCCATGATTCCACATCTGCAAGATAATGACCCCTTCGTTGACCCCGAACTTTTTTGCCAACATGGAAAAGCGCAACAACATGGGAGGCGCCATGAGATCCATTGTTGTCACAGCATCGGATGTGAGAATGGGCTCGATGTATTTCCATTTTCCCACAAGTTCCTTGACGCTCATGACCTTGCGGTCCTCCAAGTAGAGTGGTGTCAGGTTCGTTTCGTAATCAACGGCTATTCCACTGGGGAACTCCAGCAGTTCGGTGTTCTCGTTCATGGGCTATCGTATGAAGGACCGCTAATGTAGATGGTTTTGTTCGCTCCTATCAGCCGACCAATATCATGACCTCTTTTTTCCTCTCCCTCCTTGAACATCCTGACTTTCTCAGCCTCGATCCTCTCTTTGAGCTTTGCAATGGACAGATGTTTCAACACAACCGTATCAAGCCATGCATTGATCTGTTGAAGACTTTTCCCTTCATTGATCATCTCTGCAAGCTTCTTACCCTCCTTGGTGTCCTTGTAGATGGTCATGTACACCCCAAGATATGCATCACCTATCCAATAGGAATTTCTGTTCTCGGAAATGTGATGATTCTCTCCAAGGGAAGTGACCAGAATTGCTCCTGACAGCTTCTCACCACTGCCGATAACCAAATAGTCGAACCACATGCTCATGTCCATTCATACGGGTGTTGCATACGGATTGTTTCAAAAGGCGACGGCCCCCGTCTCCACGCCTGTACACTGCGCGGATCAAAGGGCCGTCTAAAAGGTGTTCTCCATTTGGTCAGAGCGTGATACTGGTTTAGAGCCAGCCAGCCGCTGATGGCACCTTCTGATACTTCTTTGTGAAACCATCAATCTAAAAATCTAATGTGAAATTAGCACCGAGTGCAGGAGTCGAACCCACAAATCACGCTTTTGGAGAGCGCTTACCACGCCACATGGGACTCGGTATTTGCACGGACGGCGGCAATCGAAACCGCTCGCAGAAGTTTTGGAGACCTTGCCGACACCAAGCCTGTCGTCCGTATTTGCGCGTCCTCAGAGAATCGAACTCTGTCCGTTCAAGGTTTTGGAGGCCCGATGCATACCATTATGCTAGGACGCGTATGTGAAACAATTCTTGTATCTCAGATAAGGCTATAGCTTATCCTACTTTCTTGTGTATACTTCTCCTTTATAATGTTTTCTCACAAACCTTCGTACTTGAGTATGACTTAAACCAAGTATGAGCGCCGCTTTTGTTACCCATCCTAACTTGTTCATATCAATGCTACTTAGAAGAGCCAACCTTGAGTCAATATGCTCTTTTTTCATTTTGATTTTCCCTCCATACGTCAGACCCAATTGTCGAGCCCAATTTATCTTTTTTGGAGTTGAACGAACATTGTTCCTATATGCGGATAATCTGTCGTAAACTTCCGAAGAATTGTTCTTAATCCACTTCATTACTGACCTTTCTTGAATATTACATACTTTACTAAAAGTAGACTTCCAACCAATATCACAAAAATCCATTTGATGTAATATCTTAAGCCTCTTAGCTTTTTCTAAAGCTCGTGGCCCTTCTTTACGCTTAGTCGGTTTCTTCTTTGTCTTTACAGGTTTTTCAAACACTGAATACGAATAATCACACTCATTTATGTTATGATTGGAAATAAGCTGACCTACCAACTTGGTCATTTTCTGTAAATCAAAAACCAATTTGTAATGTAGTTCTATCAAAATCCAGCCAGCAGCCACAATGTTATCATGTCGCTGTTGATAATAAGGCAGCAAGTTGTATGCTTTATCATAGTGTTGATTGCCGTTTACTTCTATGCCAATCTTTTTGTCTGGAAAAGCTATATCGATAGAGTAATGTCTATCCTCCAATGGAGAATGCTCTTCAATAAATGAAATATTCATCCCTTTCAAGAAGAGTTTCAACTTTTCACACGGAACTGATTTGTTCCTATTCTCTCTTTTCCAAGTATGCTTGTCTGGATTGTTGGACAAGAATGCTCTTCTTTTTGCGCTTATCAACTTCTTCGTCTCCTCTGTGTGTCTTGGTGGTATTTTGTTTTGAGTAATCTTTCC
>ERZ724522.566-NODE-566-length-23137-cov-3.540248_pt1 | contig 23137 bp, 42 predicted proteins | sample MGYA00376055_ERZ724522 | MGnify/ENA primary metagenome ERZ724522 (study PRJEB28724, sample SAMN07190884) | wastewater metagenome | isolation source: effluent of sewage treatment plant in Hong Hong | place: Hong Kong | collected 2016-03-17 ...
TAGTTTCTGTCTCCCCCTCATCATGAAAATTTGTAATGGTACGCATACCAGATTCAGACAGAACCTGTCTAGTCTCTTTGCGTTTTTCATATAGTTCTTGTATGCGTAACATACCTAAGTCATTGAAAACAAAGAAGTTATGTGCGCATTTGCCACTACCGATAGAACCCTTTACCGCTACAGAATAGATCTGATTCTTAGGGTCTAGAACATACTTAAGCTGTTCTTTCCAGTAAGGATAGATCTCGTCCTTTACACGCCCAAGATAGAGTGGATTCTCTAGAAACTCCTCGGGTGTCGGAGGAGTTCGTACATAGTCAGCCTCCATTAGAGCCTTGACCGCCAAACTCTCGTCCTTAGACATTGCCTTCTTTTCTAGAAGTACTTGTAGTAGGAACTGGCGCTCCGACGGAGCAAAATCCTTGAGTGTGATTTCTTTGTGAAGGTACCGCTCAACCAACTGGTCTACTAGAGTAGGGTCTTCGCGCATCAGCTTCTCTGCTTCGGTTTGAAGCATAGCCGACCATTCGAAATCATTCAGTGAGACCGATGCATCATCGCTCTCGAATGTCGTTGCCTGAGCCTGTTCCTCTTCGAACTCCTCAGGCGTTACTATCAGCTTCTTTTTGGGCATCCTCAGCCTCTTCCTTTTCCGCAGCAGCCTTCAACTGATTGATTACAGTTAGTAGGTTCCTGCGTCGTGCGGGAGCCATCGCCTGTACGGTTTCTACGATGTTATCCGGTAACTTGGTGTATGATAATGCTTGAATTGCTTGCTCCGTGTTAGCGAACAAGTCGAAACCAGCCATCTGACGTTCTAGACGCATCAGACTCTCTTCGTTAGTTGACTTAATCAACTTCAGAGTCTGTGCTCGTTCTGTAGGAGTCATGTATAAGAAACTCTTACGAATTTCCCGTTTCATATCGCTCTCGAATTGAACGTCGAGGGCTATTTCCTCAAGTTGTCGCCGCTGAATTTCTACGACGATGGTGTTGACCTTCAGTTTGAAGTTCTCCAACCTACGAAGTAGTTCATCTCGAACTAAAGGATTGAGGTTTTCGGCTTCTGAAATCCAGCCAATTACTCCCTCCCACAGTACAGCGTCTGCGTTCTCTTGTGGTACAACTAGTGATGTATTGCTCATATAACACGAAAACCCGCATAAGAACGCGGGTGTCCTTTTTTACATTGTATCGTCAATGCACAGCTATTGCAAGTTACGAACCTTCTAGACACCGCATCACGACGATTTAGTGACCCATACCCGAACCCGTGTAGGCAGGATTGTTTCCTACGCGGCCTTGTGGTATATGATAGATGTCTCCACTAGCCACTCCGTACACTTTTTGTAGTATATGAGATCCAACATCAGACATTACTCCACCAAAAAATGCACTTTTTCCTGCATCCCTTTCCTTTGGCTTCGATTTAGGTTTAGTCTCTGGATTGGTTTTAGGTGTACCTGACGCATCCGGGGCAGGTTTTTCCTTTTTATTTGTCGAAGGATTGGGACCGGGAGAAGGCCCCGTATCTTCTGTAGGATCAATAGGATCAGAGACGGGAGCATCCTCAGAAAGACGCTTCTTTCTTAAGTAGGACAACTCCGTTACGTATACGCTAGTTTTCATCTGTTGCTGACTGCTCATTAGGGTGGGAAGTCTGATTCTCAGAATCGGACTTGGCCGAAGACGCAGAAGACACTATATCGCTTGCTAGACTTGATGCAGACAGATTGCCTAGTCCGCTTGAAGCAGCCGCAGATTCACCAGCGACAGACCCAGCAGCGGCACCCGTGGCAGCAGTACCAGTAGCAGCGGTAGTGGCAGCAGCAGCCGGAGCAGCCGTTTCAGCAGCTGCAACCAAAGCCGGAATAGCCGCCTGAACAACTTCATTAAGAATAGGCTTTCCCGTGACAAACCGACGAAGATCATTCTCCATCGACCTAACTGGAGCAGATAGTTTACCGGGCATCTTTAGAAGATTTTTCTCAGACAGCCCTTCAGCTACAACGAGCTTACTTCTATTAGTCGCCGTCTGCTTAATCTCAGGCGTGTAAAGGCCACCGGCCATTCTCGAATACTCAGACCATTGCATGTTATTTTCTTTCCTTAGAGGCTTCGGCTTTTTCCGCCGATAGATGCTTTGCAGTCGAAGGATCGTATTTTGTGTCGTCTAGAGTCTTTCCTTGTTCACGCGCTGCATCTCGTGCGGTGTACGCACCGTGAGCGGGCTTACCTTCTTTCAGCCGCATACCGGACTCCATATAGAGCATATCCAAAGGGCGCATTGGCTTATACTCCGTCTACCATTTCCGCATTCCATAAATATCCGCAGCATTGGCATAGTGTGCTTTTTCTGCTTCCAAGTCGTTCATAGTTTGCTCGAAATCTGGAAAAGTCTTTGCTTTTGCGTTTCGCCCGTATATTGAAGCAAATTTGCTTGCGCTCTCTTCACTATTTCGCAACTCCGACTCGGGATCTTCTTCTTTTCTAGCCGCTCTTATAATATTAGCAATTTCCTTCCTATTCTCGCTTCCACGATCTGCGGGAGTTTCATTCGCATATAGAGCTTCTGCTAAAACATTCAAATAAGCGGCAGCGTTGTATAGATCTTCAGTAAGCTTTTCATCAACAATGCCGTCAGTAGCAAGTGCAGCCTCAAGAACCTTGGCAGCAGCCGTAGATGGGCTATCAATGGCATCGACAATCTTAGCAGCCTCGTCCATGCGATTAGCACGAAATAGGCTCTTAGCCATGTTGAGCATGCGCTTATTGAAAGACGTGTCCTCGTTCATGTTGGCAGCGGGAGCGCCGACTGGACGTAGAACGCCCATGCCCTCGACTGTCTGTGTATCCATAACCACATTAGCGCCTTCGTGCGTATCTGCGTGAGGACGCTGTGTGGAGAAAGCGGCAGAGCCGAAAATCTCTCCGGCTAACATGTTGCGGTAATCAAGCTGCGCATTACCATTTAATGTATTGTCTGCTCCAGTTAAGAACATGCTCTCTGTGATCTTATCATCGTTTTCCATTGTGCTTTCCTCTTGTGCATCATCAGGAACTTCTGTATTGAAAGTAATTTGTCCAGTCTTAGCGTCTTTAATTCCTACTTCTTCTTGCTTAAAAACGTCACGAACTGCATTTCTAATCGCTGCCTTTCGAGCATCGTCTAGTGTCCCAGCAAAAAGTTCAGCTACACGTCCCTGTTCATTTCCGAATTTACCCGTATTGCTTTTGTTCTTTGTTATAGCAAAACCGGGTCGATCCTCTTCTGGTACGTCCGCGTAGGCTGTATTTACAGCAGTTCTAAACTTACGGGCATCAAAAACTCTGTTTAAAACTGTGTTTAAAAAGTTCTTTACCTTACCGCCGTATTGAGGACGATTCACATCGGGAGAAAATACTACTGAATCGTTCGGACCTACAGTATACGTACTTTGCTTTTCTAGCAAATCTTTTGACCAAATACTTACTACAGTTGCTTCTGTAATTTCCGGGTGCGTGCGCAACCATGAGCTTATTTCAGTTATATTTTCTGCGATAAACACAGGTGTAGGCTGTTTTGTTATTGATCCTACACGAGTCACATAAAATTTTCCAGTGCTTACAGTTTCAGTTATAGTATACGTTTCTTCTGGAACGAGTGAATTAACTAGTTTTGACATAAGGTTCCTTACCCTCAACTCGGTCGAGTTTGGTGTAGTATTCTGGGTCTTCCTTAAAGTGCGCAAGAGCTATCTTTGCTGCCACTGCCTTGTTCGGAGTGTGCTCGCTTTCTACCTCGATGCCCTTCTGGACATCCTTGAAATCGAACGAGCTAAGCTCTTTCCATTCTGCGGCGGTAGCCGGTCCTATACTTCCGGGAGTAATGGCGGACTCTAAAAGACTATCGACGTAATCCGAAAAAGTTTCAACCCTGCTTTCATGTACCGGAGAAATACGTATATTTCCCAGCAGACGTGTCAGCATTTCCCTTACCTTAGGGTCTTCCATTAGTTCGTCTAGGAAGTCGTCCTTCTTAGACTCTGCTACAGATTCGGAATCGGAAACAGTTTCCATGTCCTGCTTCTCTTTCTTCCGCTTCTTGCGTTCTTTGTCGCTTTCCGGCGTATGGGTTGTCTCGTCATCATTAGCTGTGACGATTCCGAATGCGTCAATATCCGGACCCATGTAGTTGCCGGGGTTGGTTTCCCCTTGAAATTCGGTTTCAATGAGTCGTAGAATATTCATGTTCGTACCTAAGGAATATGTATCGAAACCGAAGCTAAAACCACACTACTCTTGTTTTTTCAACGGGTTTGGTTGGTCTAGGACGGTAGCTATGCGGCTAACAATGAGTTTCACCGTCTGTGACGTTACTCCGTTTAGCTTGGCAAGTCGATTTATCTCTTCTAGCGAAGGATTATTGACGGCTGCAAAGTACAAGGCAATATCTTTTAATCCAGACTCAATTTGTTTGCGCTTAGGCACTGTTATTTTTTGGCCCGAGAAGATGTGCAGAAACAAGAGAGTGTCCTCTAAAGAGAACACCTCCAGCAATTCTGGTAAAAGGGAGCACTTGTCACCCACATACAACAGCACTGCTCGTAGGTACTCTTCCTTCTTTATCTTGTATCCCGGCGAATCAAACGGCATAAATGCCTGAAGGTTAATGTTGTCCGCGATTATGCGGTCTTCTGGTTCACTGTGGTTCGAACTCAAACGGACCTCCGCTCATAAAGGCTTTGTCATCCATGAAACGATTTCCCTTAAATGTGACGCCTATTTCGTGAGGGCCGCACTCAGTAGTTAACACAACCTTCTTCTTTGACTCCGAGCACAAGAAGCAGGTTTGTGTGCGGCAGGAATCACATAGAGGGGCGCCGTAAAAAGACATGGTTGCTTCATTAGGACAAAAAGAACATGTAATCATAGAAATTCCCTTATAGGTTAGCTAGTTGAGACTCTAGCTGTAGATGAAATTTGCATAGGAAGGTATCAAACCCTTCCACAACAGTCTTTTTAACCCACGGTTCTCCGCAGAAAGAACACACGCCGTCATTTTCTTCTGAGGAAGCGTCTTCTACTACTGGAGCCGTAGCAGACTCCGGTTCAGACACGACTGGAGGTGCTGCAAGTTGCTTGGGCTCTAGCTTTATGCTAGACTTGTTCATGCGCTTGATTCTTCCGCCCACGTTCACAGCGATATTGGTGCTTAATTCTGGCACACCGACGTATGTCCCTATAACCAGATCCTGTATAACGCTGCCGGACTCAATCAACCTGACTAACGCGGCGGTCAAGTCCTCCATACTATCGTATACATTGGCATAATTAGCTAGAACGTATTTCTTTTTGGTTTTAGTCTTAGGCATCGCTATCTCCTCCCGCTATTGTACTAAGTGTTCAAAGAATAGTCAAATGATTCCACTTGACAGCGGCGCAGAGTTGCGGTAAGATTGTAAAAGGTGAGAGATGATTGAACGAAAAAAGAGTCTTAAATCGGTCAGCGGAATAGTCTCCAGACGTAAACCCAAGAAGACTGGAGTAGGTTCGAAGTGTCCCAAAAAAGATTCTGACCTACGCAAGTTCAATCTATCCATACCTAATGAGCTATTTCTACAAGTAGTGGAGGTCGCAAAGGCTAAGAACATGAAGGTAAATGCCTTCATATCCAATGCTTTACGCGCCGAATTAGCCATTCCAACTATACCAGCGGCACCCCTAACTTCTTCTACGCTAAATGAACTTAATACCTTCCTAGAAGGAATGAGTGCCCTTGATTGGGCACAAATAATGACCGAGGAGAATACCAAGAAGCTTTATGCCGACAACCGATAGAGACGCTCAGGCTCACGACCCCGTTAACCATCCATCGCACTACATTTCCGGAGGTATGGAGTCGATAGACATTATCGAAGCCTTCGGATTGGACTTCTGCGAGGGGAATGTAATTAAGTACCTTCTGCGCTGGCGGCGCAAGGATGGTCTTCAGGATTTGAAGAAGGCCGCATGGTACTTGAACCGCGTGATCGAGAACCAGACGAAGGCTCTGGCAAAGTAATGGCGCACTACGTCATCGAGTTCAAGGAAACCACTCGTAAAAAGTGGCATCTAGTTGAGCGTATTGTGAACAAGGACGTAGCCTTTGAGAACGTCGCTAAGTACAAGAAGCATATTCGCAAGCAAGACGAAATAGACGGTATGGAATACCGAATTCGAAAGGTAAAAGGAAATATAGATGAGCCAGAAGCAGTATGAACCAGACTTTTTAACTGACATCCTTGCAGAATGGGACTACAATATATCACATGGCGGCATGTCTATGCGTAGGTTCTGTGAGGATTGGAACGTTCCACGTTCAACATTCCAAGGATGGCTTCGCAGTAAGAACGCAGCCGAGATTCCTGCGGATCGGTACTACGCTAAGCACGTAGAGACAGAGGTAAAGAAGGCTCCAATTAATCCTGAAGTGGTTGATGTTCTACGGATGCTAGCTAGTGAGCTAGCGGCTATCTCCTCAGATCTTGACGAACTATTGATGAAGCTCTAAAGAGCTATTACAAGGAAAGGATATAGGGGTGTAGAAGTACACCCCTTTTCGTTATGAGACAAAAACTACCTAAAAAGCCAATTGGCCGTCCCTCCCTACCCGGAACTGAAAAAGGAAACTCACAGCGAATTTCTTTTGTCATTTCCAATGAACTAGACACTAAGCTCCGACAATATTGTCGCGCTTATAGCACAACAGTAAGTGAAGTAATTCGGGAGGGTATCGAAAAAGTATTATCTAACGCTTGACTTAAGAAATCAAGACAAAGTATAATTGTAGGCTTGAGGGAGTACAGTAAAACTATGGATACAAACAAAGTCACCAATTTAATCAAACCCCTGAAGACGAAAACACGCGAATATAGTCATTTACTATCAATAATCGCTAGCGCATTAGTTGCGATTCTTTGTGCTAATTTTGCATTCAACCTACTTAACAGGTTGTCCGCCATTGAAGCCGATAGGGCAACGCTACAGTCTCAAATAGCTGCGCTGGTGCTTACAATGGATGACCGCGAGAGGTTGCTGGCTATTGATAGGTCTCTAATGCAGATCCCGACCGTCAGAAACAATCTACACGACGAGGTTCCTGCTCTAACAAAGAAGCTAGTCGATCTACAGAACAAGTATTACGCTCTCGGCATCCGAACTAGCCATATACTGTCCGTTATAGAGGTAGAGTCCGAATTCGTTGCCAACGCCACTAGCAAGACTGAGTCCGGTAAGCCTATCGCTTATGGAATGATGCAGCTAGTACCTACAACAGCTAAGACTCTACTATCCAAGAGGGGTATGACGTGGAGTCCGGGTCTGATGTATGATCCGGTACTTAATATCGACTTGGGAACTGAACTACTGGCTACAATTCATGAGAACATGATTGAGCGCGGATTTGAGACGCCTAACAAGTTCAATCTTACACACGCTATCTACTACATGGGTGAGCGCAACATCATGAGCTACTATCTAGAGCACGGAACACTACATCCTACCGCACGGGATTACGTTGTGCGGATCAATCAGGCGCAGCAGAGGTGGGCTGCGAAAGGACTGTAACATGATAATTAAGTGGCGCGGATTCTAGGCAAGAATAAGGCCCCCTTTTCGGGGGCCTTTTCTTTTCTACTTTATTCCGAACGCGTGTCGTTCTTTGAATACAAGTACAACGTTACCGTCCTTGTCACGTGTCGTAGCTCCTATAAGCATATCGTCTACTTGGTCCGCCATGGCTAGCAATTCATGACGCTCTTCCCTAGTTAAAGAGGCCAATCGCTCTCTAAGAGCATTGCACGCTTCGTTATCATCGTCACACCCACCAATACCAGAAATCAGTAAGTCACCTTTTTCTAGTTTCTTTTTCGGGAAGTGTTTATATAGTTCCACGTGTGTGTAAGAGTATGGAGTAAACGTACAGCGCGGCTTTCCTTTAGGCTCCACAACTGCCTCCTTTCGTGATGTCACAAATATCTGTAGACTCATAGAAGACCTCTCCAACGTGCTTAGCTGCCGTGCTGTACTTGACAGGAGAGAGCGGCTGTCCGCCTCTAGCACCATCAGGATAGCACGTAATACCCCGTAGCTCCGGAAGATACTTCATCAGAGTGTTACCGAACTTCTGAACTGTTCCGCTGTTGTTTAGCTCGCTTCCCCAATAGGGAAGATTCAATGTAGAGCTAATACCGTGGTCAACGTACTTCTGAACCCATGCTTGGAAAGCCAGCCTGCGCTCAACGTCCTCAGCCAAGGAGTATGCGTCCTCGATGTGGTCAGGGGATACACCGCCGTCGATTAGCCGCTTAGCAGTAGGATCAATTACATACTGGTAAGCGTTCATGTCGCTGCCCTTCTTATACCGGCGCTTGTACGCGGTACAGAAGATAGGCTCTATGCCTGTTGTCGTTTCCGCGACAATACCAATGGTCCCTGTGGGTGCGATGGCGCGCGTCTTAACAGGAGCAGACAAGTCAAATGCATTAGCGTACCCCGCCGCAACCTGAGTGCTTGTCTGGTAGATCTCAAGCATCTTCTGGAGATCGGGGTCTGGTCCGTACTTCTTGCCGCGCACTAGCAGCCATTCATGGATACCCATTAGACCAAGACCTAGCCGACGATTTTTGGTACGAACCTGATCGACCTTGGCATAAGGAACGTCAGAGTAAACGGTTCCGGCCAATAGGAATAGCGTGCCTAGTTCGACCACCTTGGTCATCTCTTCAATAGAGTGTACGTTAGCTAGATTGATGCTCCCCAGATTACAGATATCGCTGTCATCGTAAGAAGATACTTCACAACACGCATTTCTAAGTGTTTCGCCCGAATTTGTTCCTACATCTACACTAAAACCGGGTTCTGATGTTTTTAACATCTGCCGGACGCCTGACCAATAGATAGATTGCGCCTGCGAGTGGTGCGCAGACTTTTCGTTATGAAATGCCTTGAAGAATTCGTCGTCTAATTGGATGGAAATGTTTGTGCCGTCCATATTAGCTGGGAAGTTGAAATCGCGCTCCTTGAGTGACCGAACCTCAGGAATCCAGTTCTTCATTTCCACGAACTTGTGTGCGTCTGCGTGCTTCCAATTAAGCCCCGCCCAGATCGCGGACCGTCTAGATCCTCCCTGCATGATGCCACGACCAGCCTCATTGACCATCTGCATTAGGGCTAGGGGACCTGTAGCAACCCCTCCAGTCTTGCGGACTGCCTTACCCTCAGGACGGATGGAAGAGTAGTCCACGCCTATCCCAGCGCCTGTCATTAGGGCCATTGTAGCCTTCTGCATCAAATCGGCCCAACCCTCACGGCTATCCTCTGCTCGCAGCAAGAGGCAGTTCTGTACCTGATGGAAGGGGCGACCGGTGGCATAGAGATACCGACCTCCCGGCATAAACTGGCGCTTCTCTATCATGTCGCGTACAGCGTCAACGATAGACTTCTTGGCATTGATCGACTTAAGGACTGTCTTTGAAACACGGTCGGCTGTTTCAGCCCACGTTTCCTTCCTGTCTCCAACGTCGTGAGCGTACTTTTGTTCGAAGATTGATTTTGCGAAATAAGACATTTCTGTCATGTTAGTTTCCTGTGCTTCCGAATCCGCCGTCCCCTCGAACGGTATTGTCTAGATAACTGACCTCAATGAAGTCCGCATCAATACGCTGGCGTACTACCATCTGAGCGATTTTCTCCCCGACCTCTATGCTGGATGTGGGGGAATACCACAACGTCTTGAACTCTGAATAACCAACCGGAAGCATGTTAAAAACGAGTATGATCTCTCCGGTATAATCTTCGTCAATGATTCCTACCGAGTTGGCTAGCTGAAGCATCTTCTTGCATATGGAAGATCGAGGATATACCTCCACGTAATAACCGGGTTCTGGTTGCACCGCAATGCCCGTGAATACTTTTAGTTGATGGGTGCTATCATCATAGTCCACCCTGTCAGCAAATAGATCGTAGCCTGTTGCTGTTGCAGAAGATCGCATCGGGATCTTCGCTGTTTTTGTTATCCGTTGTACCTTGATATCCATCTCGTCTCCTTAAGAACAAATAAGGCACCCGTAGGTGCCTAGAATAGATTTTGCGGAGTGGGTCTTACTTCGGTCTGTACGAAATCAGCAGGGACTCAAGAAGAGCGTCCACTGCCAGTTTCCTAGCCTCAGCTACAATGGCTCCCTTAGTGATCGGACTGGCCTTGTTCAGAGTAAATTGTGCGAGCTTATTTACTAGAATGAAATCAAACTCTCGCATCAAAAGAGCTATGTTTACTCGCCCTATGTCCGGTAGTGTAGTGGTGTTGTAGCGGCGATGTACTATATACGGAAACTTCATTAGTCCTCCAATAAGGCGTTGATTTCCGCCGAAAGAGGCTGCTTAATGGCCTCCATGACCTCGTTAGTTTTAGTCATTAGTTCAGCATTCGACTTCTGTAGTGCTTTCTCGATGATACCAGAAAACACCGCCTCCGGCAAGCCGTTCTTCTTCATGTACTGGATATAGTCCTTATCCGCCATTACTGTGGCTACGACTCCGGGAGCATAATTGTGGGACAACCATTCAAAGTAATTAACGAATGCGACCAGATACACCAAGTTCTGTCGTATCAGAATACTGGTGTCGTGTTTGCCCTTAACACTTAGAACGGCAAAAACTATTCCACCTAGGATGCACAGCACTGCGCCAATAGAAAAAAACCACTCCATAGTTACTCCTTACCGTAGCGATTCAGTATCTTTTTTGTCACACCTTCAGTAAGGATCATGCTTATTACTACGGGTGTCGTAAGGAATGTACGCAGGTACACTCCTACAGAAACATCTCTAGGAAACACGCGTTCCGTTACCAACCAATTGAATGCGCTAAACCATGCGACAACGACTAAGAAACAGAACCAGAGACAGGCTGCGAAAATTACAGCTGCTAGCATGTTAAATCCTTTTCCTTCGGAGTTCTAGTGGCTCCCCTGACTAGTAGGTATGTAAAGATGGCAACTCCAAACCACAGAGTAACATAGCCGATCATACTTGACTCCTTCCTGCTTCTGGGTTAAACTTTCGAAGTCGGTTTGGACTAACCAACCCGAATGGAAGGAACAGTATAGTACATGTTTGACAGATTTGCAATTGCGGTAGCCGTCCAGCTTAGAATCCCGGTACTTGTGTGGGGTCCGCCGGGAGTAGGCAAGAGCATGTCCACGTGGCAGATGGCAGAGCACTACGGTCGTCCCATGTATACGCTAATGGCATCGTCAAGAGAGCCGAGCGATTTCGCCGGACTGCCTTACATTGATCTGGAAAACAAGACCGTATTCATGGTCCCACCAGAGTGGGCTAAGAATCTGCCCGAGAATGCGATTCTTCTGATCGAAGAAGCATCTACTATCAATCCTTCTGTGCAGGCTCCGCTTATGCGCGTCATTCACGAGAAGACTGTAGGTGACAATTTCAAGCTGCCTGATTCCGTTAGCATCATCGCTCTGGCTAATCCTGCGGATCAGGCTGCTGGAGGATGGGAACTTGCTCCTCCGCTGGCTAACCGCTTTTTTCACGTAGACTGGCAGTTTGAACCTAGTGCTTGGACGAAGTCCTTCATTCAAGGTTTTCCTGCTCCTAAGTTTCCCGTAATTCCTGACAACTGGACCGACTTCCTTCCTCAAGCAAAGTCCGACATCGCTATTTTCATCAACAAGCTTCCTAGCCGCTGCCTAGACGTTCCCAAGGACGATGCCAAGGCTTCACGTGCTTGGCCTTCTCCTAGGTCATGGGATATGGCTGCTACACTTCGTGCTGCTGCTCTATCCATTAAGGCAGACGAAGAACTCACTACGCTTCTACTGTCTGGTTGCGTCGGACCGGCAGCTGCTGGAGAATTCATGACGTACATCAGGGAGCTAGATCTTCCCGATCCGGAAAAGCTACTAGCCAACCCGGAGTCGATCAAGCTTCCGGACCGTCCTGATCGTGCTTACGCTGTTCTAACGTCTGTAATCTCTGCTATCGCTGGTAACCGCACACCGGCTCGCTGGATTGCCGGGTGTAAGCTCATCGCTGCCGCAGGGAAGACTCATAAGGATATGGCGGCTCTTGCGCTGTTCCAGCTTACTCCCATGCGTCCTAGCGTAGACGGTAAGCCTGTTCAGCCCCCCGCCGAGCTTTCTTACATGCTGGAGGTTCTAGTTGCTGCCCGCGTTAACCCCAAGCGAAAGTAAGATGGAGGACGAGGAAGCCTACAAGCTTTTCTCGTTAGCCCGACTGAAAGCCTGCCATGAGTGGCCCTACTTCCGCTCTGCTCTGATGTCGTTTGTACCCGTTCGTGTGGACGGGTACAAGACTGCGGGCATCGACAAGTACGGTCATGTATACTTCGATCCGAAGACCTTCAAGGAGTGGGGCGTTGCTGCTACCGCAGGCACACTGGCTCACGAATGCGGTCATTGGCTGCGCCTTCATGCGAAGCGGGCTGAAGCACAGGGTGTTGGTAGCAAGGAACACGACCTTTGGAACATTGCATGTGATGCCGCTATCAATAACAATCTACGCGAGTGCGGTATCACACTGCCTGACGACCTATGGTATCCGGAAGACCTGATTAAGGACTTCAAGTTAGACCTTGATGAAAACTCAGCAGAAGAGGAGTTCTACTTTGCTCTCCTTTCTCTGCCTGAGAAGACAAAGCAAAAGTTACAGTCGTGTAACTGCGGTTCTGGGGCACACAACATTCCCCTCGACCACGAAATCGGTGGTATCGGGGAAGGCAAGCAGCGGGGTATCACTGAAGTAGAGGGGAATAGTGTTCGCAGACAAGTAGCTGAGGACATCATGAATCATTCTAAGATGCAGGGAGACTTTCCAGCTTCCCTGCTTCGGTGGGCTGAGGACACTCTTGAGTGCAAGGTTCGCTGGGAACAGCAACTCCACGCCACCATTCGTCAGACCGTAGCATTTAGATCAGGGATGAACACGTTTACGTATGCTCGCCCGTCTAGACGGCATCAGTCCGTTCCTACAGTATTACTTCCTTCTATGCGAAAGCCAATCCCGAAGATCGGCATCATAATTGACACCTCTGGCTCGATGAGCAAAAACAGCCTCAGCCGCGCCCTGTCAGAAACGAAGGGTGTCCTCAAGTCCGTTGGACGAGCGGATGACGTTTTCGTGTTGGCAGTTGATGCCGAAGTTGGCTTCGCTAAGAAGGTTTTCAGCACCAAGCAGGTTCAGCTTACCGGTGGTGGTGGTACCGACATGGTAGCTGGCTTTAACTATATTCGGGAAAAGAAACTACGCCCGAACATAGTGATTCTGTTTACGGATGGATATACGCCGTATCCAAAGACACCCACCCCGTACAAAACGGTGTGTGTATTGGTTGGAGATCAAGCCAAGGCGTCTAGCGTACCTCAGTGGATGCAAACTATTCGGGTTGTGGACTAGGAGGCGGCTCTTCCTTATAGAAGGAACTGACTGCCTTAGTAACGATATAGTTCTTGATGCCGTACTCGTTATATCTATGAGTGATCCACCAAGCAGCATTATGCAGCATGGGATCTGTGTTCATGATGTGGATCAGACGCTTACGTGCGACCTCGAACTGGTCCTTGGTTTCCCACTTATCGTGCAGACGGGTGATAAGCTCCGTTAGAACACGGAACCTGATAGGGTTGGCCCACGTTGTCTGTTTTGCCGTACCCGCTAGGTCAACTAGACCTAGCTTTTCGGCTTCCGTCTCAGCGTAGAGAAGGTGAAGTTTCTTGTTGCAACTCCAACAGGTACTTTCTACGCTCTGTAGGTCGGCTATAGTTACGATGCCGGTGATGGCTCGTTCGAATACGTTTCCGCAGCTAAAACACCTTACGGGTATGGTTCTCATTCGGCATACTCTCTTTGAGGAAGTCCACGATGGCCTGCCTACGGATTCCTACAGCAAGAGTGCTCCCGCTGTCTGCCGTTGTTAGCTTAGCCTTTATCACGCCAGCTAGTTCCCCCTCTTCGTTAAATACGCCACCACCAGAAGAGCCGGGGAGGACAGTGATATCGTAGATTATTGCACCGGGCGTGGAAGGAGTTTCTACTTCCGTATTAGACACTATACCCTTTGTTACGGAACCTTGCAAGCGACTAGGAGCGCCAACAGTAAAAATAGTTTCCCCTGTATTGAGCTTTTTGCCTGCCAAATACACTGTATTCTCCGTTTTTGTGTCAACGCTAATTAGCGCTAAGTCCCTGACAGGATCTACTTTAATTACCCTAGCCCCCAGCACCTTCGTGTTATCTGTTGTTTTTACAACAACGTCGCAGTCTGAATTGGGAACAATGTGGGCTACGGTCAAAATCTCGCCATTCTTACCGACTATGGTTCCGCCGCCATAAAGGGCCTCACCACCACACACAGAAAAAACGCCGACCGATCCTTTCAAACTTTCCTGCACCGCATTGGAAAAATTACCAAAACTCGCTATCATGGGTACAAATACGATGTAGGAGCAGAAGACGGTGGCTAAGAGAAGAAGCTTGACTTTCATTTTCTACCTCACGTATAATGTAGTCCTCAGCTAGCAATCTTAACAAACCGTATTGAGAAATTAAGGAGAACACATGCTAAAAATGCAACACGACAACGTCCTTCTAATGCCACTTCCGCGAGAGGAAAAGCAGGGCAGTATTTATATTCCAGAGAATGCTGACGCTTCCCACATCAAGTACCGCGTATTGGCAGTCGGACCCGGTAAGCTGCTTCCTAATGGAAGCCGCACGCCTATGGACGTTAAGCCGGGAGACTTGGTAATGGCCGCTAAGTTCAATGGCACCCAATTGGTTATCGACGGACGAACACTGTGTATTCTAGCCATTTCTCAAATCCTAGTTGTCCTTGAGGAGCCCCCTTCTCTTCTTGGCGACCTAACGAAAGCAATGAAGGCCAATGCCTGAGAAGATCATTTTTGAGACCCTATCCGGATCTCACGTCTACGGAACAAACGTTGCCACTAGTGACAAGGATTACAAAGGTGTCGTAATCCCTGACAAAAAGAGCATCCTTCTGCAAATTGCGCCTCGCACACGAAACAATGCTTCCAATAAACCGGAAGGAGTGCGCAATGGCCCGCAAGATTGTGACAGAGAGTACTTCTCTCTACACTATTTCATGCACCTTCTTCTGGATGGTCAGACACATCCCGTAGAGATGCTATTCATTCCTTCCAAGTTCTGGACTGTCCCTAGCCCGGAGTGGGAGGAAATCGTGGCGTTTCGTCACTTGCTAATTAGTAAGAAGCTGACTGCATTTGTCGGATACGCCAAGAATCAGGCGAACAAGTACTCTGCTAAAGGAGAACGATACTCCACCGTAGGAGAGTTTGTAAAGCTACTGCGATTAAGCGATGCTAGGTCTTCGCTATACTCCTGTCTATCACATTTGGAGGAGTTGATCGAAAAGTATCCCAAGCATTCTAAGATAGTAAATATCGAAAACGGAGGAAAGCTAGTTCCTCATCTAGAGGTATGTGGTCGTAAGATCGACCTCAACGCCTCAGTGGAGTATGCCCTAAACTGCTACGAGTGGGTCTACAAGGAGTACGGCGACCGGGCCAAGGCTTCGGCTGAGGGTGTGGACTGGAAGGCTGTAATGCACGCCATACGCATCACAGAGGAGGCTCTGGAGATCCTACAGTCTGGCAACATAACATTCCCCAGACCTAATGTTGATTTGCTTCTGGATATCCGCAATGGAAAGGTCAAATACGACATGGTAATGGACCACTTCGACTCATTGCTGGCAGCTATCAATGCGGAGTCTCCACTAAGTCGCCTTCCGGATAACCCGCATAAGGAACTAGCGGAACACCTCGTTCTATCCGCCTATACCAACGCTGTAATGGAAGGATTTGTCTAATGCGAGTAATAGAGGCTTCTGCCGTTATTGAAAGTTTCACTCCAAACCTCGAAAAGAATATTGAGGCAGCGGGTAGAACATGCTGGAAGTCTGAGGACAAGATCGGTGAGAACTCCGCGTGTGAATTTATTGGTAAGATCAAAGGATATAACCATGCCAGCGTGCTTGAGCATGGCGCGATTACTGTCCGCTTTGTTATTGACCGTGGAGTTTCCCACGAGCTTGTCCGGCATCGGATCGCGTCTTTTAGTCAAGAGTCTACGCGCTACTGCAACTACACCAAGGGCAAGTTTGACTCAGAAATCACGGTGATTAAGCCGTGCTTCTGGAAAGAAGGGAGTTTTGAGTTCTCTGTGTGGAAGACCGCGTGCGAAAACGCAGAAAAAGCCTATTTTAAGCTAATAGAAGCAGGGGCAAAGGCACAGGAAGCCCGCTCCGTACTGCCCAACAGCCTCAAAACTGAGGTCGTGATGACGACTAACCCTAGGGAATTTCGACATATATTTGCGCTAAGGTGTGCTCCTGCTGCCCATCCTCAGATGCGCGAAGTAATGGTGCCGCTACAGGCTGAGTTCGCAACCTGTTGGCCTTCGCTATTCGCGAATCTCGAATCATGAACCTAGACCAGTGCCCCTACATCGTTAACTCTTCTGAACCGGACCATACCTACAACTGCCGACTTACTATCGGTCACAGCGGACCGCATGAAGACTACACGGGGGGTCGGGAAGGGTTGTGGTACGTTAAGGAACTAGTTCGATGTCCTAACTGTTGCGGACTTTTCTCGCAAGACCGCATAACATACGTTGCAGACGGAAGACCGGACGCAGACCAGAGGAAGAAACGATGATTGGACCCAATGCAGAACTCAAGGCAGCGCTGTTAGCTGCCATACCCCGAGACGTAACTGACCCTAAGTTCGAAGAAAAACTCTTGGTAGTAAACGAGGTCATGCTAGAGATTGCCCTTCTAATGCAAGAGAAGTACAAGAAGGATATTGCAGAACTCACTGCACTTAAGGACAAGTACAAAACACTGTACGAGCGTGAGTTCGACAGACATTCAACGGTACTTGGCATATTGTCTGAATTCTTTCCTCCCGGAGCAGACATACGAGATTGCCTGATGGCTCTGACCAATGGCAAACGATACAAATGAAAAAGGCCGCGAAAGCGGCCTTTTCCTTTAGTCCTCTTGTACTAAGATCGGTATCTTCTCGTACATCATGACTATTAGCGGCACCGTAAGAGGCACAACTGCAAGAGCTACGAGAAAGACGTTGACTATCGGATAGTTAGTCATGGCCGGGATGACATCCCAGCTAAGGCTTGTGTATAGAAGACTTACCCAATGGGCTGCGCAGTATGGACACTTAAGCATTTCACCAACGAATGGAATACGTCTGTTGCAGAATTTCCTGAAGCCATCAAATACGACGGACTTGGTAATGGTTAGCGTCCCGGTAGATACTGCTAGAACCAGTAGTCCGAAAGTAACTAAAGAACTCAACTGTACTTCCTCCTATTCGCCTCGTAACGCTTCTCTGTGATCTTGCTTTGTCCATTAGAACATCCGCAGCGGCAAGTAACAGTGTACCATCCGCACACCCGGCAACGCGTCTCAGCCCAACTTCCGCAGTAGTCTGTGTAACAAGTTCCAGAATCCCAATGGTTGGTGTCGTTCTCTTCTGGACAACCAAAGGCACACGGTTCAGGGGATATCTTCATGCTTTACTCCCCCAACAACCGCATCCGCCCTTCTTAGGGGGGACGACGGGTGTGTTGGCTATAGAGGGCTGTTGCTTTGGAGCGGGATGTTGCACGGGAGTGACAACAACCGGTTTTGGGACAACAACAACTTGAGGCATCTGTATAGGTTTTCCGCCGGACCGATTTACCGCCTCAACGTGCTCTGTGATCGTCTGCTGAGGAGCCACGATAGACTTCTCTAGCTCCTCCAATGACATTGCGAATGTTGACATGTAACTCCTTCTAAAAGTCGATAAGTACTGGTTCGTTCTGCTGTACGTAGTCTCTTTTAAGTGACGCAGCATTGATGAAAGTCGTGTCCGCATATTCTACCATACCATACCCTTCGTGTATATGACCAAAGGCATGAAACTTTGGTTTCACCCTTTCCACATGCTTAGCTAGGACGGGGCACCCGGAATTTCCGCTCGCCCATTTGTTGGCAGAAAGGTCTAGTACCGCATGCGGAGGGGTGTGCGTAATGAGAAAGTCCGTGTTCTTTGGAATCTTACTCCAGTGAAACTCTGCCTCCTCCTCATTGCCGTATTCAAAAGCCCAATAACCGCAGAACGGAACCCAAGGAGCGCCGTAAAACCGCTTTCCACCGATTGTAACCCCTTTGTCTATTAGAAGGGTTACACCACTCTTTTTGAATAGCGCTGCGACCATATTAGGTTGCGCCTCTGCTATTATGTCGTGGTTACCCGGAACAACCAAGATGTGTTTGTAGTTATCACGCACCCTCTTCAACGCTCTATAGAACAGTTGAAGTTCTTCATGGTTTCCTTCCAGAGTCCAATCTCCACAATGTATGAGGATATCGGCGGGTGGTAGTTCAAAGCGGTCTAGCCGGTTGTGGGTGTCACTAATTATGCTAATGTTCAATCAATACCTTTCATAACAGGGAGGATACTTTTTCCATAAGAACACGGGATAAGAAAAGATCTATATCCTCTACGGAACATATCATCTGCGTGTATATTTTCCGATCATTCCAATCTTTGAACCTATCTTTTGGATCAAAATAAAGAATGAACCAGTGTGTTTCGTGCTTACCGCACACTCCGCAGATATCTGGGTTCTCCCCGTAGATTAACCTGAACCCGTGCTTCTTAAACGTGTATTCCGCTGGCCCGCTACAGCGCCCTGTCCTGTAGTGCCACATGTACTTTTTGTACTTGTCGTCTAGGAGCATTTTACTCCGCGTCTGCAAGTTCTATGCCATGTCGCCGCCGAAATGATAAGCGAGCGGCTACTTTATGTCGCTCTCTGTACGCTTCGTCAGACTTCCATCTAAGAGCAAGCCTCTTTAGGGTCTGTTCGCGCCTACAATCAGCGCAGAACTTCTGTCGAGCGGGCTTGTCATTACAGACAATGCATAGCTTTTTTGGTGTGTTCATCATTGCTCCATTATACTACGTTCAAAGTCGGAGTCAAGTTAGGATGTGATCTCACAAAGAAGATCAGCCCACCTTAATGTGAAAAGAGGCTCCATATGCTTTTCGCAAATCCACAAATTCCTGCAATTCGTATTGAGCCTCTTGAGAGCCGCAATCCTAGGGTCGTCTGAACTGCCTAAAGCGTCGTGCGAGGTAAAATACCCGCAATACAAACAAGCGCCTCCGTAGGTATATGTATCCTTCTTTTTACCGAAGGCTTTCCCACGGAAACGCTTGTATCCTGTACGCTTTCCTTTGGCTAATGGTGAATTAAACATACGTACCTAACACGTCATGAAAAGAAGTAATTCCAATTGGTTAGCTACAACGTATTTTCTGACGCACTCTACACAACAAAACGCAGGCCAAGGAGGATTCATGTCAACTACAGGCTGTAGAATGGGGTGTACTACCTTACGTAGCGTACCTCTGGTGCTGAGACCGCACTGTAGACATGGAACGGATCTTATGGCAGAGTGCGTAATCGTAGAGAGAACCTTCTCGGTAACCCTTCCCTCACGTCGTTGAAGACGTGAAACCCAATTAGTGTCGTGCGACCTATTCCAGTCAAAGACGTGAAACTTGTAAGGGATGAGTTTGGTAACGTCTTCTAGTGTATACATTCAAGGAATGACTTTCTGGACTCTTTTCCTTTTGTCGCGTCCTCGCTCATGGATCGCATGTACGAAAACACAGTGTCTTGACACTCAGGACACATGTCGATTGTTCTTGAGATTCTAGCCATTCCGCACGTAACCTTTAGTTCAATCTGAGTCCACACCCTCTGTACTTGGGGATTGGATGTGGACCTTTCACAGATGTCACAAGTAAATACGTCTTCCTTCATACTGCGCCTTTCAAGTCGTGAACTATTCCTTGCCACCCGCAACTATGGCACTTAGCCGTGTTCGTATCTTTGTAGGAGTTCATGTCGTCCAAGTTTAAGACGTTGCCCATGTACGTAGTCTCTAGGTATAGATTACCACATCTGGGACACGCCATGTGCCTATAGTAGTATAGCGTCCGGAATCTGTCCGCTTCTTCCCGGAGCAAGCGTATATCTTCCGGAAGACCGGGTCTAGGGACTATCACGGTTATTAGACTCCCCTATCGTTCCGAAGGTCGTTCTGTAGACCAGAAATGATCTCGTCCTTGCTGGCAACTACGTTCAGGAGGCGACGAATCTTGTCCTCATAGGACTTGATGATTTCGGCAGCAGGCTTGATTTCGAATGTCTGCTTTTCCTTAGCCTTGTTAAGAGCAATCTTTAGGTTGTTGATCTCTTCCTGCTTGGCACCAATAATGCCGTTCTGCTCTTCGATCTTGCGCTGCTTGATAGAAGTCTCTTCCTCTAGCTCATCGACAGACTTACAGTCGCAACCTTCCCACTCATCACAGCCACAGTTGTCGGACTCTTCCATTTCAGTTATTCTGGCACGAAGCTTAACAACCATATCGCGCAGTTCCTGATTCTGCTTTTCTGTAGCGGACATCGACTTCCTGTAGGATAGAACCATGTCGTTGTACCAGCACGACCACTGATTCCTTAGGTCGTCCTTCTCTGCCTTAGCCTTGTCTAGAGCAGCAGCAAGCTCGTCTAGTTGCTTCTGCATAACTAGAACCGCAGCCTTTAGCGCATGGGGCTCAGGGTCTAGGTTCCGAGCCTTAATTTCCTGTAGTTCCTGAGTCTTCTCGATGATCGTACGAGCCTGAGCCGTGTGCATACGCTCAACCTCGACAAGTTCATTCTTAGTCTTGGCTAGCTGAGCACGAAGATGGTCTCCAACACGTCCAGCCTCAATATTGTCCTTAGCGTGAGCATTCTTTTCCCAAGTTAGTTCCGTGCGTAGACGCTCACACTCGGAGCAGTAATACGAGAACTTAGGGGCTTGAGTGCAGCATTCCTTCCCCTTGTCCGCAGGATTGGTCAGAGTCACACATCCGAAATACGGATCGTTGTGGTTGATCGAGAACTTAGTAGTCATTTTACTTTCTCCTTGATTGCAGTCTTTAGTAGATCCATGCACTCCGAGCAGAGTCGGAACGAGGACGTGCGAAGTCGGATATTCCATATCCAAGCGTCGGGAGGGTATCCTCCCGTAGCGTCGATTAGATTGTTGCAATTATTACAAGACCCTTCATCACGAACCGGGGCCTTAGCTATTGTTAGGGGATACTGTACTTTGTGTACCACACCGAGACTATACTACTTTTCAAGCACGATGTCAAGCAATAGGGCTCCCTTTGCGGGGGAGCCCAAAAAACGATACCCATTAAGTAATACGATAGTACTAGCTTAAAAGCCGATCAACGATTGTGTTAACAATCTCCTCCGCCGTTACAGCGGGTTTAGTAGACTTGTCTCCAGCTTTAGGCCAGTCCTTCTCAAACTCAGCAAAGTGCTCGTCACCAAACGACGTATTCTTGTGCCCCTTGGGGTCTTTACCTATGTACTTCACTGGCTGCGGCTTAAGCAGAGCGACGGCATTAGGCAGACCGCTCTCAGAGTTGAAGTATCCGGAATATCCGTTGTCTAGGATAGCCTGATGGAAGTCTTGGTGATGCCAAAAACTGCCACCAGCCGCATCAAGTGCCTTGTTGTAGGTATCCTTGGGATCATTGCTGAGATCTACGATCTGGTCGTCCGGAATACTGGTAACGTATTTGTGCTTAGCCGCTGCGCGCACGACATCTTCCGATTCCGTGCCTTCTTTGTAAAAGTACGTCGCCCCTATCTTAGGCTTGCCCTGTCGAAAAGCATTACCCTTAACTCCTGAAGTACCGATCTTTGAGGGATCGGTCTCCTTGAGATCAGGAGTGGTGCTGTAGTGTACTAAACGCATCCATTAATCTCCCCGCCTGCGCGCTATGCGATAATATTCGGCACAACGCTCTTGTTGCCTTCAATAAAATATCTTGGATCTACTTTTCCGCCTAATGTGGTGGAGTAGTTGTATGTATATTTATTTGTGCATGTGTAGTTGGGATGTCTTTCTTTCAAAGAAGCATAAAATAATCTATCGTTGATAGTCGCCTCACCGTGTTGCCAATTATGTGCCATTTCTACCGCAGTAGACCGGGGCAGAAAAAAAGCTCCTGTGTCTATGTGGTGCTCTTTAGGACGAGACCATACAGTTCGAAGATAGCCCATTGATTCACACTCGTCTCTGCACACAATTTTCCCATCAACAGCTATGTTTCTTAGTGTGTATGCCCACGCTGGACTACCGTTGGCATCCATGGCATCAAAAAGAGACTCTAAATGATTTGGTTCCAACCAATTGTCGTCATCTAAATTACATACATATTTTCCAACGGAAATGGCTGGACCTATAGAGTATGCTGGGCCACCGTATCCGCCTAGCGAGTACGGCAAAACAACTACGTTTATCTTATCTTTGGGGTATGTCGAACCAAAAACCGTTAGTATGTTCTCCACCCTGTGTCGATACTGTTCTCCATCAACTATTATTAGATGCTGATAATCTTTCTCGGTTTGATTATATACACTGCGCACGGCTCTCAGCAACTCTGGTCTGCCGATAGTTGCTGTTACGACAGTAGCTTTTACCTTGTCCATGAAAATACCGAAGATCCAACATGGTCTAGTATAACTGTTGTGTCAAACCATACGGGTATTCCAGCTGTCGCGCACAATCTACAAAAGCCCCAATCTTCACTTTCCAGTATACCATTGTGGACAGCAGACGGAAAAAAATTATAACGCTCTTCTCCGTTGCTGTAGTATAACGATGTAAAATTCTTGATGGTGTGAAAAACACTAGAATCTATTAACAAGAATCCTGTTGGTATGTGTGTAACCTCGACTAACCCACTGCTATCAGCGGCTTTTTGTATAAAGCAATCTACTTCTGCTTTGGTTTTAGTGGAAGCCTTGAAGTAATTAGTGTGTTTTTTTAATGGATTAAAGTTTAGTATTTCAGCATCAGGTGTTTTAAGGCGGTAAGAACCGCCGACAACAGCTTTTCCACTACTTAAAAGTTTTTTAATGTGGGAAAACTCCCAAGAAATATCACT
>ERZ724522.571-NODE-571-length-22994-cov-5.184533_pt1 | contig 22994 bp, 24 predicted proteins | sample MGYA00376055_ERZ724522 | MGnify/ENA primary metagenome ERZ724522 (study PRJEB28724, sample SAMN07190884) | wastewater metagenome | isolation source: effluent of sewage treatment plant in Hong Hong | place: Hong Kong | collected 2016-03-17 ...
TTGTTGTTTGTTGTTTGTTGTTTGTTGTTTGTTGTTTGTTGTTTGTTGTTTGTTGTTTGTTGACCGAGACGGGAGAAACCTATGAACGAAGAAAGCCCATTGAGCGCCTGGAGCGAGGAGCAGCGCCAAGAGACAGAGGTGTGGAGCACAGAGCAGGAGCGTAACGCTCGGCGGGCAGAAGCCTGCTGCTTGTGGTCGCTAGCGATTGTTGCTGCCTGGCTACTTATTCTTGGTCTGACAATCGCTGCCCTGGTGGTGATGTTGTGAGCGATGTAGTAGACCACAGCGGAATGCCCTACAAATACGCGCATTGCTCATGCTCGCACTGCCAGACAGAAGAGGTTGTGAGCTTCGACGAGTATGCAGAAATCAAGAACGCTGAGGCGCAAGAGAAGCAGAAGAGTTTCGAGCAGAAGAGTTTCGAGCAAGAGGAGCGAATCAGAAAGCTTCGAGAAGAGCTAGCTGGAGATGTACCGCTGCTCGGCTGGTCAGCACCACAACAAGAGCGACCAGCGTTTCAGGTGCAGAACTCGAGCAACGAGATTCTAATCTCGCTAAGTCACGAAGACCTCGCTCTGCTTGTGCGACATCTATTCTGGCAGGCGAAGCAGTGGCAGCTCTCTGAGGAGGGCGAGTCTGCCAATCAGGTTACGGTTCGTAACGGTCTGGGCGAGCCGGTTAGCGAGCCGTGCGCCGAGAGCAGAGATGCAGTGAGCGACAATGAGTAGCGCAGGGTTGTTCGCGCCGGAGACAGACGTGCAGCTCGTTCTCGGGGAAGATTGGTCGCCCCCGGTTTACGCAGAACCGCCCGACGAGTTCTGGGCTGCGCTAGAGAGCGACGACGGTCTGCTGTACACAGAAGGTTCTAGTTCTAGTTCTAGTTCTAGTTCTAGTTCTAGCGAGAGAGAGGTTGTGGTGCCGAAGGTTGCCGCTCTACCCGAGCAGATACCTGTTGCTTACGGTATCTCTTTCGGCTGGGCGATGTACGCAATCGGTCTACGGGCAATCGCGAAGTGTGTCGGAGGAGACGGCGTTCCTACCGAGAGCGGAGGTGTGTTCTTTTGGCGGTTCGACACTGGGATTCCGAATTCCGTTTAGGCGTGTTTGATGTAAAAGTTGTAGACGCCGAACGCTGGTGTTTCGAGAAATCTCTCCCCTGCGTCCTCGCAGTAGACCCCGGTATTTCTACCGGGCTAGCGGTTGCCTGGGTAGACCCTGACGCCTTGTTTGACCCTGGTCGAAAGGTCAACTCGGCGATCGTCGCCTGGGGCTGTACAACTCTGCGCGGGAATGAGAACGAGCAGATTGATGTAATCCGGCAGCAGATCGCCCTCCTTGGAGCGTTCGGTTTTGTGGGGGTGGTGACTGAAGATTTCATCCCTCGCCGCCTAGATCAGAGCCGAGACTTCTTGTCTCCAGTGCGGATAAATGCCGTCCTGGAGTATATGCTCTTCCGCGGAATAGGCGTTGCAGAGTTGCCTGATAAGCCTTCCGACATCGCCCTAGTTCCTGCTGTAAGAAAGCTCTTCAAGGGTCGTTCTACTGAGAGTTCTGAGCAGGGTTCTGCTGGTTTTGGCTCTGAAAAAGCTCAGAAAACTGAGGGTTCTGCTCAGAAAACTACTCAGAAAACTACTCAGAATCCTGAGGTTTCCCGTCGTCGTGCAAAAAGTGAAAAAGTTGGCGCTCAGTGCGATGGCGATGAATCATCATATCAGCAGCGGTCAAAAAGTCCTCAATTTCACACCGAAAATAAAATGCAGGGAGTGAAAACTGGGGTGAAATCAGAGAAAAGTGCGTCAGAATATGCAGAAAGTGTCGCTCCGTTTTTCAAAAACTCATATGAGGTTGGGGAGAAAAGTGCATATTTACTGAGCGAAAAGCGTAAAAAAGGCCTCAGTATGATACGAAGGTCACTTATGAGGCAGTCGCCAAATGATGCGAAAAATGTAATAAATGACGGCAGATTACGAATTTGGAACATGTATACACCCGGTCCAGACCATGCAAGAGATGCAACTCGACACGTTTTGCTGTGGTTGCGAAAAATGAAAGCGTCCGGGTGGGAAACTTTTAAGGAAATGCACGGAGTAGGGAAAACTCAGTAATGTAAGGGAAAAACTCATTCAAGATCTTTAGACGGGCCGAATTGATATATACTACTATATAAGGAAAGATTAATCATTCAATCATATCTAATCATATCAATCATATGATATCATATATGATACCTAATGATATGATATGATACTATGATACTCTAACCCCCTATAGAGATTTCTAGGGCGTTCGGCTCGCGTTGGGTTTGGCTGCTGCGTTGTGCAGGGCTGGTTCAAAAAAAGTTTTGGGAATGTGTTTGCTTTTGGGTCGAGCTGGGGTAAGGTTCTGGGTATGCGATCAACCCGCCGACACGAGCCCAGTGCCTTGCATCCTGTAGCATCGCATCTGCATGAAGCGCCTACGGTGCTGGTCTCTGCAAGCAATGACGAGGAACTTGTAGCATCGCATCTACATGAAGCTTGTCTTGTTCGGCGGGTTGATCTGCATACTTTTTGGTTTGGGCAGTGTGTGATGGCTCGCAGATCGAAGATCTCGGCTCGAGGGGGTTCTGATGGCTCGTGCTGGTGAATCTGAGTTTGGTGGTAAGGCTGGTCTGATTCAGTCTGCTGACGACGGGCATGTGGAGATGACTGCTCGTGAGGCGGCGTTTGTGATGCGTCGGCAAGGGTTCTCAGATGTGGTTGGTCGAACCTTTGAGGAGCAAGATGCAATTGATGAGACACTTGGGCGTCGTGGCGAACCTGCTGTGTCGCAGGAGGCTCGTGAAGCTGTTGCTGATGGGTCAATGTTGCCTGCTGAGCCGTTGTGGGGTCGCGGAATTCATAATGAGGGTCTGGCAGAAGAGCGTGGGATGTAGCGTCGTAGGGTAAGCTTCTTTTTGCAATGTGATATCTGCATACAAGAATTTTTGTTTTTAGTGCACGATCATGGAAGGAGGCTACGCGACAATGCCACCAGCAAGGAAGACTGGACGCAATAGCAAGACCCCAACTCGCTATCAAGATTTCATCGATGGAAAGCTTTCTGTTGAAGACCTGGATCATGAAGAGCTTGTTCGTGGTCAGATCCGAAATCGTAATGGAGAGTTCCAGGGTCGTCCACCATTGGTCATCCCTCGCAGCTTCCATACTGCTGTTGTGCGCGAGCTTGTACACCGTGGAGAAGGCAAGCTCAAGGAGCACCTTGATCTGGCTATTGACACAATGGCAGAGATTGCAGGGAACAAGCGCGCGAATCCGCAGGCAAGAATTCAGGCAGCACAATACCTTTGGGAGCGTGTAGCGGGTAAGATTCCCGATAAGCACATTGTTGAGGCGAGCGTGAAGCGCTGGGAGAATGTGGCAAAAGATGTCCTTGTGGACATTGACGATAAGGAGTAACTCATGGCTTTCATCCCACTAACCGCCGATCAGGCCGAGGCGCTAGGCGAGACTGCACTCGGCAAGCCCGTTGACCGCGACCCAGCGAGTACGCGCCATCTGAAGACCAATGCTGTAATCGCTTCGTCACAAGGCAACCTGACCCATCCCAACTACCTTGGTCACGAGGAATAATCATGGCTGGCACAATCCCTCTGCGCAAGAGCAACGGCCAGTTCAACGGTTCTCGCTCTTGGGGTGGCGGTGGCAGGGGCAGAATGATAAGGTCTGCTCGACGAGGTGGTGCTCGTGGCTGGCCCGCTATTGGCGGGGCTTCTCGAGGAAAGAGGATGGACCGAGTCGCAGGCAAGGTGGCCTACGGGTCGATCGACGGATTCAGCCCTTCGAAGAACGGAAGCAAGGGCAACCGAATCAAGGCTGCCCAAAAGAACCGATCGTCAGATCTATTCCTCGGAGGAGACCAGCGTTCTACCGGCTATGCCCAGGGTAAGCGGGCTGCTCGTGGTCGTATCTCTGGAGCAACAAGGATCAATGCTGCAAAGTCAGACAGGCGTCGTAGAAACAATACGACTCCTTTTCAGGCCCGAGTGTCAAACTACAACTCGCTTAGATAGAGAAGAGAAAACAAATGGCAACCATTACAAAGTTTGTTCCGTCTGCAACAGGAGCTACTGCCCCAACCTTCGTCTCTGCTGCTGAAGCTGGAGATGCGGTGAACGAGCCGGGTCCAGGTTGTGTCGTTATCCTCAAGAACGCTAACGCCGCCACCCGTGACGTGACCTTCGCAGCTCCGGGCAACATGCCTAACGGCGTTGCTGTGCCCGACTTGACGATCACTGTGCCAGCTCTCACTGGTGAGAAGTGGGTTGTGCTCGGCAAGGAGTACGCCAACTCCAACAATCAGTGCGTTGTGACGTACGCAGATCATGAAGACGTGACGATCGCTGCTGTGCAGCTTCCGTAGTGTCCAAGGCGGTCTCGCTTGCTCGAATTTTCGAGTCAATCGAATACGAACCCCACAAGGGTCAGCGCCTCGTCCATTCCGCAAAAGGGAATGAGACGGGGCGCTTCCGCGTTGTGTGTGCTGGTCGGCGTACCGGGAAGAGCACGCTGGGTGGGCACGAGCTGCTGGGGCACGCAATCGAGGCATATTACAGACAGGACGAGCTTTCTCCGCACGGTAAGAGGATGGAGTATTGGATTGTAGGCCCAGAGTATTCCGACGGCGAGAAGGAGTTCCGAGTCCTATGGAACGATTTGAGCAACTTAGATTTTCCCTTAGACAAGCCTGGTTCGTACAACGACGTGCATGCTGGGAATATGCACGTCTCGCTATGGGGTGGCAGATTCCAGGTACACGTGAAGTCGGCCAAGTACCCGGACAGCCTCGTGGGAGAAGCGCTGCACGGAGTTATTCTAGCAGAAGCAGCAAAGCTCAAACCGAAGATCTGGACTAAGTACATCCGACCAATGCTCACTGACTATCATGGATGGGCATTGATGACGTCTACTCCCGAAGGTAAGAACTGGTTCTATGAAGCATGGCAACGCGGTCAGCGTGCGGAGCACGGCTGGTGGAGTAGTCGTATGCCCTCCTGGACTAACGACATTCTGTTCCCGGAAGGACAGTTCGATCCTGAGATCGAGGCGATGCGCTCAGAGCTGACAGAGGAGATGTTCAAGCAGGAGATTGCTGCTGACTTCACCGAGTTCACCGGGCGCGTGTTCAAAGACTTCGACGAAGAGCTGCACGTTCGACATCTCCAGTACAACCCTGCCTGGCCTACGTATGCTGCTGTTGACTACGGGTGGACGAACCCGTTTGTTTGGTTGGTTGTGCAGGTTGACCCTTGGGACAATGTGTATGTGCTAGACGAGTACTACCAGAGCAACAGATCGATCGATGAGATCCCAGGGATACTTCTTGGACAAGGGCTTGTGCCTGGTAATATGAAAGCGATCTATCCAGACCCTGCTGGGCCAGGAGAGAGCGCTGTGTTGAGTAAGGCTTTGCGTCTCAATGTGCAAGGCGGTACTGGCGGCGAGCTGAAAGACCGTCTGAACATGATCCGTAAGTGGCTCAAGATTCCAGAACACCTGAAGCGCCTGCCCGACGGACACCCAGAGAAGATTCCGAGGTTGCAGATCGACCATCGTTGTGTGAACACAATTCGAGAGATGAACGACTATCGCTATCCAGAGAACAAGAGCGAGATTCGCAACGAGGCAGAAGCTCCTCTCAAGAAAGACGACCATACTCCAGAAGCCTTGGGCCGGTTCTTCATGGGGCACTTTGGAGCGAGCGAAGAAGCAGGGCGCGCGAGAGTTCGAGGCTCTTCATTAGCATCTAGAGGAAAGAGACACAGTAGAGTTCCAGGATAGACCGTTCGACACGTTTGCGTGTTGGGCACACCGACTTTGTTGATTGTCCTTGTTGAGCAAGGCGTAACTTGTGCTAGGAGAACACAATGGCTGATGTAACGCCTTACTCAACTGCTCGTCCGTATTTTGGACAGCTGCCAACCTGGATGACAGAGATGGATGCCCAGCGCATCTCTTCTTATGCAGCATACGAGAATATGTACAACAATGTTCCAGAAACATTCAAGCTTGTGTTCCGAGGTAGCGAAGACAACCCGATCTATGTTCCGTCTGGCAGGTTGATCGTTGATACTGTTGGGCGTTACGTTGGTAAGGGCTTCGGTTTCAAGGTAGACCCTGCTGCTGGTTCTCCCGCAGAGCAGCTGTTGGCGATCGAGGCGTTCGGCTCGTTGTTCAAGCGAGAGCGGTTCGTCTCTAAGTTCCACAGCAACAAAAGGTTCGGGCTGATCCGTGGTGATTGGTGCTTCCACATTACGGCCGACCCGGCTAAGCCAGAAGGTACACGCCTCACGATCACCCCGCTCGACCCTGCTAGCTACTTCCCCATCTTCAACCCAGACAACATCGACCAGATGTGGGGAGCTGACATTGTTGAGCAGGTCTCAATCAACGACAGAAGCTACATCAAGCGCCAGCGCTATCTGAAGTCTGACCACCCAGACCGAGACGGGGTTCCAGGCGGGGCCGTAAGCGTTCAGATCGACATCCTTGAAGTTGACGGATGGAACACAAGCGCTCCTAAGTTCTACCAGCGCAACGTTCTGCCGTTCACTGTGCTGCCTCCAGAGATCACTGCTGTACCGATCTACCACATTCGCAATAACGAGGAGCCGCAGAACCCGTTCGGTTCCTCGGAGATGCGCGGGCTAGAGCGAATCATGGCTGCGGTCAATCAGGCGATCTCCGACGAGGAGATTGCGCTCGCTCTCGAAGGTCTAGGTATGTACGCCACTGACGGCGGGTCTCCAATTGACGAGAACGGTGACGAGACTGAATGGGCGCTCGGGCCTGGCAAGGTTGTCGAGGTTGGCGCTGGTCGAAGCTTTACTCGTGTGAACGGTATTGGAACTGTTGGTCCGTTCCAAGACCACATCGCCTATCTTGAGGCAAAGATTCGAGAGTCTGCCCCGCTCCCTGATGTCGCAGTTGGCAAGGTAGACGTTGCTGTTGCAGAGAGCGGAGTAAGTCTTGCTCTACAGATGGCTCCTATTCTTGACGCTGCTGAATTGAAAGATCTCGCTGTACAAGACACGATGAACCAGATGCTATTTGATCTTCGTAACTGGTTGAAGATCTACGAGGGTGTCAATCTGGACAACGTTGGTGTTGAGTGCGCGTTTGGACAGAAGCTCCCGGTGAACCGCAAGGAGCGTATGGCCGAGCTACAAGATCTTTACGCGAACGGGGTTATCTCTACGAAGTTCTACCGAGACACGTTGGTGAGCGAGTTTGGGTTTGTGTTCCCAGAGAGTATGGAGCAGGAGATTGAAGCCGAGCGAGCGGCTGCCGACCCGTACGCAGATCGTCTCGGCGAAGAAGGCGTAATCGAAGACGTTGTTGAGTAAGCATGAACGATAAGGCGATCATTCGCAAACTCTTCATTGCAATACCAGAGCTGTCTGTTGATATCGACTTTCTCAAGACCGCTGTGTCCCTCGGTCTACTCGCACAAGAAGACCTTGATGCTGCTCATAGGCTTATCAAGAATAGCAAGAAGGCCGAGCGCTTTCGACAGAAGCTGCGCAACAAGGACATCGTTCAGCGTATTGTTGTAGTAGCGAACGAGCTCTTCTCTGTACAGACTGTGAATCTTTTACGACGAACGAGTCTTGTAGACGAGAAGACTGGCCACGCAATGCGTATTGCTGCGCGAGCCGGTAAGCGTCTATCTGCTGGGCAGGTTGCTGACGAGACAATCTTGGCTCGTGGTGCACGGGTGTTCGGCGTGCTGTTCAGCGGAGATGTTGTTGACCTGGTGAAGCTGCTAGACGACGAGCAGGTCAAGGGCATTGCAAACAAGCTGCGCGACATCGCCGGCAAGAAGCGCCTGTCTAGCGAAGAGGCAGCCTACATTCGGGGTCTATTGCTAGAGAACACGATGAAGGCCGAACGTATTCGCGGCTCGATCAAGCTGGGCAGATTGCTGGCTGAGGCTTTTGAAGACGCTCGCAACGCGAAGAGCCTTGTACAGGCGTTGGCTGTGTTCGGAGGAACAGTCTGGGACCACAGGCTTGTTCAAGCCCTGGCGCGTGCTCGTCTCATCACTCCGCAACAAGCCAACACCCTCTACACAATGGTTGATCTGGGTATGGATGCCTGGCGCAGAGTTGCAAAGAGCTTTGAGTATTCGAGCTGGGCTGCTCGTGCACTAATGATCAGCCAGGGCTTTCTTACTCCAGAGACAATCACGTTGGCCAAGCAGTTCGGCTGGATTGACGAGCGGCAGGCTCGGTATATGTATCTGTCTGCTAATGCAATTCGAGCGATGATCCGAGCGAAGATTGCAGAGATCGAGGATCTACCAGGGCGTAAGTACCGACAGATACCAGGCAAGAACCCTATTCAGGTATTCGCTAACGCCAGCAAGCACACAGACGCCCAGATTCTGAAGCTGATTGCGGAAGCCTCTCGAGACTCCTCTAAGGCTGCAGAGAAGCTCGCCTTGCAGAAGGGCTTCGGAGCGAAGACCAGAGCACAGCAGGAGAAGATTGTCGCTGCTAAGCTGCACGAAGAGATGCGTATTCTCTGGGAGAACGTCGGGCACATGACAATCTTCGGAGAGAAGCAGGCAGCAGCCGCTGCCATTGACGCAATGGACAATCTGCACACCGGGCTGTTCGACGGCAAGGACATCCAGAAGATGATGTCTGCTGCTGGGCGGTCTGGAGTTGATTCGTACATCTCTCGGCAAGAGAATCTGCGTCCGCTTTCCGAGATGGTTTACAAGAACTGGAAGCTCTCAAACGGTCGTGTTGACCGAGAGATCAATAAGTCTCTGCTACGAGGGCAAAGTGCAAAGGAGATGGCTGACAACATCTCTCGCTACATCAATCCCAAAACCCCCGGTGGCGTGCGTTACGCAGCTATGCGTCTGTCCCGAACAGAGATCAACAATGCGTTCCATCTCTCAACGATTCGCTACACCAGAGAGATGCCTTGGGTGCGAGGGTACAAGTGGAACCTTTCAGGCAGCCACGGAAAGCCCGACATCTGTAACGATTACGCAGACCGACAGAACAAGATGGGCAAAGGCGTCTACGGAAAGAGCGAGATCCCAAACAAGCCACACCCACACTGTTTGTGCTATGTGACAACCGAGGTCGACAAGTTCGGCGATTTCGAGCGCGGTCTCAAGTCCGGTAAGTACGACCGATACTTGAATCAGATGGCCGACGAGGGAATGCCGCTCGGTACAGGAGCCGGCTCAATCCGCTTCAGCAACGCAGCAGTCTGGGGAGCAACAAGGCTGGGCGCTGCTGCAGTTCCTCTTGCAGGGATCGTAGCGTCTCAAGCTGCGCCTCTTGCGAGCAAGATGAGAGGATTCAAACTCTCTGTTCCTTCGATAGAGGTGCGAAGAAAAGGATCGAAAGGGATATTCGATAAGAGCATCTTCAAGCAGGCCGGAGAGGACTTGGGCTTTGAGGATATGGGACCGAAGCGTGCTGACGAAGACGAGCTCGGATCTATGCTCTTTGGAGAGGAAGGCCTCTATGGAGGATCTCGGTCAGGAGGCATCTATGCATTCCAGGTTATCAACAATGCTCTTCGAATAGCAGGAGGAAAGCTATCTGGTAAGAGCTGGAACAGAGGGATGGATGGTTTTGTAGAAGGGATGGACTATTCTGAATATCCATCCTTGTACAGGAGAGAAATGGGGCTCGCTGGGTTCAACGAGAAAGCAGACATGAGACATGTCATCTCGTCAATGGATAAGTATTTTGGACCCTCGAAGAAAGATCTTGTGGTGTACAGGAGATACAGCGACGAGGCGCTAAAGTCTTTATCTCCTACTGTTGGTAAAACTTTCAAAGAGAATGCATACAGCTCAACAGAATTATCCCCACGTATATACAACGCAACAGACAGGGGTTTTAAAGCGAAGATCTACCTTCCGAAGGGATCCCAGATCCAATGGGGGAATATGGACATGGAAGAGCTCATCATCGGAAGAGGAGCTTCGTTCAAGGTTGTTGAAAGATTTAGAGAGCAAGATTCTTTGGTAGACACTGTTGAGCTTCTTCTTATCGACTCTCCTTCTCAAAAAGAATCAAAGTGGGCAGACATCTCCAAGGTGTGGAGCTCCGATAACCGATCTAGCTCATGGTGGAAGAAGCTGCCTGACTGGAAAAGAGCAGAGAAGATGCTTGAAGATTATGGTTGGGAATAATCACCGGTCTCTTCTGGAGTAAGGTAAACTTCTGGACATCCAAGACGAAGGAGAACGACATGCAGTTTGGCCTGAGGCCTAAGACGCACCCGCTCACAGGAGCACCAATTGTTCCGCTCGGTTTCCGACCCGATGGTCGAGCGATCTGGCCGATCCTTGGAGCCTCTGAAGATGCAGATGTGAAAGACCCAGACGGCGGAGCCGGTACGGGGCAAGGCGAAGGCGACAAGCCGGAGCCGAAAGACAGCGAGAAGCCTCCTGCGGGAGATCCGCAGAAGAAGATCGCTGCTCTCGAAGAAGAGAAGAATCGGCACTACTCAGCACGAACAACTGCAGAGCAAGAGAGGGATGACCTGCAGAAGAGACTCAAAGAGATTGAAGACAAGGACAAGGACGAGCTCACGAAGGCGCAAGAACGCATCGCTGAACTCGAATCCGGCTCCTCGTCTTCCGCAGAGACTCTGAAGCAGCTTTCATTGCAAAACGCATTCTTACGGGACAACACCTACTCATGGTTTGACCCGGACGATGCGCTTCAGTTGGCCGATCTTTCGAATGTGGAGATTGACAAGGACGGCAAGGTCAAGGGTCTCAAGGAAGCTCTTGAGGCTCTGGTCAAGGCCAAGCCACACCTCGTCAAGCCCAAGGATGGCGAAGATCAAGGCAAAACTCCTCCTCCGAAGTCCGGCGACCCGGCCCACGGAACCCGGAACAAGAAGGATGAACTTGATCGAGAAGCTCTCCAAAAGAAGTACCCGGCGCTTCGGCGTTAGGGATTTCTTATAACCGGCTCTGCGTCGATAAGCACGCAAAGCTAACTACGATTCAAAGAAGGTAGGTGAGCACCTTGGCACGCATCGATAAAACCGATTCAGCCATTGGTGTGTTCCGCGCTGCCCTCGCTGCAGATCTGGCGTCGACAGACGTCGACACTGTGATCGGAGTCGGCCTCAATGCCTCTGGCAAGGTCGTCCCAGGCGACGGAGTTACCGGAATCGTCGGAGTTCTCGTTCCTGTAAAGGGCACGATTTCTGCCGGCCAGATTGTCGACGTTCTTACGAACGGCGAAGTAGTCGAAGTTGACCAGGTCACGTTTGATCCGGGCGACCTCGTCTACGCGAGCAAGGCAGACGGATTGCTGCAAACTGCATCAACCAACACGTCTCTCGGAACCGTGACCTTCACGGATTCTGGAGATCTTGTCACTGTCTCTGCTGCACACGGTCTCGTAATTGGAGACCGGGTCATTGTTGGAGCGGTCACCACCACCACCGGTATTACCGAAGGTACTACCTACTGGGTGAAGACTGTCCCATCGACCACCACCCTGACGCTGTCTGCTACAGAGGATCTTGCATCCACCCTGGCGCTGACGACGAACGGAACTGCAACGGCCATCTACAAGGACGTTTCAACTTCCGCCAAGCTCATCGGCTTTACTGTTGAAGCCGACCGACTCGTGGTTCGCCACGGAATCTCTTAAGGAGGACGACATGAGTACCAATAAGCAACTCTTTCACGGAGTCCTTCCGGCGAGCGCCCGTGCAACAAAGGCGAAGCGCGGCATGGAGCTTGTCAATCTGAAGAGCTTGGGTATTGTCCCCGGTATCTTCGGTGGCGCAGCAAACACTGGTGGCTTCAACACCAGCGGTGACTTGCTAACCCAAACCATTGACGGTTTCGACCTCAACAAGATCTGGGACGAGTACCAGCGTGCCACTGCCGAGCAGAATGCTGTTCGTCAGACGCTGGTTGACTTCCTGACCTTCCCGGTCGCAAGCGCCATGGAGCGAGTTCCGCAGATTGCCACGGCGGACTTCGAAGAGGCGTCTGAGTTCGGCGAGCCGCGAGGCATTCGTCCGACGGGACAGTTCTTCAATCTCGGTTACGATTTCAAGTGGTACGACCTTGCGGCTCGTTTCACCTGGAAGTTCCTCGCCGAGGCTCCGCGTTCGCAGGTTGACGCAATCAACGCAATGGCCCTTGAAGCAGACAACCGTCTGATCTTCAACAAGGTCATGGATGCGTTGTTCAATCCTGTGAATCGCACTGCAACGATCGAAGGCCAGGACGTCAGCGTGTACTCTCTGTACAACAACGACGGAACTGTTCCTCCGACGTACAAGAGCAACACGTTTGACGGAACTCATACGCACTACCTTGCCTCTGGAGCTAGCACAGTCAACTCCGGCGACCTGGACGACATGTATGAGCATCTTCGTCACCATGGCTACTCGATCGAGAACGGTGTGCAGATTATGCTCCTCGTTCATCCGACCGAGGGCAAGCTGATTCGCAAGTTCCGCGTCGCTAATAGCGACACCTGGGACTTCATTCCTGCACAGGGACAGCCCACCCAGATCCTGGATCCGGGTACTGTTCTTCTGGGCGGCGGCCAAGCTGCCTCTCAGTTCGCAGGCCTGAATGTGATCGGCACTTACGGACCGCTGACCATCATTGAAGACGACTTCGTTCCTCTTCATTACATGGCTGCGATCGGAACCGGGGGCAAGGCAAATCTCAATAACCCGGTCGGCCTGCGCGAGCATGCTAATCCGTCTTTGCGAGGCTTGCGCCTTGTCAAGGGTCCGAACGCTGATTACCCGCTTGTAGACTCGTTCTACAACCGTGGCTTCGGAACCGGAGTTCGGCAGCGTGGCGGCTCTGTGGTTATGCAAGTAACCTCGGGTTCATACGCCAAGCCGTCTACGTACGGAGCATAACAAGAGCAGGGAGAGGCCTACACTTTGTCTTGGGGTGTGGGCCTCTCCCGTTCCTATGTAAAACGAGAGGCAATCATGGCAAAGCAGATTGATTTCGACAACCTGAGCGACCTGGACTTCGACTATGTCGGACAGCGTCCCTGGTTAGCAGAAGAAGCAAGACAAGCGGGATATCTCCTTGATGTGCAAAACAAAACTTGCGTTCGTGCAGGCGCAAAACAAGAACTTCTCGAAGAAGAACCAGAAGAGATTGACGCCCAGAACAGCGTGCCTGAAGACGAAGAGGACCTCGGCGACGAGGAGTCCGAAGAGACGTTTGACTACAGCGATCTTTCTGTGTCCGAACTTCGAGAGGAACTCAAGGAGCGAGGTTTGTCTTTTGAGGGGAAGAAGGGCGATCTGATTTCTCGTCTTGAGAGCCACGACGAGGTAGAGTAACCTCGATGTAGTACCCGGCTCTGTTTACTCCCGTTCCGGAGCCGGGTACTACAGTTCAAACTAGGAGAAGACATGGCAACTGCAGCCGAGATCTCAAGACTTCGACGTATGATCGATGAACCAGGTACTGATACCTATTCCGACTCTGACCTTTCCGCCTTCATCGACATCTCTGATAACATCGAGCTAGCAGCTTCTGATCTCTGGATGGAGAAGGCTGCTTCTCTTGCTCGACTCGTGAACGTGTCCGAGTCTGGTAGCTCGAGAAGCCTTTCGGATCTGCATAAGAACGCTCTATTGATGTCTAGCAACTTCTCTGCAGCAGGACAAACAGAAGTTGCTGCAGAAGAGGCAACAACATCTCGCACGAGAATCAACTCGATTGTTCGATCGTGATTTACTTTCCGCCTGATCAGCCGAACACAGGGACGATATCGTTCAGCGATAAAGAGATCCAGGTCCAGAGAGAGATTACCCGCCACTTCATTGCCGCAGACCTGTTCGAGATTGAGCTACATCGCTCCGTGAAAGTAAACACATCTGATGGAGGATACCGCTGGGAAGAAATGACCTTCATAGAGTCTCAAAATGTGCGTGTTGTTCCGCAGATCGACAAGGAAGAAGAGCAGGCCAACGACGGAACTGTTGTCGTGTCTGATATTGTTGTTATCGGAGAGTACAACTTTAATGTGCATATCGGCGATATCTTTGAGTGGAAGTCAGGAGTTTGGAAGGTCGTGTCTGTAGACGACTCTCCTGACTACATCAAAAAGGCAGAGGCGGCTCGTTATGAGTAGCGGTTCTGACTTTGCCATTGATGTTGCTGCCGGAGCGTTCCGTTTCTCGATGAGAGAGAACGGGTTGCGCCGTAATATGCGTGCTTTGCCAGAGAAAACAGTGAAACTTGTGAACGCGACCATGCAGTATTATGCTCCGCAGGTTGAGAATTACGCAAAGAACAATGCACCGTGGCAAGACCAAACCGGCAACGCTCGTAACGGCCTAGCAGCCCGAGCGTTTAGGGAGGGTTCTAATGCAGGTATTGTGCTTTATCACCAGGTTCCTTACGGAATCTGGCTGGAGGTCAAGAACTCTGGAGAATACGCGATCATTTCTCCGACTATTGACCATTATGGACCAATTGTAATGGCTCGCCTTCAAAGGATCTTGGATCGGGTGAAGTAGAGATGCGTTCTGCTATACGAAGCTCTGTTATTGCAGACACAGCCTTGACCAATATCATCCCTGCATCAGGATGGATCGACTCTTCTGCCGTTCTTGACAAGCCCCCGCACCGGCCTTTCGCAGTGTTCCGCTACGGAGAGCTGCAGCACGTGGCAAAGCCTGGTGCGTTCCGCCTTCTGCGAGTCTGGGTTCACGACGAGGCTGGCAGCTACAGGCAAATCGAAGAAGTATTACGACTTCTGCGCACCAACCTGGAGCGCTTAAGCGATAAGCAGAGTAAGATTCTGTGTATTGAGTGGCAGAGCGACGGCGAAGACCTTAGCGATCCAACATACAACACTGTTTTCAAGGTTGCAACCTTTAGGATTGTAACAACAACATAAGGAGATTGCACAATGGCTGTATCCAGTAACAAGCAGAAGGTCGTCGTCAGGTATGACGCTTGGCAGGGCATTGTCGAAGAGCGAATCATTCGTGACAACGAGTGGGCTGCAATCGGCATCGACTTCAAGACCGTTTCTTTCAATCGCTCGAATAACTTCCGCCTTGACGCAACTGACTGGCCAGAAGATGTAATGGAGTACTTCGAGCACCGAGACCAGGCATTCAAGGTAACTCGCGGCGAGGCCGTAGAAGCACAGGAGAAGCCAGAAGAAAAACTGGCTCAAAACCCTCCGGCAGAAGACGAAGCTGTCGTCCTCGATGAGGAGAGCGACGACAAGGCTGAAGAAAAGCCAGAGGAAAAGCCTGCTCCCAAGGGTAAGACCAGGTAAGCTTCGGTTGTGGGTCTGGAGCTCCGTTGTCAAAACGGCATCAAGCACGGAGAGCTCAATGACGGAGTCGTTGAGTTCAAGTGCAGGTCGCGTAGATGCGGGCACCAGCCGGGAGTGGTCGTCATCCACAGATTCTCGGCATTGACAGGGGATCTTCTCGAAACGAGAAGGTTCAAGGATCCATTAGTTAGAAAGGAGGAAGACACCGATGGCTCTAGCAGAGACTCTTCCGTACGGTCTGCGTGATGTAAAAGTCACTCCGTACACGAACTCAACTACGCTCGGTACTTCCGTTGATCTACCTGCTTCTCGTACATTCTCCTTTGAAGAAGGAGAAGACTTCGAGGAGCTTCGTGGAGATGACAAGCTAATCGCTATGCGAGGCAATGGTGCTTCGGTTAGCTGGGAGCTTGAATCCGGCGGCATTTCGCTTGAAGCGTATGCCGTTATTGCTGGTGGTGCTATCACTTCTTCAGGAACTTCTCCAAACGAGGTGAAGACCTACAAGAAGAAGGTTACTGACTCTCGACCAGAGTTCAAGGTCGAAGGTCAGGCCATGTCGGAGTCGGGTGGAGATTTCCACGTTGTCTTGGATCGTTGCAAGGCAACTGAGAATCTCACTGGCGAACTTGCTGACGGTTCATTCTGGCTCACTGGAGCTAGCGGAACTGCCTTCCCAAGTCGCTTGTCTGGCAACACCGACCAGGTGTACCGCTTCATCCAGAACGAAACAGCAACTTCAATCAGCTAACAACTAGCAGGAGAGGACCACAGAGATGGCAACCTCCGGTAACCCGGCGATCCGAGCCAAGCAGGCAAAGGTCAAGAAGCAGAAGTCAGTAACTTCCGCATCGGCATGGAAGAAGAACGAGAGCTCTGCTCTTGTCGAATTACCTTCTGGGAACGTCGCAAAGATTCGACGCCCAGGAATCCCAGAGCTAATGGCAGCGAAAGTTCTGCCAGACTCGATCACTCCGAAGGCGCAAGCTGCAATCGATCGCGCACAAGGTAAGAAGATCGACGAATCAAGCGCTATGAGCGAAGACGATTTCGACATCGACGAGGTTGCAGAAATGGTCGATTCGTTCGATCAAATTGCAGAGATGGTCTTTGTTGATCCGCCAGTTCGCTTCCACAAAGTGAAGGTCGGAGAGCGAGTTGCTCCTCCGAAGAACGAGAAAGCCTCCCCACGCACCTTCGCAGTGTACGAGCAGATCCCAGAAGACGAGCGCGACGAAGACTACGTCTACACAGACCAGATCGACATGGAAGACAAGGTGTTCGTCTTCAACTACGCAGTTGGAGGAACTCCTGACCTGGAGCGATTTCGTAGAGAATACGGGACTGCTATGGGAGGCGTATCTTCTAGCGAAGGCGTGGAGATGTCGCCCGAGTGAGATTTATGCAATAGAGGACGAGCTGAGCTCGTTCTGTTTTGACAGAGCTGTAAACCACTTCGGTGGAGCGTTAGAAGCTGAGCTGAACTCGGTGGAAGGAAAATCAAGCAGAGAAATAGACAGCAAGCGGAAGAGAATCCTACAAAAATGGATTCCCGAGACCTCTTCCTCTAAGCCTAAATTCCGCGATCCTGCAGAAAGGTTTAGTAGGAATGAGCAGCTACAATCTCGGGACGGCCAGCGGTAAGATCGAAATTGACGGTTCTTCCGCCGCCAAGGGATTCAACGTCGCAGAAGCCGCTGCGAACGGTTTCTTTGGCACAATTCAGAACAAGGTAGACTCTGTCAAGCGGCTCGGAACTGCTCTAACTGTCGTTGGTGTTGCCGGTACTGGCGGTATGGCGCTCGCCATCAAAAGCGCTGCAAGCTTTCAGAAAGAGCTAAGTAATCTCAAGGCTGTGTCCGGCGCGACCGCCGAGGATATGGACAAGGTTCGAGAGAAGGCTCTTCAGCTAGGTACAGACACGGTCTTCTCGGCTAACGAATCTGCTCAAGCAATGACAGAGCTGGCCAAGGCTGGCGTTCCTCTCGAGGGAATCCTTAATGGAGCAGCTGATGCTGCTGTTGCTCTAGCCTCAGCTGGAGAGATATCGCTTCCGCAAGCGGCAGAGATCTCCGCCAACGCAATGAATCAGTTCGGTCTCTCTGCCGAGGAGATGCCTCGTATTGCAGACCTGATCGCAGGAGCAGCTAATGCTTCTGCAATCGAGGTCGGTGACTTCGGAACTTCTCTGGCACAGGCTGGGGCAGTGGCCTCTATCACAGGCCTCTCCTTTGACGATCTGGCTGTTGCTATTGCAGAGATGGGTCAAGCGGGAATCAAGGGTTCTGACGCAGGAACCTCTATCAAGACCTTTCTTACAAATCTGATCCCGACGACAGACCGTCAGATTGACAAGTTTGAAGAGCTTGGCCTGATCTCGTTCGACACAGGCAAGGCGATGCAGGTGTTGGCTCAAAACGGAGTCAAGCCGCTCGGAGACAGCCAGAAGGTTCTCGAAGGACAACTGCGCGACGTCGCTGCGAAGATGACGGGGACGAAGAAGGGTTCTGCTGAAGCAGAAGACGCCTATCAGAAGCTGGCTAAGCAAACAGGCTTGATGCGGAATCAGTTCTTCGACGCCGAAGGCAAGATCAAGTCGATGGCGGAGATTCAGGATGTTCTCGCCAAGGCAACAAACGGGATGACAGAGGAGCAGAAGCTTGCAACTCTGGAGCTGATGTTCGGTAGCGACGCTATTCGTGCTGCAGCAACATTTACTAAAGAGGGAGCCAAGGGCTTCAACGACATGGCAACAGCCATGGGCAAGGTTACTGCTGCAGATGTTGCTGCGGAAAAGATGGACAACCTTGAAGGCTCTCTTGAGCAGCTTAAGGGTTCGCTTGAAACTGCTCGCATCATCATTGGTAATATCTTCCTTCCTGCTTTACAGAAGATCGTAGAGGGTGTCACCAAGGTTGTCAACGTCTTCAACAATCTTCCGTCTCCGATCCAGACTGCAATCGGCCTGATCATTGGCCTTGGCTCTGTGATGTCTTTGACGCTGGGTATCGGCATCAAGCTGGCGTTTTGGCTCGGTCCAATGCTTCTGCAGATGGCCGGATTCAGGATCCTCGGTTACATCATCGGTCTGTTCAAGACTTTTGCAACAACGCTATGGACCACTCGCTCTGCAGCAATGGCCTACGAAGCGTCTTCTGCGCTAATGGTAACAACCATGAAGCGTCAGGTTCGCATGATGAAGCTTATCCAGGGCATGGCCAAGGGTATGGCTGCTGCTTGGGCGCTGATGTCTGGTCCGTGGGGCTGGGTAATCCTTGCAATCGCCGCAGTGATTGCAGGTCTCGTTCTTCTGTACAAGAACTTTGAACCTTTCAAGAATCTGGTAGACGGAGTTGTAAAGTCTATCGGAGAATTCGCCAGCTCTATCATGGACATTCTTCGTCCTGCCTTTGACGAGATGAAGAAAGCGGTCGAAGGCGACGCCATGGAGGCGTGGAATGCCCTCGTCAAGGCATGGCAAGAAGAAGTCGTACCTGCTCTAGACGAGATGAAGAAAGCTCTTCAAAACGATCTGCTACCTGCGCTTCAAGATCTCTGGAAAGAAGTTGGACCTCTTGTAGTCCAGTTCCTTAAGCTTATGGGCGCTCTAGAAGTCTCTCGTATTCTTGGGCTCGTAAAGTTTGCAACATTCTTGATGAGCACTGTCATCCCTGCTCTCTCTAGTCTGTACAAGACATACATAGTCAGAGTGATCGACGGCTTTAGGAAGTTTGTAGATTTCCTGCAGCAATATGTGTTCCCGATCTTCCAGACAATGTGGTCTGTTATACAGACAGTGATGACTGCTATTAGCACCGTGATCACCACTGTGTGGAGCTTTATCCAGAACACAGTCATCCCAATCGTACAGGCTATCTGGGATGCTATCTCCTCTGCATTCAATGCGATCTACACAGTCGTTAGCACAATCGTGCAGATTGTGTATGAAATCATTGTTGGCGTCTGGGGATTGATCCAGCCATTCATTGAATTGGCCTTCGCAGCAATTCTTGCAGTAGTGCAAACCGTGTGGGGCGCAATCTCGATGATCATCGGCGCTGTTGTGATGGCTGTCTGGGGAGTGATCCAGGCTGTCTGGGGAGCAATCGCCCCCTATGTCTCCGCGATCTTCAATGCAGTGCACAGCGTTGTGTCATCTGTGTGGAATGCGATCTATGGAGTTGTCGCTCCTGTTGTTCAAAATGTCTGGAACATCATACAGACTGTGTGGGGAGCGATCACAGGGTTTGTATCAGGAGTTTTCAACAAGATCAAGTCTGTCATCTCTGGCGTTATCAACACAATCAAGGGTATCGTCAGTGGCGGAACAAGCAATGTCAAGGGTTCGATCGACGGCCTCTCGTCGATCCCCGGCAAGGTTCGGCAAATCTTCGAGAATGCAAAGCGCGGAATTCAAGAGAAGCTGAATGCTGCAGTTGCATTTGTCCGCGGAATCCCTGGTAAGATACTCGGAGCACTAGGCAGCGTAGGAACGCTTCTTCTTGCTGCTGGTGGGCAGATCATCCAAGGTTTGATCAACGGTATTACTGGCATGGTCGACACTCTTATGGGTGTCGCTAGAGGAATTGCTGATTCTGTAAAGAATGTTATAACCTCTGCATTCGACATTGGATCCCCTTCAAAGTGGGCTCATGGAGTTGGCGACTTCATCATGCAAGGTCTGCGCAACGGCCTGGCAGACGGAGAGGGAATTGTCACCAGCGAGATCAACGACATTCTCGGCAACGTTGTAAAGAAATACCGTAAACAGCTACCAGAAGCATTCAAGAAGACTGGAAACAAAAAGAAAGACAAGGCCAACGCCAAACTCGCTGTCAAGAACAGGAAGACTAACAAAAAGGAGAACGCTGCTGCAAAACAGCGCGCTCTTAACGCGATATCAAAGCAGACTATAGAAACGCTTAATGCACAGCAGGCTTCTCTAAGCGGCTTGCAAGATAGCCTAGCAGAAGCAACACGTAATCTCGAGGCTGCTACTGCAGAGTACAACAACTACAAGAATTCTGTAGCAAACTCCGTCAAGGAGACTGGTAACTTTATCAACATCTGGAACTCCCAGACCAGCTCCGGTATGGTGCCGAACTTCCAGTCGATAGTAGATTCTTTGCAAGGAGCTATTGACAACGCAGAGACGTTTGACGAGGCTCTTCGCAAGATCAACGAGGCAGGGCTTGATCCAGAAATCATCCGACAGCTGGTTGAGGCAGGAGTCGGTAGTGCAGGACAGGTTGCAGCTCTTATTGCAACAATGTCTCCTGAAGAGATCTCTAAGCTCAACTCGCTACAGTCTAAGCTCAACACGGTTGCCAACCAGGTTGGCTCCTTCGCCGCAGACAAGTTCTACGGAGCAGGCGTGCAGATTGCACAAGGGATCGTGAACGGCTTGAATAGCCAGATCTCTGCGGTGTTGGCTACGATTAACAATCTCACTGCACAGCTCGCAGCACAAGTTGCAGCGGCTGTCGGAGCTACTGGTGGCGGGGGAGCAAAGAAGCCGGTCAAGAAGCCGGGTAAGAATTCTGGTAAGAAGCAGAAGAAGAAGAAAGCTGTCGGCGGAATGATCTCTAGAGGTCATGACTATCTCGTCGGAGACGACGGCATGGAGGCTATCACTGCAAAGACAAACGGCAGAGTGGTCTCCAACGGAGCGCTTCTTCGAGACATCATGAGAGCAGGATCGATGATTAAACCTGTCGTCCAGGATCTCGAAAGACTGTCTGGAGGGGGTAAGATTAACCCAAGCAACTCCGTACCAACAACGATTGACAACACCAAGAACGTAACAGTAGAAGTGAATAACTACAACCCGGTTGCTGAGCCGAGCTCGGTTACCACAAAGAACGTGATGACTCGACTAGCAGTGATTGGAGTTGCATCCTAGTGCCAACATATGCAGGATTCGGCCCAGAAGGAATTCTCGGCCTTGACGGATCGCCGCTCGTCAATGTTGAGATTTCGGTGTACGAAGACGGAACAAACACCCTAGCAACACTGTACAGCAGTTCTACCGGAGGAGCGCAAGCTAATCCGGTATCAACAGACTCTTACGGTAACCTGGTGTTCTGGCTAGCCGGAGGAGATTACGAGCTGGAGTACAACGGTCATCGTGTTCCGTTCTCAACCTATGTAACAGGCAATGTCGAGCATGCTCCGCAACACAATGCTGGAGAGTCAGATCCTATCTCTGGCCTTTCCCCTTCGCAGATCACAGGTACGGCTGCGGTCTTGGGTGCTAACACATTCACTGGTAATCAAACTTTGTCGAACGTAAATGTTGTTCTTGGAACAACTACAGGCACGAAGATTGGTACTGCGACAAGCCAGAAGCTCGGGTTCTTCAATGCAACTCCGGTTGTCCAGCAGACTGGTAATGCGCTAGACGCTCTTGAGGCTCTGGGCCTTTTGGCCTCCCCAACCTTGGCTGCCGCAGACATCACTGGTCTCGGAACAATGGCCACTGCAGCTTCTGCTGACTATGCAGCATTAGCTTCGGCCAATACATTCACTGCCGCGCAAACGATTCGTAATGCTACCTACGCAAAGATTCTTCTTGACGGCGGCAGCACTAGCGGCAACGGCCCACTCATCGAGTTCACGTCGGCAGGTAACAGCGGCGAACTGTACGGCTATGCGGGTCGGGATGCCGCAATCAACGGCGGCACTGGCACCGATTTGCTTTTGTACAGCGTGTACGGGCTAAAGGTTCAGCGCGGATCGACAACTCTCGCTCGTTTCGGTTCCGCTAGTAACACATTCACAGCGTTCAGCGCGTCGGCTGTCCCGGTGATTGCCAAGGGCGCAGCAGCGCAAGATGCAGACTTCTTGACTGTTCAAAACTCGGCAGGCACGAAGCTCGGCGGCTGGGATAAGTACGGGCAACTGAATACGCAATACATCACTGACACGACCGGCGTTAGCCCGTACCTGCGTTTCCAAACCACGTCGCTCGTCGCGATCAACCAGGGCAACGCAGCCAACGTCGCATTTGCGGTGCGTGGCATGGCGGCGCAGTCGGGCGCGCTCACGATCTGGCAGGACAGCGCCTCTACAACGTTGGCAAGCGTCAGCGCATCAGGTCACATGCGCGCGATTAACGGAACGCTCGCGCTACCCGGCCTAGCCGTTTACACGTCTGGCAGTTACGACTCTGGTATTCAGGGAGACGCCAGCGGTTTCTACATGGTGGCGCAGGCAAACGCAACATTCCGGGCACACTCGTCGCTCGGAAACATGTTCTACATGAAGATTCGCCCACCGGGTGACAACCCGGCGAGTGTCGCTTTTCGCTTGCAGGGCGCAGCGTCCCAATCTGCCAACCTCCAAACGTGGGAGGACTCAGCCGGAACCGTGTTGGCGAGCGTCAGCGCGGCGGGGCTTGGCAACTTTGTTGGTGGCCTCATGGTGAACGCCTCCAACTATTTCCAGGTCACGTCCGGCGGCCTGGTCGGTATCGGTATCGCCGCGAACTCGGCGCAGACGGTTCTCATGGCCCCACCGTCTACGACTAACAAGGCACTCACAGTCCGTGGGATGGCCGCGCAGACCGGCAACCTTCAGGAGTGGCAAGACTCAGCCTCAACCGCATTGGCATCGGTCAGCGCGGCAGGACTCGGCACGTTCGCGGGAATCTCCAGCAGCGCATCGGTGA
>ERZ724522.573-NODE-573-length-22926-cov-4.726903_pt1 | contig 22926 bp, 25 predicted proteins | sample MGYA00376055_ERZ724522 | MGnify/ENA primary metagenome ERZ724522 (study PRJEB28724, sample SAMN07190884) | wastewater metagenome | isolation source: effluent of sewage treatment plant in Hong Hong | place: Hong Kong | collected 2016-03-17 ...
TCCAGTATATCCTGTATCGCCTTTCGCACCAAACAAGGATGTAGGAATATTATCACGCAACCCAATTGAATGATCATAAAAAGACGGCTCTTGAGCAGGATCAATATCGAATGAATTCGTTCGCACCTTGCTGCCAGAAATGTCGGCATATCCTAAATAACCTCCACTTATTGTCACTATTCTTCCTCTTCTTTTTTGTTTTCCGACTTGGAAAATTTGTTTTTAACTAAAAACTTTTTACCAACTTGTTCAAATACAGTTTTACACTTTGGGAATGCAGAACATGCAAAGAAATCACCAAACGGTCCCTTTCTTTTAAGAATATCTCCTTTTCCACATATAATGCATTTACTCCCTGTACTCTCTGATTGCTTTGATTCTTTCTTTTCAAAAGTCTTATCTTCCTTGAGCACAAATATTGTTTTACATTCTGGATATTTGTCGCAACAATAAAAATTACCAAATTTACCTTTTCGCTCGACAATCATTCCTTTTTTACATTCAGTGCAATAAACATCCATTGATTTTGAAAAGTTCTTCTCTGGCATAGTCTGCTGCGCCTTCCCTACTTCACGCACTATTATGTCATAATGTTTACTAAGAAGGCCAACATATGTTTGCTTACCATCTCTAATATCATCTAATTCATCTTCCATCGCTGCTGTGAAAACAGGGTCCATAAAGAAATCTTTGCTAAAGTTAGGATCTAGATAATCAAATATTTTCAATCCAAGTTCAGTCGCACACAATGCTCCCTTACTGTCTTTTATTTTTTCTATATATCCTTTAAATTGCAAACCTTCCATAATTGAAGCATATGTGCTTGGTCTTCCTACGCCTTCGCCCTCCATCTTTTTAATCAAAGAACCTTCATTAAATCTTGGGGGAGGTTTGGTTGCATGATATGTTTTTTCAATTTCTTTGGCCGTAACGCTTTCATCTTTTTTAAGATCTGGCAATATTTCTTCTTTATTAGAACCATAATTGTACACTTTATTCCAACCATCAAATACAATTACAGACCCCTTGGCTATCAATGAATGTCCAGAAGAAGCCTTAACAATACATGTGACTGTCTTAACTTCCATGTTCGTCATTTGACATGCCAAAAAACGATCTCGTATTAATTTATATAGCTTTAAATTATCACCATTTAAATCGTCGCACTCGTCTTCAACATGTGTTGGGCGAATACATTCATGCGCTTCTTGAGCGGAAACTTTTGATTTTTTTTCATAAACATTTTTTGTTTTAGGCAAATATGTTGACGCATATCTTGCACCTATTAATGTTCTAGCATCAGCTATCGCTTCTTCCGCTATATTAAAAGAATCTGTGCGTATATATGAAATTTTCCCAGAGCTATACAAATCTTGAGCAATCGTTGCAGTTTTTTTGGCTCCCCACCCAAAAATACTTGAACACGTGCTTTGTAAACTCGAAGTATCAAATGGAGGATAAGGCTTTACACTTCTTTGTTCCGACTCAATACTGCCAACAGTAAAAGAGGCTTTTTTCAACAATTCCAAATCTGATTTTGCAATTTTTTCATCCAGATAACGATTATCTTTGTCTTTTGTAACAACTTTTGTCCAAAATTCGCCATTTTTGGATTTCATTAATGCTTCAATATACCAAAAATCTTCTGGTTTAAATGCTTTTATTTCTTTCTCTTTAAGAGAGACAAATTTCAATGCAATTGATTGAACTCGCCCAGCAGATGTTTTAGGCTGCACAGCATGCCAAAGAATTGGTGATATTTTATATCCAATTAAACGATCCAAAACCTGTCGTGCCTTCTGAGCATCAACCCAATTCATATTGATTGCTCTTGCTTCATTTATTGCTTTCATTACTGCCGTTTTTGTAATTTCTGAATAAGAAACTCTTTTGCATTTTTTCTGATTTTTGGCAGACAAAATATCATATATATGCCAAGAAATGGCCTCGCCTTCTCTATCAGGGTCGGTAGCAAGGTAAATAATCTCCGCTTGATCTGCCATCTCTTTTATTTTGGAAACAACATCTTTTTTATCCTTCGATATTTCGAAAGTTGGTTCAAAATTATTTTTTATGTCAATATTTAATCCTTTTTCTGGAATATTTCTAATATGTCCAACAGAGGCGGTTACGCTGTAATCTTGCCCCAAAATTGATCTCAATTTTGCACATTTATTAGGTGCTTCAACTATAAATAGCTTCATATAAACCTTTCCATATTAAAACCTTGCATGAAGTATTATACAATTTTTCGGCTATTTTATTTAATTAAATTAATTGACTTAACTTATTTTTAAAACACTGTAAAATTTTGACAAGGTAAGAAGTTAGATTATTATGAAATAATAAAACAAAACGATTCACTTAACTTATAAAAAGGATACTAATTATGACAGATGAAACAGAATTACAAAAAGAATGGAGAGCTATTGTCATCAATAAATTAGAAGCTTTGGACAAAGATATAAAATCTATTCAGAATCATATGTCGTCATCTATGGTTACTGTCAAGGAATTGTCCGAATTAAAGCTAAAAATTGCCGAAGCTGAGTTGAAAATCGAAGAATTACGAAGAAGTGGAAGTCAAACAAAAGATGGAATCCTTAAAGACATAAAATTAGAATATGTCACAAAAGAACAATTTGAACCTATAAAAAAGATTATTTATTTTGTAATAGCTGCTGGCGGTGCCGCAATTCTTGGAACAATTCTTAAGATGATTTTAATAAAACTATAAAGTTACTATTATGCCACTAACAATAAGCCAAAATATAACAGAAATCAAAAAAATATCTCATGACTTATCGGCCATGGAGACAAGAAGAAAAATAGCATTGCAAAATGCCGAAATTGGAATATGGGAGTGGAATATAATAACGAATAAGGTTTGGTGGGACGAAACAATGTTTCATATATTTGGTCTTGATAAAAACACATTTATACCAACCTATCAATCTTTTTCAAAATTAATTCATCCAGATGACATAAAACATATTGATATAATGTCAACCGAAGCAAAATATCACATAGGAAGTTCAAGATATACAACATCATTTAGAATAAGAAGAAATAATGAATGGTGCTGGGTTCTAGTTATTGGGAAGAAAATTTACAACAATATGGGTGAAATAGTTAAAATTATTGGAACGAATCAAATCATAGAAAAAAACATACGTCTTTCTGATTAACGCATACAACATTTCTTGTATTTTTTACCAGAGCCACATGCACAAAGAGAATTTCTATTTTGCTTAATTGTTCTTTTGCCAATATCCATTATTTTTGGAGCAAATCCGTCCATAATATTCAACATCTGTTGAACATATACTCCAATATTGTTACTATCCATATCTTCATATCTACTATCCACATAATAATACTCATTCTGTCTTCTAATTGAATTTCCGTCAATAACTCCATTGTCAATTATAAATCCTCTTTGTCTATTTGTATACCCAGAAACTCCATGAATGTCAAAAAATGTCTCTTTTTTAAATACAAAAGGTTCCTCTGAATAAATAAAAATTGGATTAATTATATTTAAAAATCCATTTTTATATTTAATTGCAGCTATTCTCTTGTTAAATCCAATCTGACTTGCACTTATTCCAATTATTGTTGGGGATTCTTGCAATTTTGAATAAATGTTTGCCAAAATAGCCAAACACTCTGAAACATCAGTAACGTTTTCTGTTATAGGGTTGTGCTTATTTTCAAAAAACACACTAGTCATACATACCTCTTGTGTACATTATTAGTATATCTTTTGGCAAAATTGATAATTTCATCAAATTCTTCTTCAGAATATGGCTTCACATTAAGAGCCTCTTCGGGAGTCAACATGTTCTTTGCATGTCTGAATTGCTGAAAAACCCAATTATCATCTGGATGAATCAAAAAACCAATATTCTTAATGCCTTCTTTGGATACATACTTTGGATACACTGTTGTTCTTATTTCATAATCAAATCCAACATTTCTACCCAACTTCCAAATATCATCCATCTTTTTCTCAAATAATGCTCTTTTAGAATTAAGCCACATCAAAAATGAATTTTTTTTATTAACAATGTCAAGTTTTTCAAAATCATCCAAGTTGCACGATTTTAAATCCATTGCAACATAACTTAAATATGGAAGTATTTTTTCAAGAACATGTGGATATGTTCCATTGGTTGACATGCCGATTTTACAACCCCATGACTTAATCTCTTCCAATAGATTCAATAATTTTGGCAATGGAGTTAATGTTGGTTCACCTCCAGATATTTGAACCCACTCGTGCTTACCAGCAATAACCTTTTCTTTAATTTCACTTAATGAAAAGGATTTTACCGGCCTAGCTAAATCCTCTTCTTTCACGACAACTATTCTTCCGTTCATGCAATAAGGGCACCGAAAGTTGCACCCAAAAAGAAATATAGACGCAGCATGAATATTAAAGCCAGCCTCAGAGGTTGAATTAAAACCCATAATTCGTGGGAACTTACCTTCGTCTTCCATAATCATACTCTTTCGTTACCATGTCTATATTCAATTGAAATCAGATTTGCAAGCTTTTTGTTCATTGAAAGCCAATTAAATAAAATCTGGCGATGACATTTGGCCACTCCAGACGTATTCTCCCAGCAGCATAAAACATATGTATTGTCTGTAATGATTATTTCGTTTATCCATTTTGTGATTTCAGTTGAATCTTTCTTTAGTTTTTGCATGAAGGCATTTTCGAAATCACTCCATGCTCCTCCATCTTTTAGATTTTTTACTTCTCTCCACTCTGGAACAAAGAAGGACAATTTCACTATATGTTTAAGGTTTGGAACTTTATCATGGGTTGGTATTCCATTTGATATTGCACAAACTATATAATCTGGATATCCTTCAATTAGTTTATTGGCATGAAAATAATTTGTAAATATTATTTTTGGCATAATGTCTGTCTTATAAGTTGTTCATCAAATTTAGATCCTTGAGTAAGCTTCCCTTCCATAAAGCAAGCTGGAATGTCAGTGATATTGTTTGCAACTGCGAAATCAATAGCCTCATCTGATTCGGAATTAATTTCAATAAGCTCATGATTGTAAAGACATTCGGTGATGACTTTCCTCATTTTCTTACATTCTTTGCAGCCATCTGAGTATATAAAGTGTATTTTCATGAAGGCATCGTGAATGGATTTTTAAAATTATATGGCCTATTGTATTCAGCAGCCATTGCGTCAAGCTGTTTCATTTTCGCATCATATTCTTCCAATCCGCTTTCTGGCAAATTTATGGATATGAATTTATCTTTTAATAAATATGCAGTTTTCTTTAACTCTTCCTCTATTTCTTCTTCTGTTCTATTGCCATAAGAAAACAAATCCCTTGTTAGCGGAAACATACATTCACGTCCATTAACATCAATTATTGTCATGATATGCTTTAATTTAGAATCATATTCCGCATGAATTACTTTATATTTCTTTATATCACTCACCTTTATCTCCCAATATTTGCAACGCTTTCTGTACACATCTTTCTTGAAATTGAGCCGCCGAATCTCCTTCACTTGCGGACAAAAGTTCTGGTATATATTCTTCAAAATCTTTCATAATTCTTGCGGCTATTTTCTCCTTGGATATCATTGATGGATTTTTAAATTCCAATACCATATCAATTCTTCCAGGTCTTGTTGATATTTCACCTTTATCACAAGGCTTTCCAAGAGCATAATCAAGTTTATCTGGATTATTTGTGCTAACAATCAATAATATTCCAGAAGCCTCTTGAACTCCAGATATTGCATTTAGAAATGAATCAAATGACAATCCATATTCCTGATTAGCAATGTTTTTACGCCCGTCAAATACACCATCAATATCTTCAATTAAAACTATTGCTGGTGTATTATTCGTAACAACATTCATCCAATGCTGCTCAAACTCTACATTGTCCATTGTAGCTATGTCAAATATAAATATTGGCAATCCAAGTTCTTGCCCCAATGCTTTTGCAAATGCCGACTTGCCATTTCCAGGACTACCGTGCAAAAGCACGCCTTTGCGCCATGGAATTGTTCTGTCTTTATACCACGCCTCTCTTTCCTTCCATCTTTTAATGCGTACAACGGAATCATTTATATCATCATCAAAAGACAAGTGCGAGAATGGAAGCTTTTCCGGTTTTTCTGGATACATTAGGTCTTTTTTGTTCCAGTATAAGAAATTAGAATAGTAATGATCGTCGCAAATAATGTCTGTTGGGTACTCAGTTTTTGAAATTGCGTATGCTGGGGATTCCATGCCGTTGTTATTTGACATTGTTTTACTAGCCTTTAGGGAACTACCTCTGCATGTCTTAACACTAAACCTTGTACATTCGAACTTTTTATTACCAGAAATTAAGTCATATGTTTTTAAATAATTTTCATACACTTTGGTTAAAAAAGAATCGAAATTTAATGTGCCACGAACATAAGAAATATAATCTCCTGATCCCTTTGATGGGTCACCCTCTGGCCTTGATGGAGTCTCAATACTCTCTCCAAAAGAAGAATTAGAAACATACATTATGCATTTTCGAGAATAATAAAAAACTCCTCCTTCCCTATCCTTAAATATCGCCGGCATTCTACGTGCAAATTTGTTGCAATATTCATTCAAGATTTTGTATTTATAATCATGAAACCCAAATTTTTTCCATTCAGTGCTTGAATCTAAATATCTTCTAATCCAAATACTTAAGTTTTTTGTTTCTATTGTTTCCCTCTTTACAAGCAAAGTAGAGATTCGATAAAATATTCCACGTATTTGTGAAAACGTACTTCCTATTAATGCAAAAATTGCAGCAAATCCAATATTATTCATTTTATTTATTCCAGTATTGTTAATTTAATAATTCATTCTTCTTATCATTAAGAACTGTCTTAATGGCAAGAATTTGATCGTCAATTTGCTCTCTACTTGCAGAAAGCATAAATGTACTTACCATCGCCAACCATCTTTCTCCAAAAACCATTGCAAGCAACCAATCATGGAACGTTCTTTTGTTTTCGCCACCCTCAACCTGCAACTCTGTAAACTGGCCAACTTTCAAATCCAATTTGTTCAAATCTGCATACATCTTCTCAATTATTTCTTTTGTCAATTCCTTGGAAACGTCAGTTCTAACAACCTTATCACATTGCTTATGCAAAGGCAAATCTTCCTTCGTCAAGCCAAACTTTGAATAAGCTTTTTCAAACCTAGCAACACGTGATTCATATTCTTCTTTTGGCCATAACCCGTACATTCTACATGAAACCGGCCTATTTTCGTATATTTTACATAAATTATCTATCTTGTTCAAAAATACACATGGTTTCACCAATGTCTCAATTCCGTATTTCTCAAACTGTACTTTAAAGAAATAATCAATGCATGTTTGCATGACAGTAAGTTTATCTTCTTGCTCGGCAGAATTCCAATATTCTGTTACAATATTCAAAAATTCGCAATAATTAATCTGAGGCATAGCTATCTTACAACAATTACAAACGCATGTTTGTGTTGTACTAAGATTTACAGTATTATATACTCCATTTAAAACATCTTTGAGACTATTTGACATTATACTCCTTGTTCTTGATCTGTATTAAATTCCATCCTTTTAATAGAACTTGTTCCAAAGTTTTTCTCAACAATTATATTACATGGTATTTGTTTCTTCAACATATCGTTATGAGTAATTAACAACACTCTGTTGAATTTTTTCTTCAATACATCCAATAAAGCAAATATTGCATTTGTGTAATTTGCATCTAGCGGTCCAAAAATTTCATCAAGACATATGAGCGAAGGAACTTGTTTCGTTCTAACAAAAGAAAGCATCGCCAATGCTAGATTCATAGCAACATGCACAACCATCTTTTCACCACCACTCAACATTTCATAAACAGAAGATGTTGCCCCTTTTATAAAAATTGTCACATCAGATCTTTCGTCAATTTTTAATTCTACGTTTATTAAATTTTCACTCAATATTCCTATATACTCTCCAAGATACATGTTTAAGATAGGCATGTATCTATGCACAATCTTTGTTTGTATTCCATCCAACCCAAATACAGAATCCAATTTGTCGTAACGTGAATATTCTTTTATTTGAATATCTAATTCGGCTGTCTTCTCTTTTATTTTCGATAAGTAATCAAGAAAATTCTCCTTATCCTTTCTTACCAAGCCTATTTTCTCACTATTTTTTGATTTTTCTGTGTTATTTAAATTTATCTTGTCGGTCAATTTCTTTATCGATGCGTTTATTACTTGAAACTTTTCATTCACTTCATTAAACTTATTTGACAAAGAAACGTATTCTTGTTTTTTATCTTTTATGTCTTTCTCATAAGAAGCGTCAGCATTTTTGATTTTATCATTAAAATCAGAAACAACTTTTTGACTATCTTTTGCCTTAATATCCAAGTTGTTCATCTTATTGATACAATCTTCTATTAATAGGCTTAATTGTTCTACATCTTTTACAGATGATTCAAATTTATTAAGTCTAGATGTTAAGTCGGCCTCTTTTAAGATCCAATCCATTATCTTATTGTTCTTTTCTTTAATAGCTGTTAGACTATTCAGTGCATCGGATTCTAACTTCAATGCCGCTTCCAATCTAACATTACAAGAATTTGCCTTTTCTGTATATTCTTTTATCTTGTCGTCAACATGAGATTCAGGAACAACACTTTTGCATTCTGGACAATTCAAAAAACCATTTAAAACCTTGGCCTTTTGCTTTTTCATTTCTACACAAAGAGATTCATTCGACTTTATTTCAAATCTTATTTCATTTGAGTGTTTAACACATAGATCATAATCTTTCTGCCATGAATTTTCTTTATCTTTATTTTCTTTTTGTACTTCTCTGGCACGCTTTGACTTTAAAATGTCTTCTTTTAGTTTAACTAAATCTATAGAGGCTTGAAATGTCTTTAGATCAACAACATTCTTTTTAGCAAAATCTATTTGTTTCTCCAAATTCTTTTTTTCAACTTCTATTTCTGCTAAATTCCTAGTTGCATTTGCCATGCCATCCAAATATGTTTTCTTTAGCACTTCATGTGACGCCTTCTTTTCAGAAGCGAATGTTTTAATATGTTGCATCTCTTTTTGCAATGTTTCAAGTTCCGTCTGAACTGCGGAATGATTTAATTTATCTTTTTGAATGGATAGATCAGTATTTTCCGTATCTAAATCACGATTTTTGCAATTCAAATCCTCTATCATATTATCAATAAACATAGAAAGAGTTGTAGCAGACATATCTTGTGTGGCAACTTGCCCATTTATATATCTTGAATATATTGTCGTAGCTCCTTTTTCGATTTCTTTGGCGCTATTCTGAATAGCCAACATTACTTTATCTATTGCTATTTTCTTTTTTCTTATTATTTCTTGACATCCTTGAACTTCATCTTTGCACTTTAATATATCAATTATCATTTCCTTGCGTACTTTATCGGTTCCGACCAGAAATTTGCCAGCGTCATTTTGACCAAACATTGTTGTATTTACAAATAGTTCATATGGATATTCATTTACTTCGTCTATTGATAATTTAGTATCACTTGAACGATGCCCCTGTTCTTTTGTGGAACCATTTTCATCGAACATTTCAAACTCAAGTATTGGCGAAGATGTCTTTCTGCTTTTCGAAAAAGATCTTCCTCTCTTTATTCTATACATCTTTCCATTTGCTTCAAAAAACTCTTCAACCCAAAAATCATCAATTTTTTCAGTTTCATCATCTTGATTCTTCGCAATCAACGAACCAGCGTCCCCCTTTTTGTCATTATTTGCAGTAATCCTTACAACCTTACCGTAATGAGCATAACAAATGGCTTCTAGCAATGTCGATTTGCCACTACCATTTGATTTTTTCACATCACCATCAATAACACCCAATATTCCTATTAACGGATTTATTCCACGCTCTTTAACCTCTGAATAATACCTGTATGGATTTTCTTTTATTTTTTCATAAACGCTTGCTATTGACACATTAGAATCCAAGTCGTTTTTTTTCAAGTCAAATACTATGCAATTATCCTGATTGCCAAATCTCAAAAAGTTATGCATCTTTATTGCGAACACTTGCATTATTTTACTCCAATAACTTCTTTGTACACAGAAGCAGCCAAATCTTTCAATATTGCTTTTTCGGCGTCTACTTTTTCAACTTCATCAATTAAACCAAATACAACATTTATTACCATATCTCCATCATCTTTTAAGTCACCAGAATTTTCCGATGTTTCATCCAATGTAATTCTTTTAATTTCAGATATTATTTTACGATCAAATATAAAATGAACAGGCTCGATATTCTTTATTATCCAGTCCTTAATCTTATCATATTTTTTACTGAATTCTATATATTCCAAATTTGTTCCATGAAATGTAAGCTTCACAACTGCATGCTTATTATCCGCAACATTTATCTTCTTTGCCGCCTCTTTAATATCATTAAAGCTGCCAATCAATTCAACAAATTTACGGCATTCTCTATATTCGTGAAAAACTACAACATCTTTTTTATCTACTGCTTCTGAATCGTAAATAACAAAGCCTTTTTTCTGCCCTATTTCATTAAAATCGGTTCTCTCTATTGATCCAACATACATAGATTCGCTATTTTTCGTTGGAAGTTTTTGATGCCTGTGATAGTCGCCAAGAAATATATAATCAACTGACAATAAATCTAAGTCGCCAACAGAAACCTTATCAGAATCAGAATCGTAAAAATTCTTTTTCTTCATTCTTCGAACAGAAGAATAATCAAGCATATTTACTATTGATTTGTCAACATATTGATTTACTGAAGCACCATTTAAACCAATATGTCCAAAAAATATTTTTTTCCCCGAGTAATTACCTTCATTTATAGCTTTAGCAAAATCAAAGAAAGCTTGTTTTTGTGATATTACTCCATGTTCTATATCCATGCTATGTGGAAAGAAAAACAAAACATGTTCTTTGATTTTATCACTTATTATTAATGGTGTGTCAATAACATTAATAACATTCAATTCTCTGATTGGCTTCAAAGCATGATGTTTTTTTGCTGCGTCATGATTCCCAATAATAACAAACACCTGAATATTTGCATTTACCAATTTTTTCATTTGGGCATTGAAAAATGCACTAACGTCATTATGAGGATTGGGAGAGTCAAATGTATCTCCAAGATTTACAAATGCTTCTACTTTTTCACTTATAGCTTTATCAACTATAAATTCAAACGCCTTCATGGCGTCTATTGTTCTGAATGGCAAATGAGTATGAACCTTATCTTTTATTTCAAAGTAAGTATTGTCATTCAAATGCGGATCTGCTACGATTGCTATTTTCATTGAAATATAATAAAGCTTAAAAAGTTAATTAGCGTTCGTAAAGCAATAAAATTGCTGTCCAGTCTGTGAGCTACCATTCATCTCTGCAACAACAAAATCATTCCATACATATAGATCTGGCCCCTTCGAAGCAACAAACCCACGTGCCATTGCTAACGCCTTAATAGATTTATAGACACAATACTGTCCAAAAGCTCTGACAATGCAATCACCATTTTCCAAACATGCATGAGATATGGCACTTGCCAACTTTCTAATTGCTTCTCTTTTTTGTTCTGGAGTTGAATCATCTGAATCTCTTTTAACCAAAAGAACATCTTTTACATTATCTAAATTTAGAGGATTGCTTTCGGCATCTCTTTCTGTAGCAAAAACTGTGAAACCAACTCCATTCATAGTTCCGCTTTGTATCTCGGCATCTATAAATGCAGGAGAATATGATAATTCCATTTTTTGGTTAGTTGCCGCAATATACTTTCTTGCAATTGCAAGTGATTTTACACTTTTCCATGCAGCACCTTCACCAAAAGCACGAACTTTTATTTCTCCACGGTTTCTTATTCCATGAGAAATTGCCCCTGCCAATTTCTTAACTCTTCTTTTTCTTTCTTCTGGCTGAATATCATCAGCATCAGATGAAACTTTCAAACATTCAATATCTTCTTTTTTACCTTGATTTATTATTTCTTCGGCTTCGCTCATATGTCTCCCTTTATTTCATTATTATAGATTACTTGACATTATACAGTGTATTTATTGTTTTTACTAATTATTAAGATAGTATTCCTGCCAGATATTGATCCTTATTCTTTTTAAAGTTACGAATAGCCTTGCTTAGAATAACGGAACGCTTTGTTTTTTTAAAAGATGCCTTTACAATCAATTTACCACTCTCTATGTTATATTCGACTATATTGAATAATCCAATATCTGGATATTTCATTTTCATTATTTTTTTGACACTTTTTGCATTTAATTCGGAAGATAATGTTGATTTTATTTCACTGTCTATTTTAATTTCATAAGTTAATGTCTTTGATTCTTCCAATATTGAAGATATTGTCTCGCCATTACTAATTCTTAGTAAGAAATCTTTTATATCCTCATTTCCACTAGATAAATTATTTATCATATCGTCAAATGAATTTACTTGATAGCCGTCAGGTTCATTTCCTGGCAAAATATCTTTTAACGTGGTATCAGCCCCCTCTTTATCATTATAAGAATAATCCAATGACAAAACCATGCCAGACTTAGGCCCTTCGTATTCGTCCGAAGAACGTTTCTTTGCATGAGTCGAATTCTTCATATTTTTTATTCGATTAAGTAAAAAAGTATAAAGACATGTATTAAAGGCAACCTTGCGCTCTGGATCGTATTTTTCAACTGCATTTATTAAAACAATAGACAAGTCACTCATCATATCATGTTCCGAAAAATGCAACCCTGGATAAAAATGCTTCGCAGCCCAAGCCTGCAATGTCGGCTTCCTTCTTCTATATATTTTATCAAGTATTTTTAAATCACCAGTCTTCTGATATTCTTTGACATCTCTATCTTCTTCATTTCTATCTATAATGGAATTGTCAAAAGATAACACTTCTTTTGCCACAGATTCAACAACTTCGTCTTCTTCAGATATTCCTTCTTTTTCGACATTTTCTTCATCTTCGATAATATCCTCTATTTCCTCTATTTCCTCTTCTTCAACGTCCTTTTTTGCAGAAATGAAGTCGTCATATATAAATTCTCTTTCGTCATTTCTAGGATCTTGTGCTATTTTTGTTAAAATATCTTCTGACATATTACTCCTTTTTCCAACATGTATTAAAGAATTCACATTTAGTGCATTCTATTGCAGACTTCTCTTTGTATGCCCTCTCGGGCAAGACACCCATCATTTTTTTATTTCGTATATCAATAAGCTTTTCTTTCATTGAATTTATTAATGGATTATATGGAATGACATGTATTAATTCAAAATCTTCCTTATCAATTTGATAATACAATATTAATCCATTTTTTATTTCCAAAAGCCACATATAAAGAAGCATGGACATTATATCTTTTTTTGGAGGATTGCCTTTTGAAATATCAACCAAATTATTTGTTGGATAAATCAACACCACGGCATCAATCAATTTGTTTTCAAAACGTATAACCATGTCAGCAATTCCGGAAATTCCATGAAAAATATCACCAGCTTCAACATTAATACCTTTAACACTAACATTGTCTAACAATCCAATCCTTGTTATCCATATGTCTTTTTTATCTAAATTCCCACTACTTAAAATAGCATCCTTATCGAATTTAAATCCATTTATTCTGTAAGATATTCTCCTGCTACACTGACTGATATTTTCCGGCCTAATTATTGAATTAGTTCCATATTCATTGCGTCTTTCCATGTTTAATTCAAGTTCTTTTTTTACACAAACACTTAAATCATCAACGGCATAGAATAATTTATTTCTTTCTGTCATCTTTTATTTCCTTGATGAATTGTTGAACATCTTTTGAAGTGAAAATTTTCTCTCTTGCCAAGAAATCATCTTTTCCATATTTAATTACAAAATCATCTGGATCTACTCCAATTGGTAATTCTATATGCGATATATCATCAAAAATTTTAAAACTATTTGTTGCAACTACGGCCTTGCGCAATGCTTTTTGTCCAGACATGTTTTTATCAAAATCAAAACAAAAACATATATTAGTGCAATATCTAGCAAAACAACCTATATGACGTAAAGATAATGTTGTTCCCATCATACTAACAACATTCTTAATTCCATATTGATATAGTATCAAGGCATCCATCTGGCCTTCCACAACATAAACCTTGTTCTGTTTTAAAATTTCATTTTTTGCCTTGCTTAATAAGAATAAGTGTTGGCTTTTTTGAAAGATTGAATTCCACCAAGAAGTGCCATCTTCAATAAACGATCTAGTGGCAAATCCAACCGGAACATTAAACTCATCAAAAACTGGAACAATTATTTTATTCAGTATTTTATAAGAATAATCGCTTTCTGGATCTTTTATATCCATATGCCTTATAGATAATGGCAAGTCATAATTACTTGGACAAAACCCTATAGAATGCTCCATGATTGATTCGCATGTCAATCCTCGCCTCGAGCAAATATATTCATTTACATTTTTATAAAAACAGTTTGCCATGCTACTTTTTAGAATAGCATGGCAACCATTTATAAATAAATTCAAATCATCCATTATTAACTTTCTGGCACCTCTTCATCTTCATCTTTCTCCGATGAATCACTGCCAGCAGATATTAACTCTGCCGAAACTTTCACATCAGTTGTGCCCTTCAACCTTACTATTTTAGATGGATCGTTTTTCATTTCAAGAATATCTTCATCTATAATAAGTTTAATTTGATTTTCAGCAATTGTATCTGCTACAAAATCCAAAACACTTACAACAAGCTTATTATCTATTAAATATGCAGCCAAATCCTTAAACGTTCTGGTTCCGGTTGGAACATTCTTCGCCGTATCTGTAATCTGCTTATTTATAGTAAACTCGCCATTGTAAACTCCAATAGCTTTTACTTCTGAATTTCTAGCAAGTCCACAAAGCTTCACGACAGGATTCAATGAATCTTCATCAAATACAATGTTAAATTTGCATTCGCCATTTGGAATGGCGGTTTTGTTTTTAACAAATTTTACATAACTCGTTTTGGCAATGATTCTCCCCTTGTCTTTATCCTTTTCATCAGTCTCTTCTTTTTGGTTTGCGCCTTCCTTTACTCTTATGTAGCCACCGGGAAATACACTTATTCTTTGATGAGAAGCAAACTTCAATGCCTTGCCACCAGGAGTCACAGTCTTATCTCCAAACCCAAATGTACTCATTGTTTCTCTTATCTGATTAATAAACGCACATGTAGTGCCAGTCTCTCCACAGTTTTGAGCTATCTGCTTACAAGCCTTTGACATAGCACGAGCCAAAAGGGCATAATCTTGATCAGTGATACTGCCATCTAATTCCTTTTGAGGAATTAAAGCAGCAGTTGAATCTATTACAACAAGTCCAAACTCTCCACTCTTTGTAATCTTAATCACATAATCCAATATTACTTCTGCCGAAACGCTTTCATTGAAGTAATATAAATTATCTGTATCAACCCCTTGTTTTCCAGCCCAATTTGAATCAAATGATTGCTCTGCATCAATAAGAATACATTTCAATCCCTGCTTTTGAGCAGAAGCAATCAACTTCAATGTCAAAAACGATTTTCCACCGCTTTCAGGGCCAAATATCTCAATTAACTTACCTCTTGGTACTCCACCTATATTAGATGCAGCATCAACTTCTGGTATTCCAAAAGAAATAGCTCCAAGGGACGATTTCTTAATATCGCCAAATCTCCTAATAGCAAACTTTTCTGGATCTTTATTATTCATTTGCTTTTCAATATTTGCTATAACAGCATTAAACAATTCAGCATCTGTTTTCTTAGTAACTTTAGCCATTTTATCTCCAAATATAACTTTTTAAAAAATCAAAAATAAAAAACTCAGGTGTCATATGTCTTTATCTATGACACCTGAGTTTTGATTCAAATTAAAAATCTGAATTACTATCGCCAGCAAATAAATCGTCAGCACCAACCGATTCAGCAACTGGAGGGGCATTTCTCTCAACAATTGGAGCAGATTGCGATGCACGTGTATCAGAAGTTTTGGTTGTTGACTGATTGGCCGATGGCTTTTCAGCATCCCACTTGTTCTTGTAAACACGACGTTCAGCGGGAACATTGGCCCACAATTCATTTATTTTTTCCAAAGAAGTAGACTTATACATTTCATCAAGTTTTACAAGATTCTTCTTGAAGTTTTCAATTTCGTCAGAAGTCAATTCTGAACTAGTTGGCATTGGAGTAACTGAGTATTTAGCCTGCATCTTGTTTCCGCCAGGCCATTCAACCGAAATAATAAAATCAGGAGCTTTTTTGCCAGAAGGATCAACATTTGTAAGCTTTTTATACTTCGCCAAATGCTTGAAAATGCTATTTCCTTTTTCTAACACCTTAATGATACCGTCACGACGGTCCAAAACATGAATCGCATATGTTTCACGTGGAACAAATCCAGCAGACCACGCAGGATCTTGATCCTTATACGAAGGATGGGTGATTACACGTGCTCTTTCAAATGGGTCTCCATGACGAAGGAATTTTACAAACGACCCCAAAAATCTTACCTGATAATCACCAGGCCCTTCAAATTTCATATAAACAGCTTTTTTGCCTGTGTTATTTGGCTTTTCAAAATTGCCATCCCAAGATGCCTTATCCGCTACATGTGTTTCACTCATACTTAATCTCCTGCTTTTTAGTTTAGTTTAGTTTTATTAGTTTTCTGTTTCTTAGTATTGCCGCCGATAGAACAATTATACAGTAAGTTTTATTTTTTTTATTTTTTATTTTTATTTTTTAGAGAATTTCTGATTTAAAATAATCAGGAAAATTTTCTTCTACGTAGTCTATTTCCCATTCGTCAATTCTTTGATGTTATGTCCATTCTCCACAAAAACAAACACGCCCACAACCAATGTCTTCCCAAAATTTTATTTTTTCAGACACGTATCTGATATTGTTTTTCAGATATAATCTTTCTAATTCAATTTGAAGAATTTCTGGCAACATATTTATACTCCAATATTTAATCTATCTAAGCCAAAATGGTTTTTTATCAAATTGAATTGGCTCTCTGCTGTCATTTATAATTTTATATCTTCCAACAATTTCCAATTCTTCAATTAAGGCTAATTTGGCAGGAACTACTTTTTTAATATTTTCTTTATATCCAAGTAACCGCCCCATAGCATTGTAAATTTTTACAACCAATCCTGAACAAACAGGCTTTTCTTTCGAATCCCACAATTTATCCCAAAATAATGGTGAATCTCCAATAGACATATAAAAAGGATAAACTAAGTATTCAAAAATATCATATGATATATTTTCCATTTTATCTGCTTCAATACTTCCCATTTTTCTATCAATAACACTTATTGGTGTTTTTGGACGCAATAAAAGTATTTCACTTTCTGCATATAAGTCAACAGAAAATTTTCTTACTTTTGGAGGATTAGCTTCAATGCAATTAACAAAGGTTTTTTCTTTTCTATATATTAGAAAAGCATGAATAAAAACTTTTGCAGCATTTACTTCTTCTTCGGAGTAATTCCATTTTCTCAACATTTTATCTTGTGCCCAAGCTATTAGCTTCCCACTCCAAGCCTTATGCTTCTTTACAAGACAAACATCATTCTCTTCTAACTTCAACTTAAAGTTAGATAATAATATGTCTTCACTATATTTAGGTATCATTTAAAAACTACTCATCTCAGGAGTAATTCCTGTTGTTTGATCTATATTTTCTTTCAATGCCTGATCTACCTTATCCAAGCCAACATATGAATCTGAAAATTGAAAATCAGGTAAGGCAGTTCGTCCAAGATCCATTAATTTTATTTGCAATTGAATTGATGTAATCTTTCTACTCAATGTATCCTGCAATGAACAAAGATTTTGCATAATCATTTTGCATCCCTTACTAAGGGATTCTGTCATTGCAAGATCAATTTGAAAATTGGCAAATCTAAAAGCAGCATCACCTTTACGAACATCTGCACTCTTGCCATCTGTAAATTGTGCCCATGATTCCATAAGAATATCTACAATTCGCTCTTTTAACATTAAACATTGATTTACTTGCATCTCTATTTCAGAAATACGATCTTTTGCCGCCTGCGCTTTCTCCAATTCTCTATTAATGGTTTGCAAAGTTGGAGTGGAAACTGTTTTTACTGTTAATTGCGATAATTCCTTGTAAATATCAGAATAACGCAATGATGGCAAATTAGAATATTGAGTTTTTATTCTTTTCAATAAAGTTGAAAAGTGCTCTGGAAGTGTTGCCGAACCTATGATTTGAGGCGGAGTATTAGTGTATTCAAATTCCTGATTTGAATTGGAATCAAAATTCATATCTTTTATATTTTTGTCTTTTGGCGACTCCTGTTGAATCGCAGAAGCTTTTGTTAAATCAACAAAAGGCTTGAAGCCTTCATGTTCTCCAAATACATCATCAGCATCAAATGTTAAAGACATTATTTCGACCTATAAGTTATTCTGTAATCATTTCCATTTAAAAAAACTGTTCTGTCCGGCACAAGATCAACCTGCATAACGCCTTTATCATCCCTCTTAATCAAGAGGGAACGTTCTTCGTTTTTAATTAAAGAGTTTTTGAAAAGTTCCATTGGAGGCGTTCCAGCCATTCCAAAAATATCAACCTCAAAATCAACTGAATCCTGTCCAGCGGTACGAATAACATTCGTTTGAAAATTCGAAATGTCATTATTAAACGCAACTTTCGCAAAAGCTTCGTTAAATATTTTAACAAGCTCTGTGTCTCCTAATCCTGATATAAAATTTCTATTTTTCATAAATCCCCTTTTAGGCAAACATTTCGTCAAAATCATCTGTTTTTTGTACACTATCTTTTGCTCCAACAGATGCAACAGGAGCAATTGTTGTGGAACCAGCATCTATTGTTTTTTCAAATAAATCAACTTCCTTATTCTTAATTTCAGAAGTGCTTAATACATCCGTATTAACTTTTTCAACTTTTTCAGCTTGCTTAATCGAATCAATCGTCTTTGGTGCTACTTGAGTATTCTTTTCAACATCTGCCACTATGCTAGTAACTTTATCTAGGTTTTGTTTTGCATCACTTTTGGCAACCACTTCCAATTTCTTAGCTTTATTTGCAATATTAGGAATTGGATTATTTACCAGCCACTGTGGAATACCAGCTTTTACCAATTCTTCAAATGCTGCTACTTCAACAGCCCCCTTGCTAACACGATCTGGCAATGCCCTCAAACTTCTAACTATCGCATCAGCTAAATCTTTACTTAAAGCGTCTTCTTTTGCAATACGCTCTGCATCATTAACATAATCTATTTCTTCTTCGCTATACTGTGTCAATTCTACATGCTGATAATTTCCAAGATTTACTCGAACATTTACACACGATGCTATTTTTCTAGTTGACATTGATTACTCCTTTTTTATTGTTTATCGCATAAATATTATACATTTGTTTGCTCGTTTTTGTCAAAACTACTCAAATATTCCGCCGCCTAGATTCTCCATAAATTCTTCTTCTAAAATAGCGTTTTCTTTCGTTTTTTGCAATTTCTTTTTTGATTTAGCTACTTCTATTTTTAGAACTTCATATTGATTTTTTAATTCTGGACGTGCCATTCCCCACATATCATCCATACATCCCGCATCAATAAGACAATTAACTACCTTGCTATTAACTTTCGAAGAATCTACTTTATCCAAAAAGTTTCTAAATGAGCTATATGGCTGATTGGCGACTATGCTTTGAACAGCCTTCTCGCCAACCCCCTTTATTGCCATAAATGGCGTAACCAAATATGACATTTTTCTTCCATCCTTGAGGATTTTATCATGAATTGCATAATTTGCTTGTGATTCATTTATATTTGGAGGCTTAACCATAATTCCCATACGCTTTGTTTCCGCCAAATAAGAACGTAATTTATCTTCATTATCCATAATTGATGTCAATAGAGAACACATATATTCGATTGGATAATATACTTTTAAAAATGCTGTTTGATATGCTATTAAGCTATAAGCTGCCGAATGCGCCAAGTTAAATCCATAGCCACCGAAATATTCAATTTGTTCAAATATTTTTGCTGCAATTTCTGGTGAAATATTATTTTTAACACATCCAGATATAAAAGTATCTTTTTGTTTGGCCAAATTGGCGACATCTTTCTTGCCAACATATTTTCTAAGTGAGTCAGATTGTCCTTTGGTATATCCGGCCATAACCTGAGCTATTTTCATGAAATCTTCTTGAAATATAATACAAGAAAATGTTTCTTTTAACACTTCGCCCATTATTGGATGCAATGGAGTTATTGGCTTTCTCCCATGCTTGTAATCACAATATAAATCATGAACACCTGCCCCAAGCGGACCAGGACGATAAATAGCATTACATACAGCTAAATCATTAAAAGTGTCAATTCTGACATTTTTTAGCAATTTCATCATTCCAGGCGATTCAAACTGAAATATACCACGACAATCCATGTTTGGATATTTGCCGTTAAACAAATCAAATACTTTTGGATCATTAGCTTCCAAAGAATCAATATCTAATTTTATATTGTTACGCTTTTGCAAAAAATCAACAGCCATGTGAATAACTGACACGGTTTTTAAACCAAGACAATCAAATTTCAACATACCAAGCTCTTCTACTTCATGCTTGTCAAATTGAGTACACACAGTGCCATCATTTCCGGCTCGCAATGGAACATGTTTAACAATTTCATCCTTGCAAACAACTACACCAGCCGCATGAACACCAGCCGCTGACAATTTCCCCTCAATTTGATAAGCCGTTTCTTTCAAGACAGGAAACTTATCCATCCATGCCTTAAAGTTTTCATTTGTTTTGTATTCATTTGCAATGGAAATATCCGGTCCTTCTTCAATAGTTTTTGAAATTTCCATTGCCAAACGAATAGTATCTTTTGATTCTTCTGCTCGTGGATTTACTTCTCGTCTAGCTTTTGTTTTTTCCCAGTCATTTCCTAAATCCAACGCCTTAGTTGCATACTGAATTACTCCCTTGGCTTTAAATGAGTTATATGTTCCTATTTTAGCAGAAAAATCTTTTCCATATTTGCGTGTCATGTACTCAAATATTTCATCTCGCCTGTAATCGTCAAAATCTAAATCAACGTCAGGTGGAGAAACACGCTCTGGGTTTATAAAACGTTCGAACAACAATTTATATTTTATTGGATCTAGCTTGACTACTCCCAAAACATATAAAACCAAAGATCCCCCTGCGGAATTATGCACTGATAAACCGCCTATATTATAGGCATGGATATCCTTCACATTAAGGTCGTGAACCTTACCTACATATCTCTTTTTAGTTATACTTTTGATCTTTGCCATATTTTACCACATTCATGTTTGCCATCGAGCCATTTTTCAATTCTTGGGATTAAAAGCTTTGTTTTTCTGTTTTCAAAAAAAGTTATTTCATTGTAATATTTTTTGTAAAAATCGGCCAAATATGTTTCTCGCCTGAAGTGAATTCCCAACTTTAACAAATCAGATTCTTCTAGAACAACATAATTAGCACCATGCTTTACTAACGCCGCATTAAATTTTTCATGAAAATTATTATATTTCTTTGTTCCTTTTATTTCAATTACTTTTTGTTCTCCATCTGCATATTTAACAATAAAATCAGGAAAATATTTCCTTTTAATTCCATAGGAGTCAAAATAATCAATACTGCCTTCATATCTTACTATTGAATCAATCATTGGATTCGTCCAGCAATAAGCCAAAAAATATAACTCCCAACTACTATCAAATCTAAATCCCCTAATTGTGCCACTTATATACGACTTTGAGCTTCTTTTTTCAGCATACAATGGATCTTCCTCCATTAATCTTTTTTGTGATGCACGTTGTTTTTCTAAAACTTCCGGCCTATTTTGTGCTATAAATTGTGCTTTTGAATTTTTATTCCTCCACTCATCAGAGCCAACAGCATAAGCTAAAGAACATTTTCTGCATATTGGTTTGGTTCCACAAATTTTTCTACCTTTCATGCACTTATAGGTCATTGTATCATAATTGCTGCAAATATCACACTTAAATATTATTTCTTTTGCTATACTTATAAAATCAATATATTTGACAAATATATCATAAGGCATGGCATTCCTATACATACTGTGATCAAAATTCAATATAATTGGTAATTCTTTTAATTTAGAGGCAGAAAACGGTATTGTTTTATAACATTCTTTACAAATTGGTCCATCTGTTTTGAAATGCCTGCGCCTCATTGCTTGCATCTTAATCTCAAATTCAGTATTACACCAATTACAAAATAGTTTTTCAAACCCATTACTCATATAACATTTCTCCTTTCGGATTAGTGCTTCTATGAAATAATTGATTCTACCTCTATCATATCATGTAATTATATTCTACCTCTATCATATCATGTAATTATAAAATTCTTAATATCATATATATCATCCTCTAATGTTAATTCCGAAGCTTTCTTCCAAACTAATCCATTTTTTGTCATAACATGTATTTCGTGATCGCTTGTGCATGAAATCTTTCTTCCATCCTCCAGTTCTATTTCAATAATTTCCTCATCAATGTCATACTCCATTGTAGATTGAACCAAATGAAATTTGCCATCATATCCAAGAACTTTATCTTTCTTCTTTATATCTTCAATTCTTTTATCTCCATCTTCACACTTAACCAAGCTTCCTGGAATAAAACATCCACGACCAACCCCCATATGAATTCCACTAACTTTTGCGAAATTAATCATATCCCATAAAATGAGAAAATATCTAGTATAACCACATTTTTCTATTGACTCCATTTCAAAAATAACTCTATCT